>Ga0233449_1001259_pt1 | contig 23868 bp, 23 predicted proteins | sample SI_124_October20_FD_183012 | JGI IMG/M metagenome (GOLD analysis project Ga0233449, IMG submission 183012) | Seawater microbial communities from Saanich Inlet, British Columbia, Canada - SI_124_October2016_200_MG | ecosystem: Environmental > Aquatic > Marine > Inlet | place: Canada: British... | reverse complement strand
ATGAACCAGATCCTCCTTTAGATCAGACCGCTCTGTGTTCCAATTTATATGACGACGGACAAGCTCTTCCCCTCTTCTCCTCTGTGCCTCTGTGCCTCTGTGGTTTAACTTCTAGCTGAATCCAGAAGTCCTCGCGCACCGCATTCGAGGATCAGGTCCAGATCATCCGGTGTATAGGGGCGAAGGCTCAGGCGGGGTGTTTGTATCCCGGTCATCGTTGTTTTTACCACAGAGACGCGCAGGCATCACGGCGTATTGCCATGTGATTTGTGTCGGGTACAGTCATTAGGTGCATTATAAGGGATTGGGAAAATCGTCATGAACGCGTGTGTTCTTATATTCGGGGCCGGCGATGTGGCCTTGCAAATAGCCACAGGGTTGGCACAAGACACATCGGTACGGCGTATTGTCTTTGCAGAAAAATACCCTGAACGGGCAGTGGATGCCGCTGAAATGCTGGCCACTTGCGCCGGGTGTCAGGTTGAAGTCATCGGAACAGACGCAACAGACCCGGTCGCGGTCACCCGGCTTCTACGGGCGGTTCGCGCTGATTTGATTGTTCAGGCAGCGAGTATCGTGGGCCCATGGCAGATTTTCGGCATTGATCATCCTGTTGCGCACGCTTTGTCCGCCGGTGGTATCGCCTTACAGGCGTCAGTCCAATTGCCCGTTTTACTTAACGTTATGCGGTGTGTGCGTGAACTGGAATTGGATACGCCGGTCACGAATCTTTCCATGCCCGATATTGCCCATGTGATCCTGGGCAGACTGGACCTCGCCCCGACTATTGGCCTTGGTAACGTTAGCATCCTGCATTTGCGGGCTCGCGCGGCGTTGCGGGCGAAAATCGGATACCCGGACGCGGATCCAGATGTGCATAAGGAACCTCTGCTGCGTCTGGTGGGGCATCACCATCACGTATACGGCGTCATGCAGGCCACGCCACCCGATGACCCGGCGCAATCGGTTTGTGTTTATGTGGGTGATACAGGTGAGCGGGATGATGGCCTGGCCTACGCCGGGCATCCATTTCCAACCGGCCCCATATACAATGTCATTACCGCCGCGGCATCACTGCCGGTCATCCGGGCGATGTTACCTGAAGGTGGCGACATGAGATTCTCGGCACCGGCACCATTTGGTTTGCCCGGTGGCTATCCCGTTCACATCCGGCATGGTGAAATTGCGCTGGATTTGCCTGAAGGCGTCACGCAGAAGGATGCCGTCGCATTCAACGAGCGCATTTCGATGCTGGATGGCGTTCAAGCGATTGATGATGACGGCACGCTTCACTACACAGATAACGCCCGCAACAGTGTCGCGCACATTGATCCACGACTGGCAGAGCCGTTGAACGTTAACAATGTGACGGAGCGTATGGCGTTGTTTCTGGAAACGATTGACCAGATTGGGTAGGGAAGATTTTACCACAGAGGCACAGAGGCACAGAGGCACAGAGAAGAAAGCAAAGGAAAATACTTAAATCCTTCTCTGTGTCTCTGTGTCTCTGTGGTTTAACTCTTAGTTGATTCCAAAAGTTCCCGCGCACCGCCTTCAAGTATCGCGATATCCAGGCTGAGGATCAGGAACTTGTAACCGCGTGCCATCTTGGCCTTGGCGGCATCACCATCCATGACCAGCGTGCCCAGCACGGCATCTGATTTATCCACGGCGGCTTCCAGTGTTTCAAGGGCTTCCAGATAAACAGGTGAGTCCAGTTGACCAGGCACGCCTAAACTCTGCGATAAATCAAACGGTGCCAAAAATGCCACATCAATGCCTTCTACAGCCATGATTTCTTCGGCATTATCCACGGCGGCTTTACTTTCCAGCATCATCACCCGGAGGATCGCATCATCGGCCTGTTCTGCGTATTCGCGCAATCCCAGATTCCAGCGCGATGCGGCATAAAATGGCCCAAACCCGCGCTTGCCGGTGGTTGGGTATCGGGTGGCGTCCACGGCGGATTGTGCGGCTTCGGCGCTTTCAATAAACGGGAAGATAACGCCCAGCGATCCACTGTCCAAAACAGGTTTCACCATCCACAGCTCGTCTGCGGGAACACGGGTCAGCGGGATGGTTTTGCCATCGCCGGTGGCCGTGGCGTTGATCATACCGTGCAGCGCATCAAACGGGATCGGTCCGTGTTCCAGATCAAACCACAACCAGTCAAAGCCACTGGCCGACAACACTTGAGCGGCGTGCGGGCTTGGCATGCTCATCAGTGTGCCAAACGTGACTTCACCGGCTTTCATACGTTCTTTGACGGGATTACGCAGAGTGCTCATCAGGGTTTTAATTCCGGTCTAATGATGGCTTGAGCTACATACACGCGTTTTTCATCCGTATTGTACGTGCACGACGGTGATCCATAGAGAATATAGCCGTCTTCCAGTTGAGCCGATACATGTTTACAGAACGCTTGATCATCAACACCGGTTAGCAGGCGGTACTTTGGTTTTTCATTATCAGTCATTGCCGAATACTCTCTTGAAAATAGCGTCTACGTTTTGTGTATGATAGGCGATGGAATCCACGTCCAGTAGCTTGTTTAGTTCTGCCATATCCATAACGTCGGCCAGGCCCTCGTCTTTGGACAGGAAGAAGAACAGCCGATTGTCGTGGTTGGCGGCCTCTTTTTCCACATCGTCCAGCTCAGCCGGTGTGTCCGGGTTATCAGGATCAATCCCGAAGCTGGTCCATACCCGCATGGCGTTGCGTTGAACGATTTTATAGGAATCCTCGCGGCTCACTCCATTCTGGGTCAGGAACAGCAACACCCGCTGGGCATCGTGGATGCCGCCAAACTCGTTGATGTGCTTCATCATGTTTTCTGGATACACCACCAGCTTGGCAATGACGCTGGCCAATCGGTTGAGGGCGAAATCCAGCGTGATGGTGGCATCAGGGCCAATCATGCGTTCCACGGACGAGTGTGAGATATCCCGTTCATGCCACAGCGCCACGTTTTCCAACGCCGGTACGACAGACGAGCGTACAATACGGGCAAGGCCGGTCAGGTTCTCGGTCAGGATCGGGTTGCGCTTGTGCGGCATGGCACTGGAACCCTTTTGGCCCGGTGCGAAGTATTCCTGCGCTTCACGCACTTCCGTGCGCTGCATATGGCGAATTTCTGTGGCCACGTTTTCAATTGAGCTGGCGATTACGGCCAGCGTGGCGAAATAGTAGGCGTGACGATCGCGGGGGATAACTTGCGTCGAGACGGGCTCCGGGGTCAGGTTCAGTTTCTTGGCCACGTATTCTTCCACGCGCGGATCAACATTGGCGAAGGTGCCAATGGCACCCGAAATGGCACAGGTGGCGATTTCTTCACGGGCCCGCACAAGGCGTTCCCGATTTCGCGAAAATTCCGCATAAAAGCGGGCGAACTTCAGGCCCATGGTGGTGGGTTCGGCATGAATACCGTGGCTCCGACCCATGGTGGGCATAAGCTTGGTTTCCATGGCCCGGTCTTTGAGCGCGGCCAGGACCTTGTCTATATCGGCCAGCAGGATATCGGCTGCCTGGCTCATCTGCACGCCGAGGCACGTATCGTTCACATCCGATGATGTCATACCCTGATGCACAAACCGGGCATCATCGCCGCCCACTTGTTCGGACAATTCGGTCAGAAAGGCGATAATATCGTGCTTGGTCTCACGTTCGATCTCGTCGATCCGATCAATCCGTTCCGGCGTGTAGGGAATATCGCCTTTCTCCCAAACGATCCTGGCGGACTCTTTCGGAATGACGCCCAGTTCGGCTTGCGCGTCACAGGCATGGGCCTCGATCAGGAATTTAATTCTGAAATTATTGGCGGCTTCCCAGATGGCAACCATATCAGGGCGGGAATAACGAGGGATCATTGTTCGCTCATACCTCAACTACAAAGGGTGGAAATACTGAAGAGCGGATCATAATGCCTTGAGTGTGATTGCGAAAGCTGCTTGGTTCAGAAAGTTCGAAATTGCCTGATGCAGGAAGTATTCCTCATGGACCCTCGTGATCAACAATACTTAAATCCGCTACCGACGATCCCGCTCGTGGATGTGGGTGATGCGGGTATGGTCGCGTTGGCTGAGGCTGAACCCAAACGCCTGGCTGATATTATATCGGTGGCGCAGGGCCATTATTCTGCACCAGCGCTGTGGATAGCTGACCGGTTGTCTCAGGTATGGCTGGCCAGCAATGAGAATCCCTACCATGAAGAAATTCTGATGATTGCTGATCATGTGGGCACACCGGGCGCGTTTATGCTGAACATGTCCTTTGAGTGGTCGTGTACGGCGGGTGTTGGTCCGGATCCGGTACGGGCGGGTAATCGTTTGTTGCGCACACTGGACTGGCCGCTTGGTGGGCTAGGTCGGAATTTGGTGGTGGCTCGCGTCACAGGCGAAGCCGGACCATACGACTCCGTCACGTGGCCGGGCTTTGCCGGTGTGCTCAGCGCCATGGCACCGGGACGGTTCTCAGCGGCCATCAATCAACCACCACTCAGGCGTTATACGTCTTCACGCTGGCTGGACTGGGCGCTTGGGCGCATTACCATGTGGCGCGAGGACAGCCTGCCGCCGGTGCATTTATTGCGACAGGTGTTTGACCAGTGTGAAGACTACGAAGAGGCTCGCGATATTTTGAGCAACACAACGCTCGCCATGCCGGCGTTCTTCTCACTCAGCGGCCTTAGCGAAACTGAATGTTGCGTGATTGAGCGTACAGAGGATTTCGTCATCAACCACGATGGACCGGGCGCGGTGGCGAACCACTGGTTACGCGTGGGACGTGCGGGTCACAGGCGGGGGATAGATAGTCCGGGTCGCTTGAATCAGATTAATAATACGTTGCGAAACGATACCCCCAACAACTTCGCGTGGGTAGCACCGCCCATCCTGAACAGCGACACTCGGATGTCCATGGTCGCCAACGCGAAATCCGGTAGTCTCATGGTCATGGGCTGGGAACGGAATGCCCGAACGGGGTGTGTAGAACCGGCGACAAATATTTACGAGCGTTAAAGCTCGACAATCACCTTGCCGTAAGCGCCGCCCTCAACCGCTTCGTGCGCCTGAATGATGTCATCCAGCGCGAACAATGGCCCCATATGGTGCGTGACCTCACCCGCCGCCAGCCAGCGTGAAATATCTGACACGGCCAATTGTTTGGCTTGTTCGCACATGATGAAGACCAGTTCGTGACGGACCACGATATTTTTATAGAGCAGCTGGTAAAACGGAACGGAGGGTTCTTTGAAGGCATCCGAAGCGTAGGTAGCAATCACCCCGCGTACTTTCAGCACCGCGATGCTGGTTTCCAGATTGCCGCCGAATTCCACTTCAACAATACGGTCCACGCCTGCGCCACCCGTGATCTTCTGAATGGCTTCTGCCACATTTTCGGTGCGGTAGTTGATGATGTGATGGGCACCGGCAGTCTTGGCCAACTGGGCTTTTTCATCGCCACTGACTGTGGTGATCACCGTGGCTCCGCCCAACCTGGCGAACTGAACAGCATAATTACCCACGGCACCGGCACCGCCGGTGACCAGAATGGTTTGACCGGATACGTCGCCATCGCCGAACACGCAACGGTGCGCGGTCAACGCCGGAATACCGAGGGCGGCACCTTCGGCAAAGCTGGTATTATCGGGTAGGGGTACAGCGCGGCTTGCGGGGACGCACACATATTCAGCCGCCGTGCCAGCGGCGTTTTGCCATTGAGCCTCAAACAGCCACACGCGCTGGCCCGTGCCTTCAATCGTGCCTGCGCCATCGAAATGAGGAACGACGCGGTCATCGGTCATGTCACCGCGACCACCGGCCCGACGCTTCACATCAACCGGGTTGATGCCGGAACAGGCGACCTTGACCAGAACCTCACCATCGCCAGGCACAGGCACGCCCATTTCACCGGTGACAATGACATCTTTCGCCGGACCGAAATCCTCATACCAGGCTGCGCGCATGTTCTGTTCCTCAATTATATTGTTGGCGGGTAAATTATTGACTGGCCGCAATCACATTACTAACCAAGCGGGCGATGGCTTGTGCGCCGCGTCCGGTTGGGTCTTGTTCTGGCACGAACTCCACAAAGTCGGCACCAACGATATTGGCGCGTGCAGCCACACCGTGGATCAGCTCCAACATGTCCTGATACGTAAGGCCACCGAAAGCGGGCAGGATGACGCCCGGCACCACGGTGGGATCAATGCCATCCACATCGATGGCGAGGATCACGTTAGCGCCTTCGGGGACGGCGTTGATGGCAGCGCTCAACCCCGTTTGATAAACATCGCGGCCGGTAAAGAACTGAACGCCCCAGTCTTTAGCGTCGTCTAAATCGCTTTTGCGGGCGCTGCCCGGTCCCCGTGCGCCAATCTGAATAATGTTTGAGACATGTGTCATTTCTGAGCACCGGCGCATGGTGCTGGAAAAGCCGTGTGTCACGCCATCCACCTCATGCCGCCAATCGATATGGGCATCAACCTGTAGAACGGTGAGGTTGTCGTGCCCGGCGGCACCGTATGCCTCGATAAACGGGATCGGAACACTGTCATCACCACCCAATAGGATGGGCAATGCGTTTTGTGCCAGAATTTGACTGGTGGTATCAAATATGGCCTGTCGGTTAGCCGCGCCATCAGCCAGGTCACCCGCCACATTACCAGCATCCACCACCGTGGCATCGCCAAACAGCGTATTCATGGAATCGAAATCGAACTGTTCCGGGTTCGCGCTGTACCAACTTAGCGCGCCGCGAACAGCCGTGGCACCACCAGCCGCATGGCTGGCAACACCGGGTTTGTAGGGGGTGCCGTGCGGTGCGCCAAATATAGCCACATCAGCATTCAGACGGCTCACGTCTTCACAGAAGGGAACTTGGCAAAAGGTGCTTTCTGGCTTTGTCAGTTTAGGCATCACCGGTTCTTCAATGCTGCATCAATGGCCGCACCAAGCCGAAGTTTCAGCATGGCAGGATCCAGCGGCTTCATGAAAAAATAGTCCGCGCCTTTCCGTTTGGCTTCGTTGAAGTCGGCCGCTGAGGTGCGGGCCGTGACCATGATGACAACGGCGGCCTTGTCGGTTTTCCTGAACGCTTCAACAAATTGAATGCCGTCCATGACCGGCATATCCCAATCCACAATGAGCACATTGAATGGGTTGCCCGCCTGCTCATTTGCCTGAACGGCCTGTAGACCTTCTTTTCCATCCGCAGCGATGGTGATTTTATGAACGCTCATGAAACCGAGTGTGGATTTGATCAAACGCTGAAATAACGATTCGTCATCTACAATTAGAACATTCAGGTCTGCACGGTTCGCTGGAACGGTCGTCATATGGCGGAGTCCTCAAAGTAATAAGGTGTGCTGATCATTCTCAGTTAAAGCGCACGTGGGCATTAATCAAGGCACTCCTCACAAAATACCCAAATCCTTGAATGATGTGTTGCCGGACTTGGACACGATCAGGTGGTCGTGCAGGGAAATGCCCAGTTTTTCAGCGGCGTCGCGGACCTCTTTGGTCATGGCAATATCCGCTTTGGAAGGGGCCGGATCACCGCTCGGGTGATTGTGCACCATGATCATGGCGCTGGCGTGTAGTTCTAACGCCCGTTTGATGACCTCGCGCGGATAGACCGGTGTATGATCAACGGTACCGGTCTGTTGCTGTTCATCAGCAATCAATTCGTTTCGGTGGTTTAGAAACAGCACGCGAAAGCTCTCGATCTTGTTTCGTGCCATGGAGGACCGGCAGTAATCCATCAGGCGTTGCCAGTTGGACAGCACCGGCTTGTCCATGATTTCATCGCGGATCAGGCGCTGGGCGGATTCCTGGACGGTTTTTAATACGGCGATGACCGCATCACCCACACCGTCAACTTCGGCCAGTTCCGCCGGGCTGGCGCTGATCACATCGGCGTAGGTGCCAAACCGCTTCATCAGCGACTTGGCCAGCGGTTTCATGTCGCGCCGGGGTTGGGCCTGAAACAACAGAAGTTCCAGCATCTCATAATCAGCGAGCGCATCGCCGCCAGCTTTCAGGAATCTGTCGCGAAGGCGTTGGCGGTGTCCTGAATAATCAGAAGGTTCACTCACAACGCCGGTCCGGTCAATCAGCGTAGGGTGGTTTGTGAAGACCGGTGGGTGATTCGGTGAAGACTTCATAACCATCGGCGGTTACGCCGAGCGAATGTTCGAACTGCGCTGATAAGGATTTGTCGCGGGTCACAGCCGTCCAGCCATCGTTGAGAATTTTCACATCATAGCGCCCGGCATTGATCATGGGCTCGATGGTGAAGAACATGCCCTCTTTCAGCGTGTATCCTTCGCCCGGGTTGCCGTAATGCAGAATATTGGGCATGTCATGAAAAACCCGCCCCAATCCATGACCACAGAAATCACGAACCACAGAAAAACGCTGTTTTTCGGCGTAAGTCTGGATGGCATGACCGATATCGCCCGTTGTGGCACCGGGTTTTACAGCGCGAATACCCGCCCACATGGCCTCAAACGTAGCGTCGATCAATTTGCGGGCTTTCACGCCGGCCTTGCCAGCCGGGACCATGCGGCTGTGATCGCCAAACCATCCGTCCAGGGTAACGGTCACATCAATATTCATAATGTCGCCATCCACCAGTTTCCGGTCACCCGGAATACCGTGACAGACAACATGATTGATAGACGTGCAAATGGATTTGGGGAACCCGCGATAATTAAGCGGCGAAGGTGTCGCCCCGTGATCAATGATGAAATCATGGCACAGGGTATTCAACTCGTCCGTGGTTACGCCGGGCTTCACGAATGGAATAACATAATCCATGGTTTCAGCCGCCAGACGGCCAGCCTTCCGCATGCCATCGAAATCAGCTTCGGTGTGGATTTTTATGCTGCGCTGATCATTCATGGGTTCGTCATAATCTTTCATAGAGCCATTCTAGTTTTTTGTGACACCAGACGCAACGTTATGGCAGTTGTATCTTCAATGGCTTGTTGACGGTGATTTCGGTCTCATCCAGTTTGCAGTCATAACAGATGACTTCCACACCAGCCTTAACGGCATCGGTCAGGGCATTCGCGTATACTGGATCGATGTCTGATGCCACCATAAAGCCGCCCGCGTCATCGCGTTGAACCAGATACATCATGGTGGCGCGGTGACCTTCGGCGACCATATCTGAAAGCTCGACTAGGTGCTTGGTGCCGCGCGCGGTGACGGAATCCGGGAAATCCGCCGGCGCACCGGGTGACAGGTCGCGGCGCATGGTTACGTTTTTGACTTCAACGTAGCACATGGGCCGGTTGTCATCTTCCAGCAACAGATCGATGCGTGAATTTTTGCCGTATTTGACCTCGTGGCGTAAGGAGGCGTATCCCGACAGCTCAGAGATCGTGCCATCCAAAATAGCCTCGGCCACCAGCTTGTTGGGGCGGTTGGTGTTGACACCAACCATGGCATCCCCGATGCGGATCATTTCCCAGGTGAATTTCAGTTTCCGGTCCGGGTTGGTGGCCGGTGAAATCCACACGTCGGCACCCGGCTCATTCACACTGAGCATAGAGCCGGAGTTCGCGCAATGGGCCACAACGACAGATCCGTCGGCCAGTTCCACATCAGCCATGAACCGCTTATAGCGTTTCACCAGCTTGCCTTGTATCAGGGGGGTTTCAAATTTCATGGCGCGAACCTAATCATCGCTGCCATCATTTGCCAGAAATTTCGTCAGCGATGTTTCGCCCTGTCCCGGATTGGGGAGGCATAACAGACATGGAATGATATTCGACAAGGCACCTACCTCGACCCAAAGGAGACCTCTCGGGTTCCCTAATCCTCTATACCTGAGTCAATCAGAGCAGTATACAAATGTTCGAAATCAGCTTCGTTCCGATATTGAACAGCAATACTCCGCCAGTAGTTTTTCCATGCATCAGGCTTATGCCCCGGAAACACCACCATGTCATCCTTGGCAATGCGCAGGAATTCCGCCAGCGTGGTTCGAGCTTCGTCGTAATGCCCAGCACCGACATAGCTTGCGGCTAGCCAACCACGAACTTCGTTTACCGGGTCCTTGATGGTGCGGAGTATCCGTATGGCATCGTCATACTGCCGTGCGGTGAAGAACGCACAACCCTTGAGCCAGTCGACCCACTCAGCCTGAAACGGATTAATACGTGTAGAAAGTTCCAGTTGAGTCATTGCCTCATCCACCCGTCCGACTGCGATAAGAAAATAGCTATAAAGTCCTAAGGCTTGAGAATCATTAGGGTTAAGCTGTATCGCTCGTTCCAGATTATGTTGTGCATCGCCGTAGTCGCGGAGGCACACCTGTATTGAACCCAGTGTGGCGAGCGCCTCACTAAACGATTCATCCAGTGTGATGGCTGTTTTTGCACTCTCGTAGGCAGTCATCAGTGTTGCGTCGCGATCCTCCACCCAATGAGACATCCAATCCGATATTAACACCTCGGAAAACCAGCGATGTGCCTGGGGGTTGAGGGGGTCGAGATCGATGGCCTGTTCGAGATGCTTGCGAGCTTTTCTGTTATCTTCCTTGGTGTTTCGGAGCCATGCAGCGATTCCGCGCAGCACATGATCATACGCCATAAAGCTTTCACCGCTCAGACGGTCCGCGCTTTTCCGACCAGCGGATTCCACCCGTCCACCGATTGTCGATGATATGGTTTGCACCACCTCGTCCTGGACAGCGAAAATATCTTCAAGCTCGCGATCGTAGCGTTCCGCCCAAAGATGGTTGCCCGTTGCTGCCTCAACGAGCTGAGCGCTAATGCGAACGCGGTTGCCCGATTTCCGGACACTGCCTTCAACCACATATGAAATGCCTAGCTTCCGACCAACCTCTGTCACGTCAACGGCTTCACCCTTGAAGGTAAAAGACGAATTTCGTGCGATGACAAACAGTGAGCGGAAGCGACTGAGTTCGGTAATGATGTCTTCGGTGATACCATCAGCGAAATATTCCTGCTCCGCATCACCCGACATATTTGCAAACGGCAGTACGGCGATAGAAGGTTTGTCAGGCAATGACAAAGTTTCAGTCCTATCGTCAGTCAGGATTTTTGGTATGGGCGCATCGCCACCTGCTCGAATTTCCGACCGCAGCATCTGTGTTTCTGTATCCGGCTCGACTCCCAATTCGTTCTTCAACACGTCGCGGCACGCATGGAACTGCTTGAGCGCCATATTGCGGTCACCTCGTTCCACATACAGACGCATGAGCGAACGATGTACTTGTTCCTGCAATGGATCAATAGCGAGAAGGCTGCGCCCAGTGGATATTGCTTTGTTCGTTTCGCCAGCCTCAGCCTGGTATTTCAGTAATTGGTCCATCGCCCCTTGCGCTAAATCCGCGAAACGCGAGCGTTCAGTAGATAGCCACTCATCAAACGATGTGTCTGCAATACTGATACCGTCCAGTAAATCTCCCTGATAAAGGTTGGTGATTTGTTCGAGATCAGTAGAAGACCGACTGACGGATAGTTTTTTGAGGGCCACCGCATCGCAATCAAGGTTTTCGGCGTTAAGTGTCACACGGTCACGATCTGCGCTAAAGTAGTGGTCACCATTGTCGCCCAGTGCGCGTCGCAACTCAGCCAATGCCTGTCGCAAACTGCCTCGGGCCTGTTCGTCTCCCCGGTCCCCCCAAAGCAGACTGGATAGCTTCTCACGCGAGACAGCGTTACCAGACGACAGGGTGAGTATTGCCAGCAAAGCCTGGGTTTTACGCCCCTTGATATGCAGGGCGGAACCATCATCAAGAGAGGCGCTGAAGCCGCCCAGCAATTTGATCCGCAGTGTCGCCATCCGACAATTGTATCCAAATACTTGTGGTTGAAATCTGAAAACACGATTTGATCTACATATTTCACGGTTAATTCACAGTAGACGCAACTTTAATTCACGGGACGCTTGTACTTTGGGTTTCATTAAACAAGGGAAACATAGGGCGGACCGTCCGTCACAACTAACGCTAGGAGACTAACCATGAGTGACTATGACGAAATCAAAGAAACCATCTTTCACTACTTCGAGGGTTACCAGACGAAGGACCGTGCACGACTGGAAAGAGCATTTGCGACCGAAGTTGCCCACATGACCGGATATGCGAAGAATGAGGACGGAGAGATCGAATTATGGAGTAAGCCAATTACGGAGATAATTGACCTTTTCGTCTCGGACGATGACTCTTTGCCAGAATTGGCCTACGGCAAAATACTTGGTATCCACATTTTCAGCGATGTTGCGGCTACGGCTCTGTTCGATTGTGCGGGTAAGTTTATTGACACGTATCAAATGGTCAAATTGGACGGAGAATGGCGTATAGCCAACAAGTTCTACGTCGATTATTGATCCAACACCTTCCAGTGATGTCTGCTCGTGGTGTGAAAACAGAAAGATCGGTAGAATATATTCGTTTGTCAGATATCCCAGTCTGCGCCTTCTAATGGCGAAGGCTCAGTCACCATCATTTGCCAGAAATTTCGTCAGCGACGTTTCGCCCTGTCCCGGTTTCAGGGGTTGTTGTTGGGTGGGTGACGGTGCCCAGCCGCTTAATGTCAGGATCTGGAACGTGGCAGGCACCCGGCCATCATCACCGGCGTATTTTTCCATGTACAACTGCATAGCCATCATCATGGTTTCCCGGCGCATGGCGGTGAGGCGGCGCTCCATAACGGCGTTGGCCTCGCCCATGCCTCGCAGATCATGCAGCAGCTTGAGCGGGTCGCTATAGGATACCGTGATGGTTTCCGTATCCACCACTGGCAATGCGAACCCCGCGCGCTGTAACAAAGCCCCGGCATCGCGGATGTCGGTGAATGGTGATACGCGGGGACTTAATCCACCCTGCACGGCGATTTCTGCCTCAGACAAAACAGCGCGCAGTTCATGCAGGGTTTCGCCACCGAACATGGTGGCCAGGAAAAGGCCATCTGGTTTTAGCGCACGGCGCACCTGTGTCATACAGCCGGGCAGATCATTCACCCAGTGCAATGACAGATTGCTGATAACCAGATCGAGGGCTGCATCGGCAAAAGGTAGCGCTTCCTCATCGGCGACGGCGCCGCTCATCGCGCTGTGCGCCATCATACGTTCTGACAGATCACATCCATACAGGCTCTCGATGCCGCCTTGGCTGTCACGGAGTTCCGCCAGCAAGCCGGTGCGGCAGCCCAAGTCAACGGCGACCGGAAATTTGGCGATCACATCATCCAGCCGATCAAGCAGGCGCGTGCCCACTTCGCGGAACAGGAAATCATGCTCGGTCAAGTTGCTGGCGGCCCGGTCACGGTGCTGGCGCACCACTTGGCGGTTGAAGACGGTCATGGAGTCGGTCATGCTCACTTTATGCCACACAGTTCGGATCATATAAAACCCGCTTCACGGGAAATCGGCTCTGTTTCCGCCCCTGTCTCTGCCCCTGCGCCTTTGAGGCGGTTTCCGGGGTTCAAGACACCCGGCCCGGCGAAAGCCTTTCTGGCAAAAGTGCGTGATGTGGTACTGCCATCACAATGCCTGGGGTGTTCCGTGGTGGTTGAAGCGCCCGATACCCTGTGCGGTGATTGCTGGGGCAAACTGGCCATGATCGGTCCGGCGGCGTGCCAGTGCTGTGGCCTGCCGTTTGAATTTGATCTGGATGCACCACTCTGCGGTGAATGCGTTCGACTGACGCCGCCCTTTGCACGGGCGCGTTCAGCGGTGATCTACGATGAAGGGTCACGCCATTTGATCATGGCCTTCAAGCATGGTGACAGACCGGAAGCCGCTAAACTGTTTGCCCGGTGGATGGCATCGGCGGCAGCCGATTTGCTGCGTGACGCCGATGTGCTGGTCCCGGTGCCATTGGACCGGCGGCGATTGTTCAAAAGGCGTTTCAATCAAGCCGCCCTTATGGCTAAGGAATTGAGCCAGACGCACGGTATTCCTATATCGTATGACGCGGTGGAACGTATCCGTCCCACACCCAGTCAGGGTCACCTGAGCCCGGCCCAGCGCCGCCGCAATGTGGCCGGTGCCTTTGCCGTGCCGGAATCCGGAAAATCACAGATAGCGGGCAAGCGGGTTTTGCTGATCGACGACGTCTTGACGACGGGCGCCACGGTTTGGGCCGTAACCCGGCAATTGAACAAGGCCGGAGCAATTGCCGTCGACGTGCTGACCACGGCACGGGTTGTGAGATCAGGCAGTACCGGCAGGTAGGTCACTGGTCATTGGTCTGCGGCAGGTAAATTCTGAAAACAGTTCCCTCACCCAAGACACTTGAAACCGTTATCGCACCACCATGTTCCGTGACAACACCCTGTGCCACGGACAAACCTAACCCTGTGCCTTCGCCCGATTTCTTCGTCGTAAAGAACGGATCAAAAATCCGGTCTATAACGTCGGGTTTAATACCGGGACCATCGTCGGCAATTTCCACCTGGGCGTATGTGTCAGCCATTGGCATCTGAAGTGCCGTAACGACCTCTTTATCCAAATCCTGTTTGTCGACGGCGGTGAACGAGAGCGTAACCGTACCGGGTTCGCCCGCAAAGGCATCTCCCGCATTGGAGACTATATTCAGGATGACGGCTTCCAGTTGGACCTCGTCACATGAGACAAAAAAAGCGTCATTATCAAGGTGCGCGACAAGTTTGGTGTTTGCCGACAAGGATGATTGCAGGAGTTCAACGGCTTTGCGCAGCACATCCAGAACATCCTGTGTTGTAAGCTCAAGTTCATCCTGGCGACTGAACGCCATGATTCGGGCAATCAGGTTCTTTGCCCGGGTGCCGGCCTCAAAGACAATGGTTGAATTTTCGTGCTCTTTGCTGCCTTCGGGGAAGGTATTCAGTGAAGGCTCGTTCAGGATTAATATGGGATTGAGCAGGTTATTGATGCTGTGGGCGATCCCCCCGGCAAGATTTCCAAGAGATTCCATTTTGGATGAATGAAAAATCCTTTCCTGGATTTTCCGAAATTCCGTCATGTCGGTGATCATGAGCAAAAGAGATCGCCCTTCATCCAATTCCAGTGGTGCCAGATGACAATCAAGATGGAGTTTTTTTCCGAACGAAGATCTGACATGCATGTTGTGCTGTATGTGTTTGCCGGTGGACAGGCACTGGGTCGCCTTGTCGTACAATCCATCTTCCTTCCACGTATCAAGTTCGTGAAAATTCATCTCAAATAACTGTTCACGCGTGCCACCGGTAATATCACAGGCCGCATCGTTGACTGAAACACAGTTGCCCGATTGATCAAATGTAAAGATTCCCACAGGTGAGGATGAAAGAATAAGATCATTAAATTGATGCATTTCCCGGAGGTCAGATTCGTTTTTCTTGTATTCTGTAATATCCTGACAAACACCAAACGACCGCATGTTCTTGCCATCCCGAAAATCGGTACCGGACCCCACCTCCCGAAGCCATCGCACCTCTCCGGTCGAACTAATAACCCGAAATTCGCTGACAACCGCTTCATCCGTGTACATGAGTTTTTGGAAATTATCCTGAACGATCCACTTATCATCCGGGTGGGCCATGCTCCACGATTTTGATGCAGGCCCGTCGCCTGTGCTGTTTGGGCTTCCCCCAAAAATAGCTGCGAGTTCGTCAGACCAATATGGATACGTGAAGTTTTCGTGCTCGCATATCCAGAAACCGATTTTGCCGAGCGTCGCGGCCTGTGAAATAAAGGTGCTAAGCTCCAATTGCGTTTCTTCAAGGTTTCTTCGCTCTGTATCATCCTTGACAAATGCTTGATAGCGAACCGCAACACCATTCTCATTCTCAACAATCTCTGCATCCTCAGAAACCCAAATCGTACTGCCATCCTTACGATAGAGTTCCGTGTACGGGGTGATCGTACGACCTTTACTCCTCAGGGACTGTATCACCTCGGTGCGGGCATCCGGGTTCACATACAATTGGTTCTCGATATCTGTGATGCATGTCATCAGGTCCAGTGGTGAGTCATATCCCAACATTTCGGCCAGGGCAGGGTTAGCGGAAAGGAATTTACCGTCCAGAGAAACTTCTGTAATCCCGATGGGGGCATTTTCGATGAGCGTAGAGAATTTTTGTTCGTTCTTCAGAACTTCAGCCTGTGAGTTCGCTTTAGCCACTTTCAGGATTATTGCTGTTGTCCAGATGACGGCAATGGCCAACCCCCGATTAAAAGCCACAAACCACTCAATGCCCCCACTAGGGGACATGGCGTAACCGACGATTGTCAATACCGTGCCAACGACGGCCAGTACAATGATCGACCTGTCTGTGGGGAACCACCATCCAAGCAGGACCAGACCAACATAGGGGACGCCCGCCGCTACACCCAAGGGGGTGTAGAGATCAAAAATCAGGATAAGCGCAGCGACGGTCACACTGACCGCATATAGCTTGGGGGCTATTTCTTTCATCGTATTATTTGTCGTTTCAATTAACTGTAACACAGTAGCAGAGGAGAATTTACGTGCATACAATAACATACATGGGTATGAATAGTGTAACTTTCAACCACAATATCGCTGTTCATTGAATGGGGGTGGTTTGCTGGGATAGCAATTGCAAAACGGCCTCGCGCGCACTATGTATCCCGGTACCGCGCAACGACACTGTTAGTGGACGCAATAATGACCGATACACCACACGTTGAAATTTACACCTCACCCCTTTGCGGGTTTTGTTTTCGCGCCAAATCGCTGTTAGATCACAAGGGCGTGGCCTATGACGAGATCGACGTGATGATGAATGGTAGCCGCCGTGGCGAGATGACCGAGCGTGCGGGTGGCGGCACCTCGGTACCACAAATCTTTATTAATGGTGAGCACGTGGGCGGCTGTGACGAACTGATGATGCTGGAACACGAGGGCAATCTGGACGGAAAACTGGGAGCCGCATGAGCAACCTCTTCAACGTTGCCCTGATCCAGACCACCACGGGCCGAGACCCGGATGCCAATATTGCTGCCATAACACCTCAAATTTCAGATGCCGCCGCAAATGGTGCGGACTTCGTCATGCTGCCTGAAACGGCCGGTATGATGGAACCTGATCCCAAACAGCTGCATGCCAAGGCGCGATTTGAACATGAAACCGCGGCGCTGAGCGCCTTTTCGGAGGCCGCCGCCAAGGCTGGTGTGTGGCTGCTGATCGGATCGCTGGTGGTCAAATCGGATGAGCCGGGCAAGCTGGCCAATCGTTCATTCCTCGTGGACGGTACGGGCACCATCAAGGCCCGCTACGACAAGATCCATCTGTTTGATGTGGAACTGGCTTCGGGTGAAGCCTATCGGGAGTCATCCAATTACCGCCACGGTGACAAACTGGTCAGTGCCGAGACCCCGTGGGGCATCCTCGGCATGACGATTTGTTACGATCTGCGGTTTGCGGGTCAGTACCGGGCGCTGGCTAATCAAGGCGCTGCATTTCTGACCGTGCCATCAGCCTTTACCCGCCCAACCGGTCAGGCCCACTGGCATACGTTGTTACGGGCGCGGGCTATTGAAAACGGCTGTTACGTGTTTGCGCCCGCCCAGTGCGGTGAGCACGAAGGCGGTCGCCAGACCTACGGGCATTCTCTAATCGTTGATCCGTGGGGCGAGGTTGTGGCTGATGGTGGCGAAGTGCCCGGAATCATCACAGCCGAAATCAACCCTGCTCGCGTGGATGTGGTCCGCGCTCAGGTGCCGTCGCTACAGCACGACCGGGATTATTCTTAAACCTGTATCGTGTGTGCGGGCGGCTCGCCATCCTCACGCGCGCTTTGCCCCAAATCATTCACCGCGACAAGGCGTTGTTTAACGCCGGGGATGTCGCCGGTTTCTACAAGACCGTGTTCATAGGCGACCACCTGCAAACGACCCTGCACCAGTTCCAGCAATTCTCCTGCCCGTAACAGGTGATCCGGGTTGCGGGGGCGGGCGTATTCTTCGTTACCTCGCGCAAACGTCTCATAGACCAGAACCCCGCCAGGGTTCAGGCTGTTTATCAAGGCACCCAGATGGTCGCGGTACAGATAATTCACCACCACGATACCGTCGAATGTACGCTTGAATAGTGATCCACCTTCATGGAACGGGTGTTGCCCCGATTCCAGATCGGCGGTGACAATTTCGAGATTTTCGTGGTCGCCCAAACGTTCACAAATGGCATCGGTATTCTTGTCGATGGCCGTCACAGGATGACCAGAATGCAGGAATACCTGTGTATGTCGACCGCCACCGCAGGCTAAATCCAGCACCGAGCCATTTTGCGGCACATGCCCCGAAAACCGGGCGACCCAGGGCGATGGGTCGGTAACTCTCAGGTGTTTTGTGTGCCTTTCTTCGTCGCTCATGTGTTCATTTGCCTTGGCAAAGGTTAATATATAGGCTTATTTAATCAGTATTGAGTAGCCTTGTTAAGGCGTAATAAACAACGGTAAGCCCCAATGATTACCTATCAGCTTAAATGTACATCAGGTCATGAGTTCGAAGCGTGGTTCCGCAATAGTGCTGGATACGACGAACAGTGTGCGTCTGGTGATATCAGTTGCCCCTTGTGCGGGGATCAGGAAATCACGAAAGCCATCATGGCCCCGGCCATTGGCAAAAAGGGAAATTCATCGACCCCATCCGTTGAGCCCAATCCTGAACTCGACCCTGAACAAAGGGCATCCGAAGTGGCCCGCGAAGTTTTGGACGCCGTGGAATCCATTCGTCAGCATGTGGAAGACAACTGCGATTACGTGGGCAATGATTTCGCCGATGAGGCCCGCAAAATCCATTACGGCGAAGCCGATGAACGCGGCATTTATGGCGAGGCCACGGCTGAAGATAATCAGGCGCTGGACGAAGAAGGCATCGAAGTCTTCCGCATTCCCACCGGCCCCCGCCGCGATAGTTAATTTGGTCTATTAGTGTTGTTGGCGAGAAAAATACGCCAGATAATTCACCGCCGTATCATCGCCTAGGCGCCAATCCCCATTCGCCAGATTATAAACCGTGCCTTTGATGGATTTGATATCCAGTCCGTGCGGGCGTAATCCGTTAGCCAGTTCTGACGGGCGCACGAATTTGTTCCAGTCATGGGTGCCAGCGGGAACCCAGCGCAGAATGTATTCAGCCGCGATCTTGGCAAAAGCCAACGATTTGATTGTGCGGTTGATGGTACCCATGATCAGACAGCCTTCGGGCGTTACCAGTGCCGACAGGGCGTCCAGAAACTGGTTTACGTCGGTAACGTGTTCCACCACTTCCAATGATATGACTGCATCAAACGAAAGCCCTTCGGCGGCAAGCGTTTCGGGCATGCATTGACGGTAATTGATATCCAGTCCGCTCTGGCGGGCATGGGTGGCGGCAACGGCGATTGTTTCTTCACCGGCATCGATGGCGGTTACGTCTGCACCCAGTCGGTTGAGCGGCTCACTGGCAAGACCACCGCCGCAGCCCACGTCCAGTAGCTTGAGGCCTTTCAGGGGCGAATCAGCAGTGGAATCACGACCGAAATGATCACACAGCGCGCCAACCACGAATTCCATGCGCACCGGGTTTAGCATGTGAAGCGGACGAAACTTGCCTGAATCATCCCACCATTCATCGGCAATAGCCGTAAATCGGGCTATTTCCTCGGGTGATGCTGTTGAAGTTATTACCATTTTACCTGTTACCAAGTTAACCGCGGGCTTGAATGCCCAAGGCGTTCAGAGTATGTATTCGCCGCTCTTCGTTCAACCGAAACAAACAGAATACTGATAAATTTAGATGGCTCGTATTGTTCAAAAATTTGGCGGCACCTCTGTGGCTGATCCGGAGCGGATCAAGGCCGTGGCGCAGCGCGTCAAAGCTGAACTGGACGCGGGCAATCAGGTTGCCGTGGTTCTGTCCGCCATGTCGGGTACCACAAACCAGCTGGTTTCATACGTGGACGAAATTTCACCAGATTATGACCCACGAGAATATGATGCCATCGTCGCCACGGGTGAGCAGGTAACCATCGGGTTACTGGCTATTGCGCTGCAGGGCCTTGGTATCAAGGCTCGGTCATGGATGGGGTGGCAAGTGCCAATCCATACGGACGCCGTGCATGGCAAGGCGCGTATTGAGCGCATCGAAACAGATGAGCTTGATGCGCGGATGAACAATGGCGAAGTTCCCGTTGTGGCGGGCTTCCAGGGTATAGGCCCGGATAATCGGATCACCACATTGGGTCGCGGTGGCTCAGATACCAGCGCCGTGGCATTGGCCGCCGCCTTGAATGCGGATCGTTGCGATATCTATACGGATGTGGACGGCGTCTATACGACCGACCCTCGTATTGTGGCCAAGGCGCAAAAGCTTGATAAAATTACATATGAAGAAATGCTGGAAATGGCGTCACTTGGCGCCAAGGTCTTGCAAACGCGTTCCGTACAGCTTGCCATGAAGGAAGGTGTACGGCTTCAGGTTCTTTCCAGTTATACCGATGAACCAGGTACTCTGGTCGTAGATGAGGATGAAATCGTGGAACAGGCAGTAGTCAGTGGAATTGCATACAGTCGTGATGAGGCCAAGATTTCCCTGATGGGGGTATCTGATAAGCCGGGTGTTGCTGCCCGTATTTTTGGCCCGCTCACAAATGCCAATGTGAACGTGGATATGATTGTCCAGAACGTATCCGAGGACGGCAGCACAACGGATTTGACTTTTACCGTGGCACAGGCCGATTTGCGCAAAGCGGTGGATACGCTGGAAAAGGATCAGGACGGTATTGAGTACCGCCAACTGATTTCCGATGCCGACGTGGTCAAAGTCTCGGTCATTGGTGTTGGCATGCGCTCACACGCTGGTGTGGCACAGACCATGTTTTCGGCACTGGCCGAACGCGGCATAAACATTCAGGTGATTTCCACATCCGAGATCAAGGTTAGTGTCCTGATTGCCGAAGAATACACCGAACTGGCATTGCGGGCATTGCACACAGCCTATGATCTGGATGCTGAGTGAAATCTAGCGTTACTTAAGCCATGTAACACCCGGGAAGGGAAGCGGTACAGGTCATGTCTGGTGACAGCATTGATGCAACACCGCCTTTAGCGGAGCACAACACGCAAGCCTTGCGTCGTTTGCTGTCTCGTGCCCGCACGATTATGGCCGGGCCAGGTGAAGCCGAAGGCAGGCTGGAACAAATCACCGGGATCATTGCCGCTGAACTGGTCGCAGAGGTTTGCTCAATTTACGTGCGGCGCGCGGGCGATATGCTGGAACTGTACGCGACGCAAGGCCTGAAATCAGATGCTATTCACAACACCCGCCTGCGTGTGGGTGAAGGCCTGGTCGGTGATATAGCGGCCCATGCCCGACCCCTGGTATTGTCCGATGCCCAGAACCATCCCAACTTTGCCTACCGGCCAGAAACAGGCGAAGAGCTTTTCCATTCGCTGATGGGTGTGCCCGCCGTGCGTGGTGGCCGGGTTGTAGGTGTGCTGGTGGTGCAGAACCGAACCCAGCGTCACTACACCGATGAAGAAGTCGAGACGCTGGAAACCGTGGCCATGGTGGTGGCCGAAATGGTTGCCGGTGGCGAGTTGGTGGATCAGGCCGAGTTGTCGCCGGTTGACGGAATCGGCATCAAACCCCTTCGTCTGGAAGGGTTGCGGTTGCACAATGGTATCGGCATGGGAACCGCAGTGCTGCACCAACCCCAATATAAGGTTGAGCAGGTTGTCGCCGATGACCCGGTGCTGGAGCACCAGCGACTTGATGATGCCTATGCCGACATGCACGGCGCGCTTCAGGACATGATGGAAACCAGCGCGTTCGACAAAGCCGGTGAACACCGTGAAATCATGGAAGCCTATCGCATGATCGCCAGCGACGCGGGCTGGCTGGAAAAACTTCACACAGCTATCGATTCAGGCCTGACAGCCGAGGCCGCCGTTGAGCGTGTGCAAAACGATCTAAGCGCGCGTATGGGCCAGGTTGCCGATCCCTATATCCGCGAGCGTGTGCAGGATATCGAGGACTTGGGATCTCGCCTTATGCGGCACCTGTATGGTGATCAGGGACAGGATACTGGTGAGTTGCCGGAGCACGTGGTGCTGGTGGCACGCACGTTGGGACCGGCGCAGCTTTTTGACTATGACGCTTCTCGCCTTCGTGCGCTGGTGCTCGAAGAAGGATCACCAACCAGCCATGCCGCCATTGTGGCGCGCGCGCTGGATATTCCGGTGGTGGCCCAGGTCAAGGATGCCATAGAGCGTATTGAACAAGGCGACACAATTGTCGTGGATGGTGATTCCGCTCGGGTGTTCGTGCGCGCGGGCGAGGACGTACAGCAAACGTTCAAAGATGCGCTGAAAGCCAAAACCGTACAGGCTCAAAAATATGACGCGCTGAAAGAATTACCTGCCCGCACGCTGGACGGGACCGAGGTTAATTTGTTCATCAATGCCGGATTGTTGGTTGATTTGCGACGCATGCATGAAACAGGCGCGAACGGGATCGGGCTTTACCGTACCGAGGTACCATTCATGGTCCGGCCAGAATTTCCCGATGTGGATGAACAGGAAGTCATATACAGGGAAATTCTGGATGGTGCTGACGGCAAGCCCGTCCTGTTCAGAACTCTTGATGTGGGCGGCGACAAAGTCTTGCCCTATTGGGAACCGGGCGATGAAGAAAACCCGGCCATGGGCTGGCGGTCGATCCGCATATCGCTGGACCGGCCCGCCATGTTGCGACAACAGCTACGCGCACTCGTGCGGGCATCCGCCGGGCGTGACATGCGTATCATGTTTCCCATGATTGCCGAGGTTAGCGAATTCGTGGCGGCCAAGGGCATGCTTGATATGGAGCTGGCTCGACACGAAGAGCGCGGCCTTGAGGTGCCCACCAACGTGACCGTTGGCTGTATGCTTGAAGTACCGGCGCTGGCCTTTCAGTTAAAAGCATTATTGCGCCACAGCGACTTTGTTTCGGTGGGCAGCAATGATCTGATGCAATTCCTGTTTGCCAGCGACCGTGGCAACGCGCGCCTTGCTGGTCGGTATGACACATTGTCACCATCGGTATTGTCATTCCTGCGCGCGGTGGTTTCAGAATGTGATGAAGCGGGCAAGCCAATCAGCCTGTGCGGTGAAATGGCCGGATATCCACTGGACGCCATGGCGCTGATCGGTATCGGGTTTAGAAATTTGTCGTTGGTGCCGTCTTCCATTGGCCCCGTAAAAGCGATGGTTCGCAGTCTGGAATTAGGCTCTTTGGAGCGGTATTTGCGGACGATATCGGACATCGATCATCGGTCTGTCCGGAAAAAGTTGAAAAATTTCGCCCAGGACCATCAAGTGGAAATATAGTCGCTGGCGCGCTTTTCGACTCTTAACGGTATTTTGATGATATTTCTGCACCATCGGTCTGTTGGATTCGCGGCAGTTAACAAAGGATTCTGTCGAAGCTTACCAACGGGGAACGATAATTATTAGGGCCGTCATGCAAAACGCTGATCAGTCATCAACAGGTACGGGTATAGAACAGGAAGCCAACGTACTTTCTGTGAGCACCATTCTTCGCGAAGCACGGGAAGCATCGGGTCAATCACTGGAAGAGGTGGCAAGTCAATCGCGCATTAGTCGCAAGTATCTTGAAGCGTTGGAAGAAGGTCGCTTTGCGGCTCTGCCTGGCAACACATATATATTGGGATTTATCCGCACCTATGCGGGCCACATGGGACTTGATGGCGACGAACTGGTTAACCAGTACAAGAGCAATAGCGAAAACGCCACGGATAAAACTACACTGGATTTTCCTGAACCCCTGCCTGAAACCGGTATTCCGGGCGGAACCATTCTGTTCGCCGGTATCGTTGTTGCCGTTATGGCCTATGGCGGATGGTATGTGGCCACGGAAGAAGATA
>Ga0233449_1001258_pt1 | contig 23874 bp, 20 predicted proteins | sample SI_124_October20_FD_183012 | JGI IMG/M metagenome (GOLD analysis project Ga0233449, IMG submission 183012) | Seawater microbial communities from Saanich Inlet, British Columbia, Canada - SI_124_October2016_200_MG | ecosystem: Environmental > Aquatic > Marine > Inlet | place: Canada: British... | reverse complement strand
GTCCCGCTGCCTAGTCCCTGCATTGCAAAGACAAAATCGGCTAGACCGTCATGACGGGCGAGGGTTTCTCTAATCAGGCAAAGCGAGCGCACATCAAATTCTTCAAAAATACCGCCGTAAGCTTTTGGCACAACATATTTTAACCAACCACCACCAGCAAGTTTTGCCAGCATGTCTTTGCAGGCTTGATCTACATCTGAATGGTCGATGTCTTTTAAGTTTTCCTGACACCAGTTTTCCAGATCTAGCGCTAGTGTGCGGTGATGATCTTCAAAAAATGGCCATTCCAAATAGGTTTGATCAACTGAAATTTTTGTCATTAATCGCCCTCAAATTCCGGTTTTTCTTTGTTAACAAATGCATGATAGGCACGCTCGAAATCTTTTGTCTGCATACAGATGGCCTGGGCCTGTGCTTCGGCCTCAATAGCCGCATCAAGCCCCATATTCCATTCGTGATTAAGCTGATTTTTGGTAATGCCGTTGGCGAAAGTAGGTCCAGAAGAAATTTTAGTAGCCATTTTTATGGTAACGTTCATAAGGTCATCTGCGCTGGCCAAACTGTTAAAATATCCCCAAGCGTGACCTTCTTCACCGGACATGCTACGGCCCAGAAATAAAAGCTCCGATGCGCGGCCCTGCCCAATGATACGCGGCAAAATAGCGCAGGCGCCCATATCGCATCCAGCAAGACCAACTTTATTAAACAGAAAGGCCGTCTTGCAGTCAGGAGTTCCAATGCGAAGGTCAGCGGCCATGGGAATAATCGCTCCTGCACCAACCGATATACCCTCAACGGCGGCGATAATTGGTTGCGGGCAAGCGCGGATGGCTTTTACCAGATCGCCGGTCATGCGGGTAAAATCAAGCAGTTCCGTCATATCCATTTTAACCAGCGGTCCTATAATGTCATGAACATCACCGCCGGATGAAAAATTGCCGCCATTTGGTGCAAAAATGACCGCTTTAACGTCTTTAACGTAAACAAGATCACGGAAAGTGTCGCGAAGCTCTGCATAACTTTCAAAGCTAAGCGGATTTTTCCGCTCCGGTCGGTCAAGAGCTATGGTGGCAATGCCATTTTCATAGGACCATTTAAAATGTTTGGGTTTATATGTTTCTGGGTTCATCATTTTCCCTCTATCTACCGTCTATGACAATGGCCTGGCCATTTATTGCATCATTTTTCTCATCACAAAGTTTTAACACCTCTGCGGCGATCTCTTTTGGTTCAATAATTCTTTTTTGGCCTACACTAACCAGTATATCATTTAACGCGTCATCACGGCTACGCCCTGTTTGTTTCATCACATTATTAATGGATTGCTCGACCATATCCGTTCTGGTGAAGCCAGGGCAAATAGCATTTGCCGTTGTCGTTGTTTTAGTTAGTTCCAGCGCCAGTGATTTAGTAAGCCCCATAACGCCGTGCTTTGATGCAGAATAGGCCGTTGTGTAAGCGCAACCTTCAATTCCGGCAATGCTGGCAATATTTATAATTCGGCCATGGGCAGCATTTTTTAAATCATTAAAGGCGGCACTTGTGGTCAAATAAACGCTGGTTAAATTAACCGCGATTGTATTTTGCCATGCCGTTAAACTGGTTTTGTGAAAGGGTGCTGCTAGCGCTGCGCCGGCATTATTAACCAGTATTGATATGGGCGAAAATTCCGAAGCTTGCTTAAAGGCAGTGTCTACACTTTTTGGGTCAGTTACATCAACCTGAATGGCACTGAGCGCATCATTTGTGTCTGCTACTTCGTCAAGACGGGTTTTATTTCGGCCCATTATGGTGACCGTGGCTCCCGCTTCAACTAAAGCATGAGTAATTGCAAGACCAATTCCTGTCCCGCCCCCTGTTACAATCGCATGTTTATCTTTCAGTGTCATAAACTTCCCTTTTTAAAAGTATTACAGGTAAATTAATTTATTTGCTACCAAATATGATATTATTTGCATAATCAAATGATTCGCGTTTATAGTGAAACATATAAATTCAATTCAGGGAGATATCATATGAGTACAGTATTAAATGAGTTGGCCGCAGGCCTTGCAAGTGGTGCCGTCAAGGTTGTCGATTTGACACAGGTTTTGGGACCAAACACACCGATTATTTATTTACCGGAAGAAATTGCCAAAAATTCGGCGCCTTTTTCTATGGAGCAGATCTCAAAATATGATGATGATGGTCCGGCCTGGTACTGGAACACGATTACTTTGGGCGAACATACCGGCACTCATTTTGATAGCCCCGTTCATTGGATAAGCGGTAAAGATTATCCGGACGGTGCAACAGACACACTGCCGGCACAAAACCTGATCGGTCCTGCCTGCGTTATTGATTGCTCATCTGAAACGGCGACTGATAAAGACTATCTTCTGACCGCTGACGGCGTAAAAGCATGGGAAGCAGAGCACGGTGAAATTGGCGCAGGATCATGGGTCCTTATGCGAACTGACTGGCTTAAGCTGATGGGCCGCGATAATTTCTTAAATGCTGATGATACGGGCCCGCATTCACCGGGACCGTCAGCCTGCTGTATCCAGTATCTTATTGAAAAAGATATCATGGGTTGGGGCGTTGAAACAGTTGGTACCGACGCCGGACAGGCGGCGATGTTTGAGATTCAGTTCCCGGCTCATTCAATGATGCACGGGGCCAATAAATACGGCCTTGCCAGTTTGATGAACCTTGATCAACTGCCGCCAACCGGGTCTATTGTTGTAGTGCCGCCGCTAAAAATTGAAAATGGTTCCGGCAGCCCGCTGCGCGTTCTTGCTATGACTATGTCATAATTTTAAATGGCTGAAAGATCCTTTAAAAAAGAAGTTGAAAAATTAAAACTTGGTGCCGGGGAAGAGTTTCGCGGTGAGGGCATCCTTGCGGTAACCAAAGGGCTGCTCCAGGCCGGTGTTTCTTATGTCGGTGGCTATCAGGGCGCACCAATATCTCATTTGATGGATGTGCTTAGTGACGCGGAAGATATCATGAATGAACTTAATATTCATTTTGAAACTTCCGCTAGTGAAGCAACTGCCGCGGCCATGCTCGCCGCATCGGTAAATTATCCCCTAAGAGGGGCCGTAACATGGAAATCAACCGTCGGCACCAATGTTGCCAGTGACGCGCTTGCAAATGCAGCGTCAGGCGGTGTTAAAGGCGGCGCACTTATCATCGTCGGGGAAGATTACGGTGAGGGTTCTTCCATTATGCAGGAACGAAGCCATGCCTTTGCTATGAAATCGCAAATCTGGCTGCTTGACCCAAGACCCAATTTAACCTCAATCGTTGACGCGGTGGAGACGGGCTTTGAATTATCTGAAGCGTCAAACACGCCAGTAATGTTAGAGCTTCGCATTCGCGCCTGCCATGTTTATGGACGCTTCACGGCCAAGGATAATAAAAGACCTGAATTTAGCATTCAGGACGCTATGGAAAACCCGGTCCGGGACACGTCAAGGATCGTGCTGCCACCAGCGAGTTATCTTCATGAAAAAGAAAAACTGGAAAAACGCTGGCCGGCGGCGGTCGAGTTTATAAAATCAAGAAAACTTAATGAACATATGGGCGCAGCAGAAGGCGATATTGGCATTATCGTTCAGGGTGGGCTTTATAACAGTCTTAACCGGGCGATGGAACTTCTGGACCTTAGTAATGATTTTGGTGATGCGACGCTTCCCATATATGTGATGAACGTCACGTATCCAATTGTTGATGATGAAATTCTTGACTTTATGGAAGGTAAAAAAGCCGTTCTGCTCGTCGAAGAAGGTCATCCCAATTATATTGAACAGCAGCTAAATACAATTTTGCGCCAGGCCGGATGCGACACGGTCTTAAACGGCAAGGATATGATCAGCGACATTGGTGAATATACCTGTGATGTGATTAAGAAAGGCCTGAACAAATTTGCCAAAGAACATGAGCTTTTAAAGTCGCAAAAGGCCGATGCTCAATCACAAACACCCGTGGAAATTCCGGCTCGACCGGTTGGCTTCTGCACAGGATGCCCCGAACGCCCAATGTTCACCGCCATCCAGCTAGTGGAAAAAGATATTGGTTCTTTTCATATAAGTGCTGATATTGGCTGTCATTTATTTTCGATCCTGCCGCCTTTTAATATTGGTAACACCACTATGGGCTACGGCCTTGGCTGGGCTGGGGCGTCTGCCTTTAACAAGCAAGCCAAGCAAAGAACGCTCTCAATAATGGGCGACGGCGGCTTTTGGCATAATGGCCTGACGTCGGGTGTCGGTAATGCGGTATTTAACCAAACTGACAATGTGTTGATGATCGTTGATAATAATTATTCCGCTGCTACCGGCGGGCAGGATTTAATGTCATCCAAAGCGGAACATGAAAAACGCAGCACCCAGCACGATATTGCAACCGCTGTGAAAGGTGTTGGCGTCACATGGGTAAAGGAAGTGCGAACTTACGATTTGGTGCAGATGCATAGCATTTTGCTTGAGGCAATGACGACAAAAGTTCGCGGGCCAAAAGTTATTGTTGCCCAGGGCGAATGCCAGCTAAATCGTCAGCGGCGCGTGAAACCGATATTTAACGCCGATGTCAAAGCAGGAAAGCGCATGGAACGGGATCGTTTCTATGTGGATAGTGATACCTGCACCGGCGATCACAGCTGCATTCGTATGTCGGGCTGCCCGTCACTCACTTTAAAAGATAATCCTGATCCGCTTAAGTCCGATCCAGTTGCCTATGTGGATAATAGTTGCGTTGGCTGCGGTCACTGCGGGGAAGTTGCCCATGCATCTGTTTTATGTCCGTCCTTTTCCAAAGTGACATTGGTTTATAACGAGAATTTCTGGGACCGCTTTAAAAGCGGACTTAGATCATCGCTCATTGGCATGCTCCAATCGGCGGCAGAGAAAAAACGCCTTTCCCGACTTAAGAAAGCGGGGCTGATATGAGTGCCAAAATGACAAAAAGCAACCGTATTTCAATTGCGATAGCAGCGCTCGGCGGGCAAGGCGGCGGCGTGTTAAGCGGATGGGTCGTTGATCTGGCCGAAGCAAACGGTTATCTGGCCCAATATACGGCAATTGCTGGTGTTGCCCAGCGCACTGGTGCGACCATATATGCCATTGAACTATTCCCTGAAGAGCAGATAAAAAAGCATGGCAGCGAGCCGGTACTTTCCTTAATGCCTATCGCCGGCGATGTTGATATTTGCCTTTCTTCTGAACTTATAGAAGCGGGCCGGGCCGTTAACCGCGGTATCGTGACAGCTGATAAAACAACGCTGATCGCTTCCGATCACCGGGTTTATGCCATCGGCGAAAAAGAACAAATGGGCGATGGGCGCATTGATAGTGATGCCGTGCGGGATGCCATTAAAAAGGCCGCTAAAAAGCTGATCCTATTTAATATGGACGAAATGGTCTTAAAATCTGGCAGTGTTATTTCAAGTGTACTATTTGGTGCCCTTGCCGGTTCTGGCGCGTTACCTTTCAGCCGAGAAAAATTTGAAGAAACCATCAAAAAATCCGGGCGGGCGGTAAACACCAATCTGGCAGGTTTCGATTTGGGCTATCAAAATGCAAAAGGCTCCGTTTCTGTTAGTGAAGCTCCCTGCGCTCAGGAATTTTCATCCAAATCGTCACCACTGCTTGAGCGCATAGAAAATATGCCGGATGAAGCAAGAGCCATTGTGACTTATGGCCTACATAGGCTGGTTGATTATCAGGATGCTGATTATGCAGAACTTTATCTGAGCCGGCTTGATGATTTTAAGGAACAGATGCTGTTAAGTGACGTTGCCAGACATCTGGCCCTATGGATGGGGTTTGAGGACATAATCCGCGTGGCAGATCTTAAAACACGCGTACAAAGATCAGAGAAAATCGCTTCTGAAATTCGTGTCAGTGAAAATCAAATCTGGTACGGTCATGATTATTTTCATCCACGCTACGCAGAATTCACGGATACTTTGCCAGCATCTCTCGGCCGAATGATGGCAAGATCATCTATAGCCAAGAGCATTTTTTCACCGTTCTTTTCAAAAGGACGCATCATTCGCCCCAAAACTATTTTTGGGTATTTAATACTGAGATCTGTTGCGGGCCTTCGTTTTATGCGTAAAAAATCATTACGCTATCATACTGAAAACAAAAGAATAATTTCTTGGCTTGATCTAGTAAAGAAATATGCGGATGATAATCCCGCCCTAGCGCTTGAGATCGCGAGATGTCCTCGCCTCATTAAAGGATACGGTGAAACCCATGCTCGCGGTATCAATCGTTTCTCTGCTATCATGGCCTATGTTGAAAAAAATGGTGATGCAAAGGGTATTGCAGAAAAAATAGCGGAGTTACGTGACGCGGCACTACTTGGTGAAAAAGGCACAGAATTTAATCATATTTTAGAAAAAGGAATGACAGACCATGCCCAACAAAAGGGTGAGTTTACATGGGCCGGATCATCCTGATTTTATTCTTGATGATTACCCGCTTTATAATTTAAACCGAACCTCCGCCACCTATATTGACCAAATGTCGTCTCGGCTTAAAGATTTTAATATGGACCAGCCAAGTTGGCGGGTGCTGATGCTGCTTGGTGACAAGAACCCGAGTTCGGTTGGTGAACTGTCAAGGCGCTCGGTCACTAAAATATCGACCATCACCCGTATTCTCATGCGTATGGAAAAAGAAGACCTTGTAAGCCGCGCTCCTTTTGCCGGTGATAACAGAGTGATAGAAGTTTTTATAACAGACAAAGGAAAAAGCCTTTTAAAAGAGCTCAGAATTTTGGCAGACGACGTTTATAGCCAAGCATTTGATGGAATTTCTGATCAAGATGTAATAACATTCACCAATATTTTAATGAGACTAAGACAAAATCTTAGCTAAACGGGGTAGCTGATGACAAAAACAAGCCATATTGATACATTTGCAATAGATAGATTGCCGGACCAAAAAACATGGCCGGAATTTGTTTTTGATGAAAATATTCCGATTTATCCTGAATTTTTAAACGCTGCTGAACTGCTGCTTGATAATGGTTATGGCGCGCGGCCAGCCATTTATATGGAAAATGAAGTTTGGAGCTATAATCAGCTTAACCGAAAAGCTAACCAGATCGCCGCAGCGTTGTGCGAAGATTATGGAATTGTACCCGGCAATCGGGTGCTTCTTCGCGGTAATAACACGCCAATGCTCGCGGCACTTTGGTACGGCGTCCTTAAAGCGGGCGCGATCGCCGTTACCACCATGACTATGCTTAGGCAAAAAGAGCTCGATGCCATAATTGAGGTGGGCATGCCGAATATCATTATAATCGAAAATGATCTGGTGATTGATGTACTTGAAAGCTCAAAAGGAAAAGCGGATCACGTTTTATCCTATGCTGATATGGAATTAAGCATGGAAGTCAAAGACGGTAATTTCGAAGCCGTGAGGACCAGATCGGATGATGTGGCTCTTCTTGCATTTACATCCGGCACCACTGGGCTTCCCAAGGCGACCATGCATTTTCACCGTGATATTCTTGCCATGGCCGATAGCTTTGGTAGACACACATTAAATCCGGTGCCGGAAGATATATTTTTAGGCTCACCGCCGCTTGCTTTTACCTTTGGTCTCGGCGGGCTTCTTGTGTTTCCGGCGCGCTTCGGTGCATCGGTTGTTTATTTTAATGGCGGCGGGCCGGATAAATTACTGGAAATGATTGAAAAACATAATGTGACGACTTTATTCACCGCTCCAACAGCATATAAAGTGATCATTGATCACCTTGAAGGCAGAAATATTTCAAGCCTTAAAACATGTATTTCGGCCGGTGAAAATTTACCGCTAATCGTGTCGGATAATTTTTATGATGCGACCGGAATTAGGCTTATTGACGGCATTGGTGCGACGGAAATGATCCATGTTTTTATTTCCGCCTCCGGTGATGAAATAAGGCCCGGATCAACGGGCAAAGTGGTGCCGGGGTATAGTGCCGAAATATGGGGTGATGATGATCAACCGCTTGGTGCTGGCGAAGTAGGACGGCTTGTGGTTAAGGGGCCAACGGGGTGTCGCTATCTTAACGGCGATCGTCAGGAAAATTACGTTAAAAATGGCTGGAATATCACCGGTGATATATTCAAAAAGGACGAAGATGGTTATTTTTGGTTTATAGCCCGCGGCGATGACATCATTATTTCAGCCGGCTATAATATAGCATCCCCCGAAGTGGAACAGGCGATTATGGCACACGCGGCCGTATCAGAATGTGCCGTCATTGGCGCGCCCGATCAAGACAGGGGAATGATCGTTAAAGCGTTTATTGTGCTAAAAGACGGTGTTGAAGGAAATGATGAACTTATTAAAGACATCCAGACTTTCGTTAAATCAACCGTCGCGCCTTATAAATACCCCCGAGCGATAGAATTTATAGATGCCCTGCCAAAATCGGCAACGGGTAAGCTGCTAAGAAAAGATCTCAAATAAAATTTTATTTAAGGGATGTTCTTGCTTTACTTAAAAACTGGGTAAAGTCTTGCATATGCTCAAGGTCAATTGATTGAAGTGCTTCCTCGATCCATGTTGCGTTATTATCCGCCATTTGGTTAAATAGATCTCGCCCTTTATCTGAAAGGTTGATGATATAGCTACGTCTGTCTTCTTCTTTGGCAACCTTGGTGAGCAGTCCATCTTTTTGCATGCGGTCAAGCAGCCCTGTAATATTACCTTTTGAGGCAATAAGACGGCCCGCCAGCTCACCAACGCTTAAGCCATTTTCCTGCTCTCTTTCGAGCTGCGATAAAACATCAAAGCGGGAAATATTCTGGCCGAAATTCTGGCGCAGCTTATCATCAATGATCTGTTCCAGTTTTCCTGAATATCGAATAAGCTCAATCCAAAGCTTGAGACTTTCACGTTGTCTTTGCGTATATTGGCCATTAGGCATGTGATTTTTACTCCTTGGCTAATTACTATATCTTCAGTATGAGAAACTGCAAGGGGACAATATTAGTTTACATGTAAGATAAACGGCTATAGGGTGATAATGAATACTATGGAGGGATTCTAATGAAAATTTCAGTGATCGGCGGCGGCCCCGGTGGGCTATATTTTGCACTTCTTACCAAAAAGGCAAAACCCGACTGGGATATAGAAGTGTTTGAACAAAACAGACCCGATGACACCTTTGGTTTTGGTGTGGTGTTTTCCGACGATACTCTTGATGAGTTTTTAAGCAGGGACCCAGGATCATACGAGCTTATCCGCGACGAGTTTGCTTATTGGGATGATATTATCATCCGCTATAAAGGCGAAGAAGTGCGCTGTACCGGAAACGGCTTTGCCGGTTGTTCGCGTCTTAATCTATTAAAAGTTCTGCAAAACAGATGTCAGGCACTCGGCGTTAAAATTACCTATGAGCACAGGATTAATGTTGAAACCTTGGAACAGGATTTTGCAGATTCTGACATGATTCTCGCCAGTGATGGTATCAGCTCGGCCATACGCGAACATTATAAGGAATATTTTAATCCATCGGTCGTGCAAAAAACCAACCGCTTTACCTGGATGGGTTCCACCCGCAAGGTAGAGGATTTTACATACTTTTTTAAAGATAGCAAATACGGTCCGATCTGCGCCCATACCTACCAATATGAAGAAGGCATGTCGACCTGGGTTTTTGAAATGTCAGATGAATGCTGGCAGAAATGGCAGTTTGAAGAATTTAACGAGCAGGGATCAGCGGATAAACTGGAAGAAATATTTGCCGAAGAACTTGAAGGTCATAATCTGATTATCAACCGCTCAATGTGGCGGCAATTCCCGCGTATTTATTGTAATAACTGGCATTATAAAAATATTGCCATCCTTGGCGATGCTAAAGCCTCGGCCCACTTTTCTATTGGCTCCGGATCAAAACTGGCTATGGAATGTGCTATTTCTCTTTCTGATGCGATTGTTGAGCAGGGTGAGGTTTCCGTTGATAAAGCGTTTGAGCAATATGTGAAAGAACGTGAAACACCGGTGCAGATACTGCAGCATAATGCCGATGTATCACTGGCGTGGTTTGAACATATGGACCGTTCATGGGATATGGATCTGATGCAATTTGCCAGCGTTGTTATGTGCCGTTCAAAATCGATAACTTACGATAATCTGATCGTGCGCGATCCGCAGTTTGTGGAAAAAATAGATGATGCCTGGTACGAGAGATACTACCAGGATAGTGGCTATGATTACCGCCAAAGTCGCCCGACCCCCATGTTCACTAAATTTAAGCTCGGCCAAATGGAGCTGCGAAACCGGGTCGTTATGTCACCAATGGCGCAATATTCCGCAGGTGAAGACGGTAACCTTACCGACTGGCATCTGGTTCATTATGGCGGCGCGGCAAAAGGAGGCATGGCGCTGGTCTATGTTGAAATGACATGCCCGTCACCGGAAGCACGCATAACGCGGGGCTGTCCGGGGCTTTGGACTAATAAACAGGAAGAAGACTGGAAGAAAATAGTCGATTTTGTCCACGGTAATACCGAAACAAAAATATGTATGCAGCTTGGCCATGCTGGCCGCAAAGGGTCAACCCAGCGGGGCTGGGAAAAAATGGATTATCCTATTGAGCAAGCGGATAAAAACTGGTCATTAATCTCAGCATCAGAACTTCCTTATTTTGACGGTATTTCACAGACACCGAAGGCGATGGACCGCGAGGATATGGAAAAAGTTATTGCCGATTTCAGGCAGGCGACGATCCGTGCCGATCGTGCCGGTTTTGATATGATTGAAATGCATGCGGCCCATGGTTATCTGATCGCATCGTTTTTATCGCCGCTTACTAATATCCGTAGCGATGAGTACGGCGGATCAATTGAAAACAGAGCACGCTTCCCGCTCGAGGTTTTTGAAGCTATGCGGGTGGTTTGGCCGGACGAAAAACCAATGTCTGTCAGAATTTCTGCTAGTGATTGGCACGAGGGCGGCATAACCGAAGAAGATACTTTTTATATCGCTAATGCCTTTAAAGACGCTGGCGTTGATCTGATTGACGTGTCCGCCGGGCAAACCGTACCGGACCAAAAACCGGTTTATGGCCGTATGTTCCAGCTTGGCTTTGCCGAAGCGATCCGAAATGTGCCGCGCGTTGCGACCATGGCCGTTGGTAATATTACTGAACCTGCTCAGGTTAATACTATACTTCATACACGGCGCGCTGATCTCGTGGCGATCGGCCGTCCCCATTTATGGAATCCTTATTTCATGCGTGATGCTGCGGCGTGGTACGGTGCTGAAATAGGGGGCACTGATTGGGAAAAACAATATCTTACTGGAAAACAGCAGGCCTATAGCTTAAAAGAGAAATCAAGAGCACAGCAACTTGAATGGCAACAAAAAGCTAAACCGAGCCGTCATAATTAAAAATAATTTTTTTCTTTAGGAAACAGGGATATGGCCACATTTAAAGTGACACGAAAAATCCGTTTTGGTCAAACGGATGCGGCGGGGATTACTTATTATCCGCGCCTAGTGGAAATGATCAATGATATTGTCGAGGACTTTTTCGCTGATGCAGTAAAGTTCAGCTATAAGGAAATGATCGTCGAAACCGATTACGGCGTTCCAACTGTCAATTTAAATGTAACCTTTAAAAGTCCGGCAGAACTTGAAGACTATGTCGACTGGTATCTGGTTGTGACCAAAATCGGCCGTTCATCCTTTTCTGTCCTCATTGATGCAAAAGTTGGTGAAAAAGAAATTCTTACCGCTGATGTAAAGCTCGTTTATATCAAAGGAAAAGGCAATATCATGAAAAGCCACCCGCTTCCTGACCACGTCAGAGAAGTCATGCAGGATTACTTAGTTCAGGAATAAAAAATTGACAATTGTATCAACAGACATTCAAAATAATATTGCGGTTCTTAGAATTGATAATCCGCCGGTAAACGCACTTTCCCATGCCGTTCGCTCCGGGCTTTCAGATACGCTTAAAAATATTGCAAATAACAAAGATGTAAAATCAGTTGTCATCATTTGTAAAGGTAGGACCTTTTGCGCTGGGGCTGATATTACTGAATTTGGTAAACCGCCTGTTAGCCCTACGCTCCCTGAATTAATGGATGAAATGGACAGCTTTAATAAACCGCTTATTGCCGCCATGCACGGCACGGCCCTTGGAGGCGGATTTGAAGTGGCACTTTGCTGTCATTACCGGATTATGGATAAAGGTATCAAAGTGGGCCTCCCGGAAGTTAATCTTGGTCTAATTCCGGGAGCTGGCGGCACACAGCGTCTGCCGCGTCTTATCGGTGCAGAAGAAGCACTTGATATGATCACCAGCGGTAAACCGATAAATGCAGCTAAGGCATTTGAGCTTGGTATTGCGGATAAGATTAGTAAGAATGATTTGCTTGCGGACGCACTTCAATTTGCAGCAGCAAAGGAAGTGCGCCGCATCAGTGATCTCACCCTAGAGGCTCCAGCGTATGTTTTTACAAAGTTTGAAAAGAAGATTGCCAGAAGAGCGAGAGGATTTCTTGCCCCCTTCGCCGCTATTGAAGCCATAAAAGCATCAACGGATAGACCTTTTAATGAGGGGATAGAGTTTGAGCGGGGAAAATTTATGGAACTTATCGCTTCTTCCCATTCCAAAGCACAGCGTCATCTGTTTTTTGCTGAACGTGCCGCAACAAAAGTTCCAGATATAGATAAGACAACCCCCGTTCGTGATGTTAAATCAGTTGCCGTTATCGGCGGTGGTATTATGGGCTGCGGCATTGCGGTTAATTTCTTAAATAAAGGCTTGCCCGTATCTTTGTTAGAAATTTCAAACGAAGCCTGTAATGGGGCAAGATCAAAAATTAGAAAAATTTATAACTCAACTGTAAAAAAAGGCTTGATGTCCGCTGAAAAAATGGAAGCCTGCCTAAAAGCACTTACCTTGACCAGTAATTATGATGATTTATCAAATACTGACCTTATCATCGAAGCCGTGTTTGAAGATATGGACGTCAAAAAGCAAGTTTTTGCTAAAATTGACGCTGTGGCAAAAGAAAGCGCCATTCTTGCTACTAACACATCCTTTTTAGATATTAATGAAATCGCGAGTTCCATTTCAAGACCGCAGGATGTCATCGGATTACATTTCTTTAGTCCCGCCCATATTATGCCGCTGCTTGAAATTGTCAGGACAGATAAAAATGATCCCGAAATTATCGCAACGGCTTTAAAAATTGGCAAAACCATTGGTAAAACATCTGTTATATCGGGTGTTTGTTACGGCTTTATTGCCAACAGAATGTCATCTTGTTATGGCCGTGAAGCGGGTCTTCTGTTGCTTGAAGGGGCTTTGGCCGAACAAGTTGATAATGTTCTATATAAATTTGGTATGCCCATGGGTATGTTTACTATGCTTGATATGGCAGGGATTGATATTGGTGTTATGGCACGTCAGAAAATGACGCCCGGTTCATATGATGAGCGTGCCTTTAAAATTCATGAGACTTTGGTGGATAATGGTCAAAAAGGGCAGAAAACAGGATCGGGATTTTATATCTATGACCCTAGTTCAAAAACCTTGAACCCGGAAATTAATGAACTCGCGGTAAAATACGCAGATGAGTTTGGTATCACGCGCCGTGAAATTAGTGATAAAGAAATCGAAGAACGCTGTATTTATGCTTTGATTAATGAAGGCCTTAAAATCGTTGAAGAAGGTATTGCCCTTCGCGCCAGCGATGTTGATGTTGTTTATGCTCTTGGCTTTGGTTTCCCGCGCTACCGCGGCGGACCGCTGCATTACGGCGAACATATAGGTTTTGATAACGTCCTTAAAAGAATTAACGAATTTGCCAAAGATCATGGTGACAGGTGGTGGAAACCATCAAATATGCTGATAGAATTAGCAAAAAAATAATAGGTAAGAAATATGTCGGATGAAAAATTAAAATATGTCGTTGATAATAAACCTATATTGACGAGCCTTGTCGCTGGCAAGAAATATGCTTGGTGTACCTGCAAACACAGTAAGGAACAGCCTTTCTGTGATGGCTCCCACAAGGGCACGGATATGAGGCCGATGGTCTTCACCGCCGATAAAAATGAAGACGTGCTGCTTTGCGCCTGTAAAGCGACAGCGAGCGGTCCTTATTGTGACGGCGCTCATAACAATCTGGAAGATGTTTACGCCGAAGCGACGGAGAAGGAAGTGCAGAGCATGAAAGGTTCCGTCTTTATCGAACGGGATGATCGCGGCAAGGCTCTTATTGACGGTGGGGCTTATGTGCTGACACCGCAAAATAGTGACGATACGGTTTCAGGGAATTTAAGTTATCAACCGGTTATTGCCGAAGAAGATGGCGCAACAAAGCTTAGCTTTCACCGTCTAAATGTTACGGCAGGAACAACGCCTTGGCTTCAATATAAGGGTGTGGATACGGTTCTTTATTTCGTCAGTGGCAGCGGTACCGTTGATATTGCCGGTAAGGAATTTCAGGTAAACAAAGACGCCGGGATATATGTCAGACCCGGTGAAGCGTTCAGAATTATCACAGAGGGCGACATGACCGTTTATGCGACCGCCTGCCCGATGTTAACGGATTTAACCGTTACCGAGCAAAACGACACGTCATTTCAAAGTGATCATGCCGAGCGTTACGTAGCCTTTAATCAGGAAACGGCAAATGTCATGGCCAACCGCTTTTATCAGGAGCTGGTCGATAAAAAAGTTGGATCAAACGAAGTGACGCAGTTTATTGGCCAAGTGCCGCAGTCCCGCGCCGCCATGCATAGACATCTTTATGAAGAAGCAATTGTCATCCTGACCGGTTACGGTAAAATGTGGACCGGCACCAAATGGGCGCAAGTAAATACGGGGGACGTGCTGTTTCTGCCGCACCGTCAGGGCCATTCGCTTGAATGTACTGATGAAGGGGGCATGATATTGATGGGGGTCTTTTACCCGTCCGGTAGCCCGGCGATTAATTATTAGGAACCAAAATAAATGAAATCTATGGCTGCTTATAGGGAACATTTCCCGATCTTTAAAAACACAGTTTATATTAATAGCTGTTCCTACGCCGCGCTTTCATTAGAAGTAGAGGCCGCATTTCTGCACTATCTAAAAGACCGTCATGAAGTTGGTGCCGACTGGATTGAATGGTGTGACCGGTTAGAGCGGGTCCGGGCTTTATTTGCCGAGCTTCTATCGGCAAAATCCGATGAAATTGCCGTGACCACGTCCGCGTCCGCATCCTTAAGCGCCATATCAAGCAGCCTTGATTTTTCAGGACCGCGTAAGAAAATAATCACAACCGATCTGGCCTTTCCGACCGAAGCCCAAGCCTGGCACGCCCTTAAAAAATATGGCGCTGAAGTGGTTCATGTTAAAGAAAAAGACGGCATGATCGATCTGGATGATCTTGAAAAGATTGTCGATGATCAGACGCTTCTTGTGGCAATTCCGCTTGTTTGTTACCGAAATGGCGCGCTGGCTGATGTGCCGACCGTTCGTAATGTTGCCAGAAAGCATGGCGCGATGATCCTTGTTGATGCTTATCAGGGCGTTGGTGCTGTGCCGATTGATGTGGCCGAGTGGGATGTTGATTTTATTGTTGGTGGCTCGCTTAAATATCTGCTTTCAACGGCGGGTGTTGGATTTTTATATGTCCGTGAAGACCTGATCAAACAGTCAAATCCGACCCAGACCGGCTGGTTTGCCCAGGAAGACATCCATGCCATGCTCATCCATGATAATATCCCGGCCAGTAACGCGAGGCGCTTTGAGCAAGGCACACCGTCCGTGCCTAATCTATACGCCGTTGAAGCGGGTCTAAAAATGATACTCGAAGTCGACGTTAAAAATATTCGCACCCACGTTGCCGCCCTAAACGAGCGACTAAAAGCAGGCGTTGAGAAAATCGGCGGCACATTAAGTTCCCCTCAAAACCCCGATCAGCACGGCGCTATGATCGCCATCGCTTCAACCGATGAATACGCCCTCGTCGCCAAACTAGCCGAAAAAAACATCATCGCCTCCAGCAGAGACGGAAACATAAGAATTTCTGCCCATTTTTATAATAATAATCAGGACATAGATGCGGTGATTGAGGCGCTTGAAGAGAATAAAGCCTTACTAGGATAATAAATTCACCTGTTAATTTTCCTTTGAGAAAATCACAAGTTGAGAGAGTCTGCTTTCGGCCAAAAGCAGCCGTTCAAAAATTCATACTAGCGCGCCTTTATAAAAAAAGCCCCTTGAATTAAATCAAAGGGCTTTAGTGTTTCTAAGGATCCATACTATGTTCGCAAATGAAGGGCGGGAAAACTATCATTGAATATGGTATTTCAAGCCTTGGAAATTTTATTACAAGTAGCTTAACCACCAATCTTTACGGCTGCGTTTAATATTATACATCCATTTGCAGAACGGATACATGATCGCCATAACAATCAACCACACGGCATAAACACCGACAAGATTAGTACCATATCCTTCTGGATAGAAAATAAACATGCGTCTCATTTGCTCCATTTCAAACCCTTGGAACATTCCGAAGGCAACGGAAAGAAGATGAATAAGATAAAAATGAACCACATAAAAGGCAAAAGGAACACGTCCCAACATTACCAATGTATCTTTAAGCCAGCCCTGCATACGATCCGCATAAGAACAAACAATAGCCATTGGACCGATGGTAATCATAAAGAACAGTAAACTAGGGGGATATTTTGATACATTGAAGAAATCAAAAACAGTGGATAGCATTCCCAGTTCCTGCATTTGCCAATGGTTTGGATCACCAAATAGATCTGATCCTCTTATGACGAAAAATGCGATGATAAAGCTGATGCCAATTTTACGTAATAGTGCATCGCGCTCGGTTGGTTCTTTTTGGAAAATTCCCATGGTACCGTAACCGATCATCATGATGGCAGACCATTGAAGGGGGGTATATCCGACAACGGCATAAAAAGGGCCCGCTTTAAATGAAGCCATAGTAAATAGAGAAATCCAAGCTGGGTTATCGCCTCTAAACATGGTGCCGATGGGTAAGTAAGGTAGGACAAATTCTTGGCCAATTAAAATCGCAACACCAAGAATAAAACAATTTCTAGCCCCAAAATAAATTGTGGCAGATAGAATAAGCATGCTTACGCCTAAGCCAAATATCACTTGAAGAAAGGCGATAATCGCACCGTCATAAGCTGGTTCGCCCCAGGATAGGGTAAGGGCCGATGATATAATGGCAATTTCAACAAATATGAGCCAAAGACCGCGTTTGAAAAGGAATGCTGAAAGTTCCTTTTTCGTGCGTCTCTGTTCCATAAGGCCAATTGATGTTCCCGCCAGCAAGACAAATACGGGCGCACATAAATGTGTGATCCACCGTGTGACATAAAAACCGGCGCCAATGGCAGGGTCATCAATATTTACACCTAAACCGGCATATTGAAAATAATCACGTACGTGATCAAGTGCCATGATGATGATGACGAGCCCGCGCATCATATCGATATTAGTCATACGATATGATCGCACATCCCCCTGAATAGGTATAGCATCTGACATTATATTATCCTCATAATTGTGTATGTTTTTTATTTACTGTTTGAGCTTACATAGGTGGAGCAATAAGTGCGCCTAATGGGGCCATCGGCTGCAGCGGGATATAATCAGCCGTAACCATACCTCTTTGACCTAAAGGAAGTGCACTGATCGCTGTTTTGGCTTCTTCGATGCTTGTGGCATTTAAAATGAATACGACCCCGCCGCCATCGCCGCGAAAAAACCATTGGGAGATTTTACCACCTAGATATAATTTAACTGTTTCTCTAACTTCCTCTTGCATAACTTCTCCAAAATTTTCGGGTCGCTGAACATCAGATTTCATCTTCACCAGTACCATTATGTTGGTGGTGGGCAATCCTTGAGACGGGGTTTGTGCGAAAACTTGGGTTGAAGCGAAAACCATCAACAAGGTAGCAAATATTATTTTCTTCATAGTAATCTCCATAATTGTTAAATCGGTTAAATTGTTTGCAGTATTTGACATGGTTTATTCCATATATCTGTAAAAAGTTTTTATTAACTGCTACGATATTTTAAAATAAGCAAGATGGTCAATATTTTGCAGAGCGATATTCTGCCAATGGCACATTCCGCCCGTTGAATGGTCGATTTTAATGGAAATGTCGGATTATTAGTTATCGGATAAGATGCTTTAATTTAGCGGTGCCCGCTTTGCTAGATATGATTTCCGCACCGTTTCTCATGATGATTTTCATCTGACGATCGCCGTGTCGGCGCATGGTTTTAATCATATGTACGTTGACAATATTAGAGCGATGAACCCTGATATATTGTTCTGGGTCTAGCTGTTCTTCTAATGCTGATAGTGTCGTGGTGAGTAGCCGTTCGTCTTCGCCGCTGTGAGCAATCACATAATCCTTATCGGCACTGAAATAGTCGATCTGCCCCAGCCTGAGCGGCAACATCTGATTACCTGATTTTACGAATATTTGAGCTTCGCTTTTATCAAAAAGACGTGAGCGAAGTTTTTCTAGAGCCATAAAAAGACGTTTTTGGCTATATGGTTTTAACAAGTAATCAACAGCGCTCTGCTCAAAAGCATCAACCGCAAATTCGCCGTAAGCAGTTGCAAAAATGATATTGGGAACTGGAACCGTATTGTTAAGAATATCAAGTCCCGTACCGCCTGGCATTTTGATATCAAGGAACAAAACATCCGGCTTGTTTTCGTTTATCAATTTAATCGCTTTGTCGACGCTGCCTGCTTCCCCCACAAGCTTCAACCACGGGATTTCCTTTATGATACTGCTAAGGGCATCCCGTGACATTACTTCATCTTCAACAATGATGGTGTTGAATTTCATTATAATTTCATCTCTTCTGCAGGCATTGTTATGTTCACCTGATAATAGACATCCATAATGATTTCAGTTTTGAGCATTGCTTTTGTGCCAAAGACGCTTTCTAAACTCGCTTGTACCGCCAGTAGACCAAGGCCAGATGTTTCTCTCTCATTTTTTAGGGACGGATTTAAAAGGCTGTTAACAATATTAATATGTATTCTACTTTCTTCTTTTTTTATTTTAATTTCAATATCTCCTCCATCTTCATTATTCGCTACGCCATGAATAATCGCATTTTCAATGAGTGGTTGGAGCAAAAGCTGCGGGGATAAATATTTTAAAGCGTTCCTATCAATTTCTGTTACTAACTTTAGGTTAACCGCGAATAACAAGGCTGTGTTCATTCTCCATTGAGATACAGGGAGCTTATATTAACCGAAGAGTTTGGCAAAAACAGATGTTTAAGAATGTCTGCTTTGGGTCGGAAGCGGACTCTCAGATTTATTGGTTTTTACGATCTTAACACTGCTATTTCCTCACCAAGCATTTATGTTACTCACTGATAACAATAATGCTTGGTGCTTAAGGGGTGTTGTGTTATTATCTTGAGATAATTTAACGTAAGCGAGTCTCAGTATGAACGCCCAAGGTACCAAAAAAGCACCAACCATAACCACAAATGTCGATCTTGAGGCTTTAAAGCTGCTTGAGAAAAAGGTTCTTTGGCTGGCGAGTTATATGATCCATAACGCTAATCATCTGCGGCCTAGCCGCGATGGGCTTAAGGTTGGTGGTCATCAGGCGTCAAGCGCTTCGCTTTCGACTATTATGACGGCGCTTTATTTTCATATATTAAAACCTGAAGACCGCATTGCCGTTAAACCGCACGCCTCGCCGATTATGCATGCGATTATGTATTTAATGGACCGGCAAAATCTTGATAAAATGAAAAACTTTCGCGCCTTTGGTGGTGCTCAGTCATACCCGTCCATAACAAAAGACACGACCGATGTTGATTTTTCAACCGGTTCGGTCGGGATGGGTGTTGCGGCGACGCTTTTTAATACGCTGACCCAGGATTATATGGTTGACCATGGTTGGCACGAGGAAAAATCAATGGGCCGGATGATCGCCCTTGCTGGCGATGCGGAATTTGATGAAGGCAATATTTTTGAAGGCCTGCTCGAAGGATGGAAACATCAGGCAAGAAATCTTTGGTGGGTTATCGATTATAACCGTCAGAGCCTTGACGGGGTGGTTGATGATGCGCTGTTTGAACGCATGAGCGGCGTGTTCGATAGTCTTGGCTGGAAAGTAACAGCGCTAAAATATGGCCATAAACTGCTTAAGGCGCAAGAAGGACCGGCTGGTGAAGCGGTTCTTAACTGGATTGATAATTGCCCTAATCAACTTTATTCGGCGCTCACTTATCAAGGCGGGGCGGAGTGGCGCAGTCATTTGGAACTCGATCTTGCCGGAACAAGCGGCATTGGTGAATTTCTCGATAGCCATGATAATAGCTCGCTTGCTGAAGTGATGACCAATCTTGGTGGTCATGATTTAGCAACGGTAATCGATGCCTTTAATGAAGCAGGCGATAGTGAGCAGCCGCAATGCTTTATTGCCTACACGGTTAAGGGTAAGGGATTACCGCTTGCCGGGCATAAGGATAATCATGCCGGGCTAATGAGCGTTAAGCAAATGGCAGAATTTCAAAAAATCCAGAATGTTCCGGAGGGAACGGAATGGGATAAGTTTGGCGGAATTGAGAAAAATTCAAAAAAACTGCAGCATTTTATTGATAATTGCGATTATCAAAAAAGAGCCAAGCGTGTCGAAAAAGCAAAGCTGATTGATATACCCGAAATTACGCCGCCAAAAGATGAAGAGCAGTCAACCCAGGAAGCGTTCGGTAAAATAATGTTTGATCTTGCCAAAGGGGATACAGACCTGGCGAGCCGGATTATTACCACCAGCCCTGACGTGACCTCATCGACCAACCTTGGACCGTGGGTTAACCGCAGGAAACTTTATTCCCGTGAACTGGTTTCTGACGTCTTTAAGGATAAACGTATTCCTAGTGCTCAACTTTGGCAAAAGGGGCCAACGGGCCAACATATGGAGCTTGGCATTGCGGAAAATAACCTGTTTTCACTGCTTGGTCAGTTAGGTCTTGCCAATCGTCATTTTGGCGAACGGCTGTTCCCGGTCGGCACTTTATATGATCCGTTTATTGCCCGTGGGCTTGATGCGCTGAATTATGCCGCCTATCAGGGCGCGCGCTTTATGCTTGTGGCGACGCCGTCAGGTATCACACTGGGGCCAGAAGGCGGCGCCCACCAATCAATCGGCACGCCGCTCATTGGCCTGTCCCAGCCCGGCCTTACATCGGTTGAACCTTCATATGCCGACGAACTTGCGGTGCTTATGCAGTGGGGCTTTGATAACATGCAACAGGATGATGGATCGTCTATATACCTGCGCCTTTCAACGCGAAAAATTGAGCAGCTCCCGCGTACTTTAAACGCAACTGACAAAGACAATATTATTAAAGGCGCTTACTGGTTAAGAAAGCCAACCAGCAGCACGTCGCGCGCCATAATATATTCCGGTGCCATGGCACCAGAAGTTATGGGCGCCGTTCAGGATTTGCAGCAGGAAAATAAAGATATGGCCGTGCTCGCTGTGACGTCATCAGATATTTTATATCGGGACTGGTCCGCATCACGTAGAAAATCAGCTATTGAGAAAAAAGAGCAGACATCTCATATCGAAATATTGATGAATGACCTACCAAGAGATTGCGTGGTTGTGTCCGTTTGTGATGGTCATCCGCTTAATTTATCATGGCTTGGTTCTATACACGGAAATCCCGTTGTACCGCTTGGCGTCGAAGCTTTTGGTCAAACCGGCGATCTTCCAGATTTATATGAATATTTCATGATGGATAGTGCGGCGATTGTTGCCGCCCATGGTAGGTTGAAGCGTCAGTGAATTAAGCGGGTAGCGCGACGGTAACGGTTGTGCCAGATCCTAATTTGCTTTCAATTTTTAAATCGCCATTATGTAAATTAACCAGAGCCTTAACAATTGAAAGCCCAAGGCCGGTTCCTTCTTCTGTTTTAGAAGAATTATTTTCATCTCTGACAAAGGGCTCAGCGATGGTTTCTAACGCATCCGCTGAAATTCCTCTTCCGGTATCCTGAATACTGATAACATTCTCACTGCCTGAATGTTTAACATCCAATGTAACTTTGCCACCTTCCGGGGTAAATTTAATGGAATTAGACATCAGATTAACAAGGATCTGTTTCAGGGCCAGCGGGTCGGCGTTGATGGTTTTGATGTCATCGACAATGTCTATTTTTACAGAAATATTTTTCTGCGCCGCCGAGACACTAAGCAGATCACGGCAGGAATATACAATTTCAGGAAGGTCAACTTCGCTTTTGTTTAAAATGAAATGACCTGATTCAATTTTAGACATATCCAAAATGTCATTAATCAACTGGAGTAGATATTGACTGCTGTTATGAATATCAATTGAATATTCAAAATATTTATCAAAAGTTTCTTCGCCGTGAATTTTATTATTAATAAGATCAGAAAACCCGATGATAGCATTTAAAGGTGTTCTAAGATCATGGCTCATGGACGCAAAGAATGCAGATTTTTCTTTCTTGGTTTTATCAGCTGATTTAATGGCCTCATATAATTTTAGCTCGAGCTCTTCGCGCCATGTTATCTCTTCACGTAGAGATTTTTCTTTTTTCTTCAGAGAAAGTATAAAAACCGTGGTCCAGATGGCGACCATCGCATAACAACGGTTGGTTATAACTATCCAGAGAGCAGCGTTTTCAGGAGAAAGAAAAAACCCAATCCAGGTTAAAATGGTAGCAAAAACACCTAAATAAATGAAAATTTTGTCTGTGGAAAATAGCAAGCCTGTTAAAATCAGCAGCACATAGGGCACACCACCCGCTACCCCTAAGGGCAAAGTGATATCAAGAATGAATGTTGCACTCGCTACTGCAAGAACAATTATTATCCTATTAATTTTATATAAGACTTCTTTTTCCATCATTTTTCTACACTAATATTATATATTAAAACAAAGTTAATATATAATGAAACTTTATATCATTATAGTGGTTTTGTGGAGAACGGGCTACAACTCAGCCAAGAAGTAATATTACGTGTCAGCGCTTTGTGTCCGACAACAAGCAGATCTTCGGTTTTAATTATTTCTTTATAAGTCGTAAGCCCAAGCCAGACATCGGACAGAGTTTTCACGGTAGATGTGAAATAAACATCAACATCTTTTCCCGGATCCTTAATGCAGATATCAATGTCTTTATCCTTAACCAGAAGCCACCAGTTGGGGTTATCTTCAATATCTAGAAACTTAAACTTTATAACCGCTTCTTTGCCGGGAATATTTTCCGGTATAATGCTGCGATTAAGATAAAGCATCAAGAAATCCACGTCATAATCTTCATCGGTAAGATAATCTTTCGCCCATCTCATACCCCAATCACCTAATGAAAGTAATATTGGAAGAAGCTCTTCCGTGGGCTTGGTTGCAAAATACTGATAGCCACGACCGCCGGATATTTTCTTTTTGAAAATAAGATTATTTTGTTCCAAAAAAACAAGACGTCTTGTTAGAAGCGCTGGTGAAATTGAACTAAGGCCGCGCTGAAGTTCACTAAATCTTGTGCTTCCCATTAAAAGTTCACGAATGATAAGCAATGTCCATTTCTCGCCAAGAATTTCTGTTGCTTTGGCTATTGGACAAAATTGGCCATACTTCATTTTATACCCTCAAGTCTTATTTTTGATTACTAACTATAACATAGATAGTTAGTTACTTCAAAAAGTGTAGTTAGTTACTTCCTGCCGTGAACTATTGTAAAGAATTGATTGTCTCTAGGTGATACGCCCCTAGATTTGTAGACACTTTACTTGTTATAAAATGGAAGCAAGGAGTTAAGGTATTATGTCTACAGGAATACGATACACAGAAGAGTTTAAACGCGAC
>Ga0233449_1001257_pt1 | contig 23885 bp, 18 predicted proteins | sample SI_124_October20_FD_183012 | JGI IMG/M metagenome (GOLD analysis project Ga0233449, IMG submission 183012) | Seawater microbial communities from Saanich Inlet, British Columbia, Canada - SI_124_October2016_200_MG | ecosystem: Environmental > Aquatic > Marine > Inlet | place: Canada: British... | reverse complement strand
GCCTTAACAGCTCAGGCTGATTTTCTAGGTGGATCGCATAACTGGAATAATGGATCTTCTGATCCGTTTAAGTCAGCTCTTAAAGCTGCTGAAACTGGCTATAAGGCCAACTTAGCAGTTAATATGGCTTGGCGTGACACGGCTAAGATGATCAAAGAAGCTAAAAAACTAAATGCTGCAGGTAAAACTGCTGCTGCGGTTGCTTTGGCTAACAAGGCTCATCACCAAACAGTAAACGCTACGGCGCAAACTGCATTGGCGGGCAGCGCTGGTCCTCGCTTCTAATACAAGCTAGGATTTTTATAAAATACCCCTTAATTGGGGTATTTTTTTGTCTGAAATAAAGTCAAATATCAATTAAATTGATGGATAATTAATCTCTTTATTTGATTTGTAAAGTATCTTTTTATGCCTAATTCGGGTTTTTGCCATCTACATTGTCAAAGTGAGTTTTCAGTTGTTAACTCCTTGATACGCATCCCAAAGTTAATAGACCATGCGGTTGAATTAGGTATGGATAGCATTGCATTAACGGATGAATCCAATCTTTATGCAGCTGTAAAGTTTTATCAAAAAGCAATTTCTGCTAATATTAAACCAATTTTTGGTGCACGAGTTAATGTCGTAGACAATGAGGGTGAGTTTTATTCAATCTTGCTGTTATGTCAAAATCAACAGGGTTTTTTAAACCTGTCAGAGCTCATCTCCTTGTCTTATATGCAAGGCCAATCTTTTGAAGGTGTTTCAATTGATGAAGCGCAGCTAGAGGAAAACAATGAGGGTTTGATATTAATTTCGACACCAGTATATGGTGATGTTGCCAAACACTTGCTTAGTAATCAAATTCTTGAGGCGCAACAAAAGGTAGCTCACTGGAAAAAAGTTTTTGGTGATCGCTACTATCTTGCCGTGCAAAGAACTTTTAGAGAGTTTGATGAGCGACACTTGCATTTATGTATCACTCTAGCCATAGAATCTGATATTGCTGTTGTAGCAACAAACGATGTGCAATTTCTCGCCAAAGATGATTTTGATGCACATGAAGCGCGCATTTGTATTTCACAGGGTGGGCTTTTGGATGATGCTCGTCGTGTGCGTCATTTTTCCGATCAACAATATTTAAAGTCAAATGAGCAGATGCAAGTATTGTTTTCTGACTTGCCAGAAGTGCTTGAAAATACAACCAAGATTGCTCAGCGTTGTAATGTTCACTTTGAGCTTCACAAAAAAAACTATCTACCAGATTTTCCAATTCCTGAAGGGTTGAGCATTGCTGAGTTTTTCACCCTTGAATCTGAGCATGGTCTAAGCGCCAGATTACAAGGGCTTGACGTTGATAAAGCGGAATATTCAGCAAGACTTAAATTTGAGCTTGATGTCATTATTCAAATGGATTTTCCGGGTTATTTTTTGATTGTTGCCGACTTCATTCAGTGGTCAAAAAACCAAGATATTCCAGTTGGACCGGGTCGTGGATCTGGCGCTGGATCGTTAGTGGCCTATGTTCTGGGTATCACCAATGTTGATCCTATTAAGCACGAATTGCTATTTGAGCGCTTTTTAAATCCTGAGCGAGTTTCTATGCCGGATTTTGATATTGACTTTTGCACCGATCGACGTGATGAGGTGATTGACTATGTGGCCAAAAAATATGGCCGTGAAAAGGTATCGCAAATCATTACTTATGGCACCATGGCCGCCAAGGGTGTGGTACGAGATGTGGGCCGTGTGCTTGGACATCCTTATGGCTTTAGTGACAAAATATCTAAGCTCATTCCAAATGATTTAAAGATGACACTGAGCAAAGCCTTAATGCCAGAATCTGAAGGTGGCTCGGATGATCTACTTGCACGCTACGATTCAGAAGAGGCGGTTACTGATTTAATTAATTTGTCTAAGAAGCTAGAGGGCGTGGTAAGAAATGTTGGTACTCACGCCGGTGGTGTTGTTATTGCACCGAGTAAAATTAGTGATTTTTGCCCTGTTTATAAAGGCTCGGGCGAAGATGATGGTGTGGTTTCTCAGTTTGACAAAGATGATGTTGAAGCGGTAGGCTTGGTTAAGTTTGACTTTTTGGGATTGTCTAACTTAACAGTGATTCAAAAAGCCATCAAGATGATTGAGGCAAAAGGCTTGAGTGAAACCAAAATTGATCTTGATAGTTTGCCACTTGATGATGAAAAGGTTTACGAACTATTGCAGCGTTGTGATACCACGGGTATTTTTCAGCTGGAATCTGATGGCATGCGAAGCTATTTGAAAAAGCTGCAAGCAGATAATTTTGAAGATATTGTTGCTATGTTGGCCTTATATCGTCCAGGCCCTTTGGATGCAGGCATGGTCGATGATTACATCAACGTTAAGCATGGTGCTCAGGTTAAGTATCCGCATCCTATGCTGAAAGAAATTCTTGCACCAACTAATGGTGTATTTCTATACCAAGAGCAGGTAATGAAATCTGCCCAGGTGATGGCGGGTTATTCATTAGGTGGTGCAGATTTATTGCGCCGAGCCATGGGTAAAAAGAAAGTAGAGGAGATGGATCGCCAGCGTAGTGTCTTTGTTAAAGGCGCTGGCGAAAAAAATATTGATGAAAAGAAAGCGAATGAAATTTTTGATTTGATTGATAAATTTTCAGGCTACGGATTTAATAAATCACACTCAGTAGCTTACGCCTATGTGTCTTACCATACGGCATGGTTAAAATCTCATTATCCTGCTCCTTTTATGGCGGCAGTGTTATCAGGCATGATGGATGATACCGACCGGATTTCATTTACAGTAGGGGAAATTCTACAAATGGGGCTTAAGGTTAACGGGCCAAACGTATGTGAATCTGATTATCAATTTAGTATTGCAGATGATAAAACAGTTGTTTATGGGCTGGGCGCGATTAAAGGTGTAGGCGAGGCTTTGGTTGAAAGATTAATGGCAGAGCGTCAGGCAAATGGCATCTTTAAAGATTTATTTGATTTTTGCTTTAGAATTGAAAAGCGTTATTTAAACAGGCGCGCTTTAGAGGCGTTGATTTATAGTGGCGCATTTGATGTATTTGGCATCACTAGGGCGAGTTTAATCAAAACTTACCCAGTGGCAGTCAAACAGGCAGAACAGCGTCAAAATGATCATTCTAGTGGTCAGAGTGGCTTATTCTCTGGCGTTGAAGAGCATGTGGAGTATGAGGTTAATTATGTAACTGCGCCTGACCTTTCTTTTCGACAACGCCTACAGTTAGAAAAAACAGTCATGGGCTATTACTTTTATGACCACCCAACTGATGAATATAAAGCAGATGCTAAGTATATAAATGCCACACTACCTTCTGAAATGCGTTTTAGAAATAATAAAGAGGTGCGAGTGCTAGCGCTCATTTCTGAATTACGCTATCGCCCCACTCGTAAAGGCGGACAAATTGCTATTGTTGCTGTTGAAGATGGTCGCATATCTTTAAACGCTGTCGTATTCTCAAAATCTTTGGGAGAGGTGAGCGACAAACTTATTGTGGATGATGTGGTGATTATTTCAGGAAAAATTCAGCGCGATGATTATCGTGATGGCTGGCAAATTATTGTTGATAACATTGAAGATATTAGCGAAGTAAAGATCAATTATGCAAAAGGTTTTGAGGTCAGACTCAACGAGCAGCACCAGCCAATATTTACCAAGCTTTATCATTTATTGGCTGAGCACAAAGGCGGGTGTCCAGTTAAAATTTCTTACGGTACTAAGCATTTAAAAGGCAGTGTACTGCTGAGCAAAGAGTTTAGGGTTAATCCAGATCAAGCTTTAGTTGATGCGGTTAATGCGCTAACCTTGACACAATCTAGCAAGATTCATTACCACTAGAAATTTTTCATATTTTTCAATTTAAATCAATCTGTTATAGACAACTACGTTGAAAATAGCGTTTTTTAGATTTTCTATATTGAGTAAAAGTGATTTTATCAGCCATTTGGATATCAATTTGTCCTGTGCAGTTGGTATTTAGCGTTTGAATTTGATGTTCTTTATATCGATCCATAACGACCTTAGCAGGGTGATTAAATCGATTTTTATAGCCGCTTGAGATAACCACCCATTTTGGATGTACTGCTTTTAAAAATTGGGTGCTAGAGGAGGTTTTACTGCCATGGTGAGGGCTAATAAGTATGCTAGATTTAAGCTGATCACCCCAAGTGTTAACCAGGTGTAGCTCGGATTTTTTTTCAATATCTCCAGTGAGTATGATGGCATGATTTTGATTAGATATTTTGAGTACACAAGAGGCGTTATTGCCTGTGAAATTATGCCCCTTATTGAGCATTTGAAAGACTACCCCATCCCATTCCCAAGTAGGAAGAGACTGGCATAAGCCAGATGATTTTGAAATTTTTTCTGGAACGGAGCTGAGTATTTTTTGGCTGTTAATTTTTTTCAAAACACTGTCAAGGCCGCCAATGTGGTCATTGTCACCATGAGATATAATGATTAAATCTAGTTGTTTAATCTGCTGTGAATTCAAATAAGGAATGATTACCGCATCACCCATGTTGAATCCAGAAGGGTATTTGGCGCCCGTGTCAAAAAGCAGTGTGTGATTTTGCGTGCGTACCACTTGTGATAATCCTTGCCCAACATCCAATACAGTTACATGCACCTCACCTTGTTTAATTTCCTCATTAGGGTGGAGCCAGATATAAATAATGATAACTAGAGATAGAGCTCTTAATTTAAGTGCACTCGGTAGTAAGAAAAATAACACAGCTATGATTAATAAAATCAGATCAATCCATGAGCTTTGGGTGTAGTGCCAGAGGTTAAATTCAATCTGTGTTAAAAATTGAAGTAGTGCAGATAAATAGATTAATGATTGGTTGGCAATAGTAAAGCTAATATGACTTAAGAATTCTAAGTTTAAATATGAAAATAGAGTGCCTAATAATGATAGAGGAGTGCTAACAAAACTAAAAACAGGGATGGCCACCAAATTAGCAATAGGAGAAAGGGTTGAGCCAAGGTGGAAAAACCAGGCAATAAGCGGCAAGGTGGAAAGACTAATCAAAAGCTGAATATAAAGCAGACGTATAATTAAGTGTTTATCTTTGTGTTGTCCTGCGCCGTAAATAATAATGGCAACAACATAAAAAGAAAGCCAAAATCCAATACTAAAAATACTGAGAGGATTAAGCACTAGTACCAATAAAAGTGCCATACCATACAACTGCCACACACTATGCTGACGCCTTAATATTAAAGAGAGGAAAACCACGCCAGCCATAATAAAAGCACGCTGTGTGGGAATTGAAAACCCTGCAATTAGCGCATAGGAAAAAGCGCTAAATAGCCCAAAATAAGCCCCTAGCGTGATTGCAGGAAGTCTAGAAGTGCAGCTGGCGCAGCGTCTCCATAGTAAACTAGAGAGCATAAAGACAAAGCCAGAAATCAGGCCAATATGCAGCCCTGAGATAACACTAAGGTGGGTAGTGTTGGTAGCCTTGAACAAATCCCAGTGCTCACTGTTTATTAAAGATCGATCACCAATAACCAGTGCATTCATAACCCCTAGAAAAGAATATTCAGCCAGTTGGGAAGAAAGTCTTTGGCGAATGTCTTGTCTAATTGAGTTGACTGACAAACTGGTGCTTTTGCTTAGAAGTGTATTGTTGTCACTGCGCCTGACATAACCTGTTGCGTCAAATTTTTGGTAGAAGAGCCACTGCTCATAATCAAAGCCGCCTTGATTTTGGTAGCTATTATTGTGTTTAATTTTTATCCGTAGCTTCCAGGTTTCATCATTTTTAGGTAACTTGGTGTTATTGCCATACCAAGAAAGCTTGATTTTCCCTTTAAAAGGCTCGGATACCTGAAAGACAAAGCGTGACTTTTGTCCAGATTGTTCAACAAGTGAATCAATTTTTCCAATAACACTAATTGGCTTGTTGAAGAATTTTTCGTCTATATCGGAATTCAAAACATGAGCAGAAAACGTACCCATCCAAGCAAATCCAATGATAAAAAGCATTAAATTGTAGCAAAGGGCTTTGTAGCGTTTAAAAGTGACAAAAGCAACGCCTAATAGGGCGAAAAACAAGCTCGTTTCTAGGACTGATAGAGTTAGAGTATTTTTAAGTGAAAATACCAGGATTCCAAGGAGAAAATTGAAGGCTAAAATTAGCATAATTATGGATTAAATTTACAATAAATTTAAGTTTAGAAAATTATAAGTTTATGATTGTCTAATATGTCGTGAAACCCTTGATTTGATGCGTGAAACACATTTAGTTTTCCTCCGATGCATTTTTAAAATCATTAATGAGCATTTTCTAATATTATGGTTTTGGTTATTATTATACAACTCATTGATTTTTAAGTAAAAAAATTAACTGATTAGTTTTTATTCAAAACCATAAAAAAGTGCAATCTATCAACGTTTATGGCACTTTTTAAGGAGATATTAACAGAGTTATCCACAGTTTTGTGAGTAACTTTAATAGGTGTTGATTTAACAGTGTTTTTTAGAGTTTATAAGAACTCTTTAATGAAGATTTTAAGGATATTTTTAGCGATCTTTGCTTTGCTATTTTTAGCAATGTTTTTTTGCTGTTTTTTGCTGATAAAAATCACTTGATTTTCATCAGAATTAAAGCCAATTTCTGCATTTGAAACATCGTTCAAAATAATGGCCTCACAACCCTTGTTTTTGAGCTTTAATTGGGCATTTTTTAAAGTATTTTGCGTCTCCGCAGCAAAACCAATGCATAAGGGTTTTTTCTCAAGTTTACAAACGTCGGCCAGAATATCTTTATTAGGGGTTAATTCCAAAATAAGATTTTCTCCATTTTTTTTAATTTTTTGATTAGAGGGTGTTTTAACAGAATAATCACAAACTGCTGCACAGGCAATAAAAATATCTTGTTGATGAATTTGTTGCATAACACAGGTGTGCATTTTCTCAGCGCTAAGCGTTTCAATATTATTGGCCCTGTCATTTAACGGAATGTTAATATCACCATAAACACAAGTAACTTGGGCACCCATATCAATACATGTATTAACTAAAGCCATGCCCATCTTGCCACTTGAGTGGTTAGAGATAAATCGCACAGGGTCGATGGCTTCGAGTGTCGCACCCAGTGTAACCATAACATGCTGGCCTGTGAGTTGAGTGGTTTGAAATTGATTAGCAACTTGATTAGCGATATTAGCTGATTCTGGCAATCTACCTGGTCCAATATCACCACAAGCTTGTGAGCCTGAATCGGGTGTAATCACACTAACGCCACGTGACTCTAGGCGTGCTAGATTGTCCTGTAAAGCGCTAGATTTGTACATTTGCTGATTCATGGCAGGTGCTAGCATAAGTATTGCATCGCTCGCCAAGATGACACTACTAAGTAAATCAGAAGCCTTTCCAGAAGCTATGTTTGAAATGGTATTGGCACTTGCAGGGGCGATGAGAATGCAGTCTGCCCATTTGGAAAGTTCAATATGTCCCATGGATAGCTCAGCTTCTTGGTCCCATAAATTATGATGAACTTTATTTTTGGATATAGATTGAAGTGCTAGTTCGGTAATAAATTTGGACCCACCAGTGGTAAGAATGACGCGCACATCTGCACCAAGATCTTGCAGGCGTCTAACAATATCTGGCGCCTTGTAAGCGGATATCGATCCGCTAACCCCAAGCAAAACACGCTTATTGGTTAAATTCTTCATGATTTTATTGAGGCAGTTATGCGCATATCTTTATCAATCATACGCATATCACTAATGTCTAGGTTGATTTTATGTGCCATATCAGTGATGGGTAGTTGTGCCATAGAATTGGCATCACTACCCAGTAATACCGGTGCAGTATAGATGATAAACTCATCAATTAGATTATGGCTAATCATAGCACCAATCAGCCCTGGTCCCGCTTCAAGCAAGATGGTGTTAATTCCTTGTTTGCCAAGTTGCAATAAGACATCTCTAAGGCTGACTTTTCCAACCGCATCTAGTTTTGTATTGTCAGTGTTAAATATTTGTGTTGACGCATCCTTGGAAAAAATATTGAGTGTTTTGTCAGTAATCTGATGTTGAGAGTCAACCACCACTCGAATAGGAGAAGTGCCTACATCCTTAAGGCGAACAGTCATAGATGGGTTGTCTGCTAGAACTGTTCCAGAACCAGTCATGATGACTTGGTTTTCAGAGCGGAGCTTCTGCACGTCAGCTCTCGCGTGTTCACCTGTAATCCATTTACTCTCACCAGAGTGCATAGAGGTTTTCCCATCTAGGCTCATGGCGATTTTGCAAGTAACAAAAGGTCGTTGTGTTTCCATGCGTTTGATGAATCCGCGATTAAGTTGTTTCGCTTGTTCTTCTAGGAGTCCAACCTCAACTTCAATGCCTGAATTTTTCAGCATGGATACACCTTGGCCACTCACCAGAGGGTTTGGGTCTAACATGGCGATAATGACTTTTTTAACCCCGGAATTGATAATGGCTTGTGCACATGGCGGCGTCTTACCTTGATGCGAACAAGGCTCTAAGGTTACGTATAGTGTTGAATCTTTAGCTTGATAGTTAATTTGTTCAAGGGCGTTAACTTCAGCATGCGCCTGGCCAAAGGTTTGGTGATAGCCTTGAGCAATGATGCTGCCTGCTTTTTCAATCACACAGCCTACCATCGGATTGGCACCAACACCTTGCATTCCCTGGTGTGCAAGCTTAAGCGCCAAGTCCATATTTTGAGTGTCATTTATTGAAAAAGTTGTCACAATATTTCGGATATAATTGCTAAATTAATTACATATATTTTACCTAGGAGAAAGGACATGGATGAACAGAAAAAACAAGCGCTTAAGGCGGCTTTATCGCAAATTGACAAGCAGTTTGGTAAGGGTTCAGTTATGTTTTTGGGTGATGAAAATGCACAAACAGATATCGAGGCAGTTTCTACAGGTAGCTTGAGTCTGGATATTGCACTTGGTATTGGTGGCTTGCCAAAAGGCCGAGTGATTGAAATTTACGGCCCTGAATCTTCTGGAAAGACAACGTTAACATTGCATGTAATTGCTGAGATGCAAAAGTTAGGGGGTACAGCTGCATTTATCGATGCTGAGCATGCACTTGATCCGCAATATGCTAAGCGTCTTGGGGTTAATACGGATGATTTATTAATCTCTCAGCCAGATACGGGTGAGCAGGCGCTTGAAATTACTGACATGTTGGTACGCTCAGGCAGTGTTGATATTGTGGTGGTTGATTCTGTGGCAGCACTGACACCAAAGGCAGAAATTGAGGGAGAGATGGGTGCATCGCATATGGGCTTACAGGCTCGATTAATGTCTCAAGCGTTAAGAAAGCTGACTTCAAACATTAAAAAAACCAACACCATGGTGATCTTTATTAATCAATTGCGTATGAAAATTGGTGTTATGTTTGGTAACCCTGAAACTACTACGGGTGGTAATGCTTTAAAGTTTTACGCTTCTGTTCGTCTTGATATTCGTCGCATCGGTGCGATCAAGAAAGGTGATGAAATATTGGGCAATGAGACGCGCGTTAAGGTACTAAAAAACAAAGTGGCGCCACCTTTTAAACAAGCAGAGTTTCAAATCTTATACAACCAAGGTATCTCACTTGAAAGCGAGATTATCGATTTGGGTGTTAAATTGGGCTATGTAGAAAAAGCAGGTGCTTGGTACAGTATTGAGGGCGAAAGAATTGGTCAAGGTAAAGATAATGCACGTGATTACCTAAAAGAGCATCAAGAGTTACGACAAAGTGTTGAGGCTAAAATTCGTGAAAAGCTAATGAATGATGGTAGCGACACCGAATAAACAAGCTTGTTATGCCGCAGCAATGCGCATGTTGGTTAGGCGCGAACACTCTGTTCTTGAGTTGACACAAAAGCTTAGCAATAAAGAGTTTGAGCAAGTTGAAATCAGCGAGGCAATTAATACTTTAATTGAGCAAAATTATCAAAGTGATGAGCGCTTTGCCGATGAATTTATTCAAATGCGCTTTAATCAAGGCAAGGGTCCGATTAAAATTAGGGCTGATTTAAAACAACGTGGTATTGATCAGTTTGATTTGACTGGATTTGATTTTTATCTATTAGCCTATCAAATACGAGAGCGAAAATTTGGTAAAGAAATGCCGAGTAATTTTAAAGAAAAAGCTAAACAACAGCGCTTTTTACAGTCAAGAGGATTTAGCTTTGAACACATTAATCAATCATTTAAAGTCACATAAATTACCATTTATATATCCATCTTTGTGCATTCACTCTTCAAATGCGAAGGTGGCGACTGTTGAGGTTTTGTTTGGATACTTAGAACAGGTGCAATTTTATCCTATGGCCGCCCAATAAATGATGCACGCTAGCGTTAAACAAACCAAAGCTTATGATTTTAAAACCCAGGATATAAAGGTTTTAAAAAAACTCTTGCCATACTTATTCAAGATGCGTGGTCGTGTTATTTTAGCGACGTTATTTCTTATTTCTGCAAAGCTTGCTAATGTTGCTGTGCCTGTTTTGTTAAAAGAAATTGTTGATAATTTAGACCAAACTAATGTGTTGTTAATTTTGCCACTTGGATTATTACTGGCCTATGGTGCTTTAAGACTGGCTAGCTCATTATTTAACGAGCTAAGAGATGCTATTTTTGCCAAGGTTCGCTACCATGCTATGCATTTGATTGCACTTGGGGTATTTAAACATTTGCATACACTAGATTTATCCTTTCACCTTGACAGGCGAATTGGCGGCATTACGCGAGATATTGATCGTGGTACCCAGAGTGTTTCTACACTTTTATCAATTTTTGTATTTAATATATTGCCTTCATTTTTTGAAATTTGCCTGGTAATAGGGCTGTTGTGGATTAACTACGGTGTCTTTTTCTCTGGAATTTCACTATTAACAGTAACTTTCTATATTGGTTTGACTTTAGCAATTACTACTTGGCGTATGAAATATCGATATCAAATGAACGATATGCAATCTGAGGCCAATACTAATGCAGTTGATAGTTTAATTAATTATGAAACGGTTAAGTATTTCAACCGAGAGGATTTCGAGGTTAATCGTTATGATAAAACCATGGGGCGTTGGGAGCAGGTAGCAACAAAGAGTTTCACTTCGATGACAGCACTTAATTTTGTTCAAGGTGCTGTTATTGCTGTCGGTGTTACTCTGATTTTAATTGCAGCAGCAGAAGGAGTGGTGGAGCAGAGTTTAAGCTTGGGTGATATGATCATGATTCAGGCCTTACTGCTTCAGTTGTTTATGCCATTAGGATCGTTAGGCATTGTCTATAGACAAATTAAGCATAATTTTATCGATATGAATAATATGTTTGATTTACTAGATAAAACTCCGAAAGTTGCACAGAACGAGCAAGCGCCCTCGCTGAATGTAGATAAAGGTAAGATTGAGTTTAAAAAAGTGAGTTTTGCATATCCAGGCAAAGATCCAGTGCTAAATGATATTAACTTTAGTATTGAATCGGGTCAAAAGGTCGCCATTGTGGGCGCATCTGGCTCTGGAAAATCAACCTTGGCTAAATTATTATTCAGATTTTTTGATGTGTCAAGTGGCCAAATTTTATTCGATGATCAAGATATTAAAGCACTGAGCCTGTCTTCTGTTCAGTCTGCCATGGGCGTGGTGCCACAAGATACAGTCATGTTTAATGAAAGTATTTTTTATAACATTGCGTATGGCAAACAAGGGGCAACTCAACAGGAAGTAGAAAAAGTAGCCAAACTGGCCTTTATCGATGAGTTTATCAATCAATTGCCACAGGGTTATGAAACGCTTGTAGGTGAAAGGGGGTTGAAATTATCCGGTGGTGAAAAGCAGCGATTAGCCATTGCTAGAGTGCTACTTAAAAATCCACCAATTTTGATTTTTGATGAGGCCACTTCAGCACTGGATTCTTATTCTGAAAAGATGGTTCAAAAGGCATTAAATTTATTGAGTGAGCAGCATACCACATTGGTAATTGCACACCGCCTCTCAACCATTGTTGATGCTGATAAAATCATTGTCCTTGGCCAAGGTAAGATTCAAGAGAGTGGGTCACATACGGAATTATTAAAAGCTCATGGTGAGTATGCCAAATTATGGCAATTGCAAGCAAAATCTAGTACAACTGAATAATTGATTAATATGAAATTTGAATTAAAACATACGCACAATAAAGCTCGACGTGGAAAAATGATATTTGAGCGTGGTGAGGTGCAAACTCCTGCCTTTATGCCCGTTGGCACTTATGGAACAGTAAAGGCTATGACGCCAGAAGAGGTGAGCGAGTTGGGTGCTCAAATTATTTTGGGCAATACTTTTCATTTGGCCATTACCCCGGGGACTGAGGTTATTGAAGCACATGGTGATTTGCATGATTTTATGCATTGGCAAGGTCCAATTCTCACAGATTCTGGTGGTTTTCAAGTATTCAGTCTGGGTGCCATGCGAAAAATCAGTGAAGAGGGTGTAGATTTTAGGTCGCCAAAAAATGGCGATAAAATTTTTATGGGGCCAGAACAGTCGATGCAAATCCAACAAAAATTGGGCTCAGATATAGTTATGATTTTTGATGAATGTACGCCGTATCCTGCAGATAAGGCAACTGCCGATCAATCTATGCAATTATCACTCAGGTGGGCCAAGCGCTCTAAATCAGAACATCAGAGGCTTAATAATACCAATGCTCTATTTGGAATTGTTCAAGGTGGAATGCATGAGGATTTACGCCGTGAATCCGCCCATGCACTGATAGATATTGACTTTGATGGTTACGCTATTGGCGGCTTAAGTGTGGGTGAGCCCAAAGAAGAGATGATTAAAGTATTGGATTATCTACCCAGTGAGTTGCCAGAGGATAAGCCTAGATATTTAATGGGCGTTGGCACACCAAGTGATTTGGTTGAGGCGGTTGAGCGCGGTATCGATATGTTTGATTGTGTAATGCCCACTCGAAATGCTAGAAATGGCTATCTGTTTACTTCTTTGGGTATTGTTAAAATTCGCAATGCTCAGTACAAGCTTGATGTAAGTGCACTTGATGAAAACTGCCAGTGCTATACGTGTCAAAACTATACCAAGGCTTATTTGCATCACTTGCAACGTAAGAATGAAATCTTAAGCGCCAGACTAAATACATTGCATAATTTGCATTATTATCAAAACTTGATGGCGCAAATGCGAAAGGCTATTGAGGAAGATGGTTTTGCTGAATTTAAACAAAATTTTTATCAAATGCAAAATCAACTGTCGTGAGTAAAAATCTCTTGTTCTTTGTTGATGAAGGTGGGTTTGAAGACTTTACACCTTTATTTATTGAACATGGGTTTTCGGTTGATTTTGAAGATTCTCAGCGCAAAGCAACTAAGCTTGCTAAGAAAAATGACTATCAAGTATTGGTGGCGGAGTTTAGTCACAATCCAGAGTTTCGTGATCGAGTGAGCAATATTGAATCACTTTTAGCAACTTTGGAGGGGGGATCTCCAGAGGCTAAAATTATTATCTTATATGATGAGCTTAATCAACCACAGCTAGATCAGCTTAAAGCGCGCTATCGCATGGACGCCACTTTAAAGTTTCCAATTGACAAAGAGTTATTGTGCCAGTTTATTATCTGATTGTTTGTTAAAGTAAACATCTAGCACCTGGCGTGCTAAGGGTGCTGCTTTTGAGCTACCACTGCCGGCATTCTCAACTACAACTGCAATGGCAATTTCTGGATTTTCAATTGGTGCGAAGCCTGTAAATAAGGCGTGATCTCTGAGTTTTTCTGCCAGTTTTTCTGCGATATAAACCTCTTCAGCGTCCAAGCCAAACACTTGGGCGGTTCCAGTCTTTCCTGCTAAGGTATAGGTTAGTTTTTTATTTAACCTTCTGGCGGTACCTTTGGGAGAATATATAACTTGTCTCATGCCATCAATAACTGTTTCCCAGTTTTGAATATTGTTAATAGGTATTTGCTTGCCAATCGGTTTTTTAAATTCAGTCATTGACTGATCAGCCAGCTTAGTGTTTTTTAGTAAAGTGGGTTTAAATAGCTGGCCTTTATTAGCTAGTGCTGCGGTGGCAACAGCGAGTTGAAGTGGGCTAGAAGTCATGAATCCTTGGCCAATGCCGGTATTTAAAGTTTCCCCTTTATACCAAGGCTCGTTTCTATTGATTTTCTTCCAAGCTCTAGAAGGTAAGATTCCACCCTGCTCTCCGGGGATATCGATACCAGTTTTTCGGCCAAAATTAAAAAGTTTTAAGCCACTGTGCAGGTTGTCAATCCCCATTTTATTGGCCAGATCGTAGAAAAATACATCATTTGATCGAGCGATAGAATCCTTAACATTGACACTACCGTGGCCATTTCTATCCCAATTGTGGAATTTGCGTTTTACCCCTGGTAGCTGATAATAGCCCCTGTCAAATACAGTGTCCTGATCATTAATTACACCTTGTTCTAGTCCTGCAAGTGCTACCATGGGTTTTATGGTAGAGGCGGGTGGGTATAAACCTTGTACAGTTCGGTTTAGCTGAGGAATATCTTTAGAAGATTGCAGTAATTTGTAGTTTGCATGTGATATACCGTTAACAAACCAGTTGGGGTTATAAACTGGAGTGCTAACAAGCGTTAATACTTCTCCATTTCTAGTATCAACCACAACAATAGCACCACGCTTACCTTTGAGTAGCTCTTCTGCTTTTTTTTGCATGTCTAAATCCAGACTAAGATAGAGATCTTGCCCGGGTATGGCGGGAGTGACAATTTGAGTATCAATCACGCGCCCACTTACATTTCTCTCTATTTGCTTTAACCCTGTTTGGCCGTGAAGCAGGGATTCATACTGTTTTTCAATGCCCACCTTGCCAACGAACAAGGTTCCAGAATAGTTGTCTTTATCGTAGGAAGCCTTGTCCTTTTTATTCATTCTTGAGACGTAGCCTAGCGCATGAACACTTGAGTCATTATGAGGATAAACACGGTGAAAATAAGGTTCGATATCCACACCCGGAAATTGATTACTGACCAAAAATTTTGCAACTTGTTGTTCGGATAAATTTAGCTTGATAGGAATATTGTGAAATTTCTGAAAACGCTTTCTGTTTTTATAATATAAGTCAATATCAGCTTGATCGATCATTCCCGTCTTATTAAGGCCGATTAGAGTTTTACTGATATGTTTAACTTTTTCAGGGGTGAGGGTGAGCTGATAAGTGAGTTCATTGGTGGCCAGAATTTGGCCATTTCGATCAAAAATTTTTCCTCGACTAGGGGTGATAGGTAGAGTCCGCATCTGATTACCCAAGGATTCTTCTTGATAATATTCGTGATTAATCACCTGCAGATTGTAAAGGCGAGTTAATAACAGTAGTGTTAGCAAAGAAATAAAAACAAGGGCTAATTTTAGCCGAGAGGATAGCAGTGAATTTTCTAGCTGGGTATTGCTAATACTATCCATGGTTATTGATGTCTACATTTAAATAGCAGAAATCTAACAAAAGGCCAGATAAGGGCGCTGGTTAATGGTGCTAAGAGTAAATAATAATTACCAGTGAGGCCATGAATTAGTGAATAGGTGAGAAAGAAAAATGCCAAATAAATACTACTGGATAAAAATACATAAACTTGCTGAGTGCTAAGGTTAGAGACATAAAAAGACTGCTTAACATTGTTAATAAAGATGCTGGCCACAATGAGTGCCAAGGCATTTTGCCCTAAGATATCTCCTTGTAAAATATCTAGCAATACACCCAATATTAGAGCGATAAACAAACTCCCTTTAACTGGAAAATGAATCAGGTAGTAAGTGTAGAGTAGCAACATCCAAAAAGGCGAGCTGTCTAGAATGGTTTCGTGAAGCGGTAGTGCACTTAGGATGAGTGCAAATAAGGTTATTTTGAATAAAAAAAGATAAGGGCGTTGAATATTCATAAATCATCCAAGATGACAACAAATTCTGCATCGTAAATTTGTTGCATGGGTTCAAGTACAATATACATGAAAGGTTCATTTTTACGCTGCTCTACATGGGTAACTCGTCCTACAGGGTAGCCATTTGGGAATTTAGAACCTAAAGCGCTACTGACAAACATATCGTCAACCATAACATCTGATTCAGACTCAATGAATTTAACAAAAAGCTGGTGTTTGTTTTCGGCCACACCTTGACTAACGCCTTGAATGCCATTGCGAACATTTTTAATAGGAATGTATTGCGTCGGGTCGCTGGTAATTAGGATGCTTGCGTTAGTTGGTGTGATTTGTGTAATCTGACCTAGTACACCTTTTGCACCGAGCGCCACCTGGCCAATTTTAAGATTATCATTACTTCCCTTGTTAATGACAATTTGTTTTTTTAACCGAGACCGAGCAACATTTTCAATGCGAGCAGTAGTAAATTTGGCTTGCTGCAAGGTGTAGCTAGATTCTAGCAATGTGTTAAGCTTTTTGTTTTCTAAAGTCAATGCATCTGTTTGTTGTAGCTTAACTTTAAGTTTTAACAATTCATTAGCAAGATTTTGATTATCACGTAAGAGTTGATCTTTCGAAGTGCCTTGTTCATTAATCCAGTTATAGAGCTTCTCGGGTAGGCTAACTACAATATAAACAGGTGAGATTAGTGTGGCAACACTGTGTCTTAAATTATTCAGATAAGCGTACTTATAATCAAAAATAATCAAAAAAATAGCGATAACAATCGGGGTAAAAATTTTAAGAAAGTGCATTTTCCCCTAGCCTGATTGAGTGATGGTTGCTTTACTCAGCTGCCAAAAATCCCATATTATGCTTACTAATCATATCAAGCGCTACACCACCGCCACGAGCAACACAAGTTAATGGATCATCGGCAATGCGTACTGGTAGGTTGGTCTCTTGATTGATTAATTTATCAAGTCCGTCTAATAGTGCGCCACCACCAGTTAGCACCAGGCCGTTTTCAGCAATATCTGAGCTGAGCTCCGGTGGAGTCTTTTCTAATGCTGTTCTAACAGAGCTAACGATGGTTTTAAGGGGCTCTTGTAAAGCTTCAAGAATTTCAGTATTGGTAATCTCAAAGCTAACAGGAATTCCTTTAGCAACATCACGACCCCTGAATTCGATCTTTTTTACCACCGTCGTTTTAAAGGCAGAGCCAACTTCTTCTTTGATTTGCTCAGCCGTAGCTGGACCAATGATAATGCCGTGCTCTCTACGTACAAATTTTACAATCGTATCGTCAAACACATCGCCACCAACGCGTAGTGAGTCAGAGTAAACAATGCCGTTTAGAGACATAATAGCAATTTCAGTCGTGCCACCACCAATATCAATCACCATAGCGCCCGATGCTTCTTCGATTGCCATGCCGGCGCCAAGTGCTGCAGCCATTGGTTCTTCAATCAAATATACGTCACGTGCGCCCGCGCCAACAGCGCTCTCTTTAATAGCGCGACGCTCAACTTGAGTGGCACCACAAGGGACACAGATAAGCACCTTAGGGCTGGGTGAGAAAAAACCAGAACGTAGGACTTTACGAATGAAGTGTTGCAGCATTTTTTCAGTTACTTTAAAGTCAGCAATAACACCATCCTTCATTGGACGAATCGCCTCAATTGAACCTGGCGTTCTACCCAACATGTTTTTAGCATCTTGACCAACGGCAATAACAGTAGCCTCCATTGAGCCTCTATCTTGGCGAATGGCAACAACTGAAGGCTCATTTAAAACGATCTGACCATCCATGTAGATAAGGGTATTTGCGGTACCCAGATCAATTGAAAGACTTTGAGCTTTGAAAAAATCAAACATAAAAATTCCTGATTAATTATTAGTGAAATAAAAAGATATAATACTATAAATAATTAGTAAAAATACAACAATCCTAAAGGCGTTATAAATATGAAAATTCAACAAAAACATGTGATTGAAAGCGTTTTTAACGCCTTGCAATATATTTCGTATTACCATTCGCCTGATTTTATCCAGGCTATGGCAAATGCCTATGAAAAAGAAACGCATGATGCCTCTAAAAATGCCATTGCTCAAATTCTGATTAATTCAAAAATGTCAGCCCTTGGGCAAAGGCCCTTATGCCAAGATACAGGGATTGTTAATGTGTTTGTTGAGGTGGGTATGGATGTTACTTGGGAGGCCGATCTTTCCTTAGATGAAATGATTAATGAAGGGGTTAGACGCGCTTTTACTTTTGATCAAAATCCATTGCGAGCTTCTATTGTTAGAGATCCTCTATTTTCAAGAGAAAACACCAAAGACAATACTCCGGCTGTTATTCACTCAAAGGTAGTGAAAGGTAATCAGCTGAAGTTTATTGTGGCGGCAAAAGGTTGTGGCTCTGAGAATAAAGCCAAGTTTACTGTGCTTAACCCTTCTGCTAGTGTGTCTGATTGGGTGATGAGCATGATTCCTACTATGGGTGCAGGCTGGTGTCCGCCAGGTATTATTGGTATTGGTGTGGGTGGTACAGCAGAAAAAGCCATGCTCATGGCTAAAGAGAGTCTTTTAGATCCTATTGATATTACCGATGTTGCTAAAAAAACCAACCCCAGCAAACTTGAAAAAATGCGTCTAGAGTTGTTAGCAGGTATTAATAACTTAGGTATTGGCGCCCAAGGCTTAGGCGGGCTAACGACTGTACTTGATGTTAAGGTTAAAGATTACCCGACACATGCCGCTTCTCAAGCAGTTGCCATGATTCCTAATTGTGCTGCCACACGACACTTGCATTTTTCTATGGACGGCTCAGGTATGGCTGAGTTGCCAAAAGTAGATATGAGTATCTATCCAGATTTGGAAATGGATTATTCAAAATATAAGAGCATTGATCTTGATTCACTTACGCGCAAGCAAATGAATGACTGGGAGATTGGTGATACTTTACTGCTAACCGGCACCATTATCACTGGTCGTGATGCAGCGCATGCACGCTTAAAGCAAATGTTAGATAACGGCGAAGGATTGCCAAAAGGGGTTGATTTTGACAATAAGTTTATTTATTATGTTGGTCCAGTTGATGCTGTAGGTGATGAAGTAATCGGCCCTGCTGGTCCAACCACCTCCACTCGTATGGATAGATATACCGATATGATGCTTGATAATACCAATATTTTAGGCATGATTGGTAAAGCAGAGCGTGGCGAGCAAACTGTGAAAAGTATTCAGAAGCATAAGTCCAGCTATTTAATTGCTGTGGGTGGCGCGGCTTTTTTAATTTCAAAGTCAATCAAAAAAGCTAAAAAAATCGCTTTTTCAGATATTGGTATGGAAGCCATTTATGAGTTTGAAGTAGAAAACATGCCAGTCACGGTTGCTGTGGATAGTCAAGGCAATAATATTCATAATATTTTCCAAGAGTTGCTGGTTAATTAATCAGTCACAAGGTTTGCAGCTAGGTATTTATTGCACATCTTGAGCGCAACCATAACGATGCATAACTAGTATAATTAGCGCCTGAAGTTGGTCGGATAGTCGCTGGTGGGTTTGCCCATCAGAGGAAAGTCCGGGCTCCATAGAGCAAAGTGCTAGCTAACAGCTAGGTAGGGTGACCTAATGGAAAGTGCTGCAGAGATTTAAACCGCCTGTTTCGACAGGTAAGGGTGAGAAGGTGCGGTAAGAGCGCACCGCGCGGGAGGCAACAACCGTGGCAAGGTAAACCCCACTTGGAGCAAGCTCAAATAGGCTACCATTGATGCGGCTCGCATAAGGTAGCGGGTAGAGTGCTAAAGCGTATTGGTGACGATGCGCGTAGATGAATGACTATCTATTACAGAACCCGGCTTATAGACTAACTTCACCTTTTTTTTGACTTCGTCTTTTTCCTTGCCACCCCTCAAGGGGGTGCTAAACAGAGTACTGCGTTAGATTTTAAAAATACTTAGTCACATGGTTAACCCATGCTCCTGCATATTTCCAAAATCTGCCTTGTGGCAAGAAAAAATACTCGTCAAAAACTTGACTACATTATTGATTATTTTGTTGTAGAATAAAAGAATGATGTTTATTCAGAAAATATTTATTATTGTCTTATTGGGCGTATCAGCCAGTGTCCATGCTGATAAGTCAATCTTATTTCAAGATCAAAATATTACCATCTATACTGATAATTCAGTAGTTTATGCCGATGGCAGTGTGCCAAAATTTAAGCCGTCAAGCACTTGGGTGGAAGAGGATTATTTTACTCAGCAGGAAAAATACTGCGAGGTTGATTCAGTTTATAAAGACAAGCTTAAGAAGTTATCTCAAAGTTTTAAAAACCGCTAAATCCATACCATTCTGGAAAGAGGACTAAACTGGTTAAAACACTCACTTGGATAATAATAAAAGGCATAACTCCTTTGTAAATATCAGTGGTTTTGATTGAGCTGGGTGCGACGCCTTTGAGATAAAACAAGCTAAATCCAAAAGGTGGTGTCAGGAATGATGCTTGCAGATTCATAGCAATCAAAATAGCAAACCACTGCATATCGATACCTAATGACAGTGCAATTGGATAAAAAATTGGCACAATAATCAGTGATATTTCTACGAAATCAATAAAAAATCCCAAGATAAGAATGATCAACATTGAAATAAGAATAAAGCTCATTTCTTTGGCTGGCAAACTCATAATAAATTCTTCAACCAGTGTGTCACCACCACTGTAAGTAAACACCATGGAAAAGGCTGTAGCACCCACCAAAATTGCAAAAACCATTGAGGTAACTTTAACTGTTTCAATGCTTGCTGAGCGAACCATGCTCCAGTTTAGCCTTTGGTAAATAAAGGATAATACAAGTGCACCAACTGCGCCAATTGAGGCGGATTCAGTTGGTGTGGCAATGCCAGAAAATATTGATCCAAGTACAGCAATAATGAGCGAAAATGGCGGCACAATAGCTTTTGCAACTAATATGTATTTTTGAGTATTGGATAAATGATGATTTTTACTGACAAAAGCGGGTGCAGCAGTTTTGTCAAAATGGGCGACAATCAACACATACAAAATATAGCCGCCAACCAAGACCAGCGACGGCATTACCGCACTTCGAAATAAATCCCCAACAGGTACGCCCAACACATCTGCCAAAATAATAAGCACAATAGAAGGCGGAATGATTTGCCCCAAGGTTCCTGAGGCGCAAATAACCCCGGTGGAAAGTGTTTTTTTGTAATTATGCTTAAGCATCACAGGCAGAGAAATAACTCCCATAGCAATAACGCTAGCACCAACCACACCGGTAGACGCTGCTAGTAGTGACCCTACTAGAATGGTTGAAACCGCTAAACCGCCTCGAATGCCACCAAATAAATCTCCCATTGCTTCCAATAATTGTTCGGCTAATTTGGTCTTTTGCAGGACGATACCCATAAAGATAAATAACGGAACCGCCATTAAGATGGTGTTCTGCATGACACTCATAATGCGATAAGGTATAAATCCAAATAGATCAATACCTTCGGTGAGCGTGCCAAAAATAACAGCCACACCCGCAAAAGTGAATGCCACTGGAAAGCCAATCATGAGCAGCATCAAGGTGATGCCAAACATAATTAAGCCAATCACACATCACCTCGAACGAACTTCTTGTAATTGTCCAGTACAAATAAAGATCCGGAGATAATAACCAAGATGAAGCTTATTGGAATAACACTTTTAATAATAAAACGGTGTGTTAATCCACCAGGATCACCACTTTGCTCGTTAATTGTATAAGCGCCATAAGCAAAATCAAGACCGTAATATGTAATTAAAAGACTGATGGGTAGAATGAAAATAACAAAGCCAATCATATTGATCAAAGCTTGTTTTTTTGGTAATAGATTGGCATAAAAAATATCGACTCGCACATGTGCATCTTGTTGCAATGTGTATGAAATACCGAGTAAAAAAAGCGAGGAAAATAGGTGCCACTCCATTTCCTGCAAGGCGATAGATGAATTATTGAAGGCGTAACGAAGTACAACATCAATAAAGACATTAAAGATTGTAAGCAATAAAAGCCCGATGGTTAGATTTTCTAACCATCGGGTATAGATTGATCGAATCTTAGTTACCTAAAGAATTTAAGTAGGATTGATCAGAGATTTGAGTCCAGGCACGTGCCTTGGCCAAGTAAGCCTGCTGAGAGTCAATAATCTCTTTAGCAACAGGATCTGATTTAGCACGCTCCTCTAGCAACTCAGAATTAGCCTTTCTTAAAGCGTCAAAGACTGGCTTAGGGAAAGTTTTAACTTTGATATTTGGATAATCCTTCTTCATATCTGCCCAGTTTTTAGCGCTGGCATGTTCTGAATGTGCATACATATCATAAGCAGAAAGCTTCATGGCATTGGTTAGAATGTCTTGCAAGTCTTTTGGCAGTGAGTTTAATTTTTTCAAATTGATTAAGAATTGCAACTCTGTTGCTGGCTCATGCCAACCGGTATAGTAGTACGGCGCAACCTTATGAAAGCCCATGCGTAAATCAAGTGAAGGACCTACCCATTCTAGCGCATCAATTGTACCGCGATCAAGTGCTGTGTAAAGCTCACCTGCAGGTATGTTGGTTGGTTTAGCACCTACTTTAGCCATAACGTCACCCGCAAATCCAGGAATGCGCATTTTTAAACCTTGAAGGTCTTCAACAGTATTGATTTCTTTTTGAAACCAGCCACCCATTTGGTTGCCAGTATTACCACCAATAATGGATTTCATGCCATGTTTAGCATAAACCTTATCCATTAATTCTTGGCCGCCGCCATACTCAAACCAAGCGTGTTGCTCGGAGGCTGTCATGCCAAATGGCATGGTGGTAAAGTATAGTGTATTGGCATCTTTACCTTTCCAGTAGTATGATGCGGAATGACCTAAATCATATTGACCAGATTTAACAAAATCAAAAATACCCAGTGCTGATTTATGTTTATTTTTTGAGTCAATTCTAATAGCTAGACGACCACCTGACATATCATGAGCTAATTGAGCAAATTTCTTGGTGGCATCACCAAAAATAGGGAAATTACTCGGCCAAGTTTCAGCTAATGTCAAGGTATAGACTTTACTATCCTGCTTTGCACTCACGGTTTCTTTATCGTCATCAAACCAGCCAGAGTGGGCGGTTGTTGCAGCAACAAAAGCAGTTGCAGCGAATAACTTTATAAATTTTTTCATATTTCTCCTCTAGAGTTATGTTGTTTGTTTGAGCTGTGCCAAAACGGCACGGTCATTAGAATTATAGTCCTTGAATGTTTGTATGTTGATAAAATTTTTGGATAATAATTCGACAATTATTAATTGTTGATTGTGCCCATGTTCTAAGAGTAAAAAGCCATTTTTATTGAGATAATCAGGCGCTTGATCAATGATAATTCGAATATCATCTAAGCCATCTTTTCCGGCTGTGAGTGCGGTAATTGGCTCATGAGTTAGGTCATTAAGATAAGCGTCGCCTTGCTCAATATAAGGTGGGTTGGATATGATTAGATCAAAGGTTTGGTTGGGTACAGCATCAAACCAACTGCCTTGTGCAAAGTTAATATCAGTGGTTGCATTTTGTTGGGCAATCTTAAGCGCTGCAGATGAGAAGTCTGTCGCAGTAACAGCCCAATGAGGATTTTTATCCGCTAAAGTAATGGCAATAATTCCGCTGCCAGTGCCCATATCTAGTAGTTTGCAAGTTTGATTTTTTGGGAATAAATCTAGTGCAATATCAATCAGTAGCTCGGTTTCTGGCCTGGGGATAAGTGTGTCAGGGGTGACTTTAAAATCTAAATGATAAAAGCCTTTGTTGCCACTAATATAGGAAAAAGGCATGCCATCTATGCGTCGTTGTATATATGCATCCAATGTTTGCTGTTCAGTGGGCGTTAGCTGATATTCATTTTGAGTGATTAGCTCGACATTGCTTTTATTAAGTACTAGAGACAACAGTGGCGCAATATCAATCG
>Ga0233449_1001256_pt1 | contig 23916 bp, 19 predicted proteins | sample SI_124_October20_FD_183012 | JGI IMG/M metagenome (GOLD analysis project Ga0233449, IMG submission 183012) | Seawater microbial communities from Saanich Inlet, British Columbia, Canada - SI_124_October2016_200_MG | ecosystem: Environmental > Aquatic > Marine > Inlet | place: Canada: British... | reverse complement strand
ATTCCCCCTCTCAGAATTTCATCTAATCCGTGGATGCCTGTAACGCATCTATCACGGGTGTAAACTGCTGCCGGCTGCATGGGAACAAATACATCGAAACAGTTTGGGTTGATGAACTGTGCGCCGCAAAAGGGCTGTGAATGTGATTATTGGAACATCGGAACAACACACAAAGTGTAAAAATCAATTTCCAGGAGTCGGGTTGTTGGAAATGGACCATGAAGTGGAATCGAACATTGATGTGCCATCCCAAACAATTGATTGGCCATTGACTAGGAACAAACCTGTATCTCCTCCCCAATTTATTCTCTGAATAACTGCAGGTTGTGATTCAAACACTTGAGTATATTTCAAGGTCAATTTTCCATTACCATTTGCCAAATTATCAATTGAACCAACTCCAAGAAAACCTTCAACTCCTAAATCAATTACTTCACTTGCATTTCCAGCATCTTGGCTTGATGGGTCGCCTGTGAAAATTGCAGTTGCATGCCCCGTTATTATTCCCTCTTTTAGAAGTAGGTTAGATGTTGAAGAACCAGAGGTATGTTCAAGTGACCAACCATACAAAGATATGGCGAAGTCATTCGGATTATAGATTTCAATCCATTCTGCTCCTGATTGAGATGGACGGGGATGAACTTCCGTAATTTGCAATTGATTATTCTTACGCCCACCGTCGTGAACTTCAAGGATTATCTGAATTGTTTCATCATTTTGATAGAAATTACGGTACGATGTAGAAGATGCCCGAGTACCTGATTTATCTGTTCCACCATCGAATAAGACCGCTCCTACACGTTGTGCTTCAGTGCTATCAGTGACCATAATGTTCAGATGAAAACTATATCCTTCTGGCAATCCGATTCCTAATGCGAAACCGTCCTCGCTGATATTGTGCAATGCGTTGATTTTTGAATCATTTAGTTCCCCATCAACTAATAATCCAGCTTGCACTCTTCCCTCTTCTAATTGTTGAGCAGGAAATAAGTGCCAATTTGCAGTTGCATTATCATAATCTAATTGTTCATTAGTCAACGGGACGAACCAACCTTCATCTGAACTAATACGATCCATGCCAAGTACAGCCGCACTATCCAATCGGTCAAGAGATGGGTCATTTGAACCCATTTCCAATTGGGCTAAAGATAAAAATGCAGTTAGTATCATTAAGAATAATACAAACGCTGTTAAAAATTCAATAACTGCAGTTATTGCTCCATTGTCTCTCTCTGTGTGAGAGTAAACGGGTCCCTGCATAATACGAGGTGTGGTTTGACGATTCAAGAGGTTGCCGCATATTTATTCTTCATGGGCAAGGAAAAAACAGTTTTTGTTAATGGCCGTAATTATTTTCTCGGCTGATTGTAAAAGGGCACATTTAGCCATCGTAATCCCTTTCGGGGGCGATGACTCTTTGAATCCCCCTTGCGAGGCACTGGGTGATGTCGCAGCGCGAGCCATATCATAATAGGTCCAAAAGTAGTAGTTTGTTCCTTATTTCACTGCTACTTATTTCTTCGTTGGGAGGACTTGCAAACTTGCCTGGAGTAAGTGCTTCGGTAACTGGAGATCTCGCAATAACAGATGGCATTTCACCATCAAAGGACATTTGGGCCTCTTCATATGATTCATTCACATTCACTGCCCAAGTAAAAAATCAAGGTTTGACATCTGCTGGAATAGACCGAGTAATGCGTTGGCATGTTTGTCTCGGAGATTTTGATGGAACGGTTTGTAAATCAAACTATGATTCAAAGGGTCAATTCGCTTTGGCAAATATTGGTTCAGGGCAGTATCAAAATTTTACTTCTTCTAATTCTTGGATTCCAGCGTCTAATTCTGAAGGAATAGTCACTGTTGTATATTCATTTGATGATTCCGACCAAATACCTAGTAATGACCTATACAAATATAATTTCAATATCTCACAATCATTTGTTGATTTGAGTGTTGATGAAACATGGAAACCACATGACGATATTGAAGGGCTTGCAGAATATAATGGGGAAAAAATATTGAATTCAAATACCAATTATACCCTCAAGGCCAAAGGTTCAGTAAACAGTTGTGGTTCGTGTAATTTCAATGCAACAATAGGATGGCAGTTATGGGACCAAGCCGAATCAGTGATGTTATCTGAAGCATATTCTTACAATTCTGGGTTGAACTCATGGGGTGTTCTTATGGCATTTGGCCATCAAATGCCAGTATTCAATTATCCCTTCGAAGGACAATATGTGCTAAAATGGGGACTGTATAACAGTTCAGGAACACCAAATAGTGATCAAAATGATTTCAATGACCTAACCTCAACACTTATTGTGATTGATGATTCAATAGATATCGCAGTTTCAGTGATGGCTCCAGCACACGACTCTAGTTCAGAAAACTACTACTTTGGCAATGAAATGGTTTATTCCGAAGTAATAAATCTGGGCAATAGAACTGTACAGAATTTCTATGTAACCTTTGAGATATATGACCTTGGTAGTGAATTAAAAATGGAAGAACAATGTCAAGTAAGTTCACTATTACCTAACGAAAACCAAATTTGCAGATTTAATATTACTGTTACTGGTGATAATAGAATTCTAAAGATATCTGCACCAAATACATACCTATCCGGTTCTGATGTAAGTACTTCAAATAATATTATCAGCGAACAAACAGACGTTCTTGCTGGAGATATTGGTGCAGAAATTGACCAGCAAAGCTACAACGGTAGATACAACACTGGCGATAATATTGAGATGTATGCAAAAACCGGATCAACCGCAGCAGCACCTCTAAATTATTCATGGTGGGTTTCGGGTATTATCAATTTAGGATATGGGCAAGTATTGAACATCAGTGGTGAAATCTTAGGATTGGGAGACCACATTATTACGCTTAGAGTAATAGACGATTTTGGCACCATTGATACTGTTCACGAATATATCACAATATTCGATTATATCGACATTAGTGACGAACCATACTACACTGGAAGCGCTATTACACGCGCTGAAGCCTATGTCGAGACTGAAACAATATTACCTATCCTAGGCGTCAATTATGGCGTTGGTTCTGGTCAAGAACCTTTGAAACTGATGTCTTTTGAAGTCCTGTCACTCTTGGATGGTTCCGCAGAAGTAGGATTGGAGTCGATAGAAATAACACTTAACATGAGTGCAATATTGCCTTCAAACATAAACCTCACAACTGTAGACGTACGTCAAATTGAGTCAATAAATCATAATGTCTGGTCATTCATTGAATCACCTAATTCTCTAACCGATAACGGTGATGGCACATTTACTGTGGAACTACGCTCAAATGGAGCGATCCTAATAGTTGGAGAATTACCAGAAGCAGATGTTTCTTTGACAGAGATTAATACTACTTTGCTCAAAGACGGTCAAATGAAATTGGATTGGAATGGTTCTGGCGATTTGTCAAATCCATATATTGGCGGATGGCAAATTTACAAAATCATTGGTGATGACACTAGTTCAACCTATTTCCCTGACCCTGAAGGTGGAATAAACCCTCTTGTGTGGGAGGAATTAACGTTTGATTCAAAGGTTGCAACAATTCCAATCACCAGTACAGAATGGGTTGACCCTATCCACCTAGAGGAAGGTGAATGCGCTTCATACGCCATTATTCCTGCTGATAGAGCTGGAGAACCAGACTTTGAGAAGGCAGACATTGCAAGAACAGCAGAAGGAATAAATGGATTAATTTGTGGTGACTCAACTCCACCATCTACTTCAATTTCTAAATTTTCATCTACTTATGATTTCACCAACTCAAGTGATTGCTATGACATGTCCCGAGAATGGAATATGTGCTATGAAGTTAATTTGACTTGGACTTGGCCAGAGCACGAGCCAAGTGGTCCTGTGTCATGGAATTTGTATAGAATTGAGTCACGCCCAATAAATGTAGATTTGAAATTTATTACTCCAATCGCCATAGATATTCAATCAACACCAGGTGAAACCGGTTATTTCAATCAAAGTGGTACTGAAATTGATGGAATTAGGCCATATCGAACATACTATTACATTCTTGCACCTATTGATTGGGTTGGAAATGAAAACACAGTAACTTCTTACCCTTCTGACAATGTTGAAAGAGTACATATTGATGACCTATGGTGGCAATATAACCAACACATTGTCCCAGAACCACCGATACCAGAAGAACCTCCTCTCGGAGTTCCATGGCTTGGAGATTTACAAGATGAAATGCAGAAAGAATTGTTCCAGTATTCTGGTGGCGTTCTTATTACAATGATGTTCTTAAGCATCATTATGATTCCATTGATTTTGAAGAAAAGAAAGAGACTGAAGCGTGTTCTTGCTGCAAGAGAACGCCGTAAGTCAACAATTGATGACGACGAGTTTGAGACTTTCTTTGACTAAAGAAGAAAGTAAAATGGCGCGGTGAGGGAGATTCGAACTCCCGTGAGAACGAGCCCACTGGATTAGCAATCCAGCGCAATGGCCAGGCTATGCGATCACCGCTTGTAGTTGCGGCCACCAGCGAACCCGTCATCAAGATGACGGTTCACCATCATGCCGATATCATTGGTCAATCAGTGCGCAGTGTATCACTTTCAATTGATTGGTCCAAGTGGACCAAGTAATGAAGTTGGGATGGCACAGACCACTACCAAAACCAAGAACATCCAGCCCAAATAATACAATGAGCGGAAGAAAGATTTTGCTGCTTTTGGCATTCTTCCGTTTTCGTCAAAGTCTTCTAATGGGTCAATATTCCAAACAGATTTTGCGTACCACAGTGAAAGTCCTGTTGCAATAATCGACCAAAGAATCGGTAGACCTGATTGAGGCCAAAACAATGGAACTGCTCCCAGCAATAGCAGCAAAGCACAATAAATTTTTGATTCAAAAACAGTGCGCTCAGGGCCTTTTACCTCATTCAACATAGGAACATTTGCTTTCGCATATTCGCCTGAGCGGTATAGTGCTAATGCCCAAAAGTGTGGGGGAGTCCACAAAAAGATAAGCATGAATAACATCCAAGGAATTGCAGAACCTAAGTCAAAAGGATTGCTTGACTCAATAGTTCCTGCAGCAGCTGCCGCCCAACCAATTACCGGTGGAGTTGCTCCAGCAGCACCACCGATCACAATATTTTGTGAAGTTCTGCGTTTTAGTAACATCGAATAAATGAATACATAAAATCCAACCGAAAAAAAGGACCAAAATGCTGCCTTCCAATGAACTAAGAAAAATAGAGACGACCCTAATACTGCAATTATTATTCCGAAAATCAATGCACCTCTTGCAGATATATGGCCCAATGGTATTGGACGGTTTTTAGTACGCCTCATCAAAGGGTCAATATCAGCGTCATACCACATATTAATAGCATTAGAACCACCTGCAGAAAGTGTTCCTGCTATCACAGTAATGACCACAGTTTCTATTGTATCCATCCAAGTTCTATCGATGGCTATCAAATCATGACGAGCCAATAAATCATGAACTAATATTGAACAAACTGCTGTTATTTGTAGTAATACGATAACCCTTAATTTCATCAGTTGAAGAAATACACTCAACATTCCCGGATGCGAGATAGATTCATCATTGGCCCCAGTCATGATTATTCCTCCGAGGATTCCAATGATATTTCCTTGCTTAAACGCATCAACATACTTGCACAAATTGCCATCAACACGCTACTCACACCAACGACCAAATGTACCAGTGAAAGCCATTCTGGGAATTCTTCCAATTTTGCAAGAATAATGTATGAAGCTCCTACCAAGACATTTAAACTCCATAATCCACTTGTCATATGTGCGAATGTTTTGAAACCAGTTGCTTGTTTATCTCGTCGTACACTTTCTGTGATTCTTGCTGTAGATAATATCAGCAGCAGTCCAACTAATAATGCTCCTGTTCGATGGATCATTTGAACCATTATTCCTGGGCCATCAATCGATGGGAAAAAATCACCATTGCATTTTGGCCATCCATTAGGGAAACCTACTGAGCAACCTTGATTGTATTGGCCACCTGCTGTACTGGCAACCCAAGCACCGAGTATTAGTAGTAAAAAGACTGATGCTGCCATTGAATCAATTCGTTTTGCATGCTGATTGAAAAATTCTTGTGATGTCTTCAATAGTGACCAATTTGCACCTTCGCAAATCCTCATCCATAGGTATTGGTATAACAAAACTGATGCCCAAATACATGCTAAAGAAAGGTGTAATGCTACAGACCAATCAACATTGTCTAATACAACTGTTATTGCCCCTGCTATCGCTTGGCAGATGAGCAGTATTCCCGCAAGAAACGAGACTTTTACTGCCCTATCCCCATATGTTTCTTTCAATTTCTTTGCCATTACAAAATTTAGCAATACTGGGATTGCAACAACTGCAACGAGTAATCGATGGAACCACTCTGTGAATATTTGGAAAGTTGAGTAACGGTGGTCAATACCACGTGAATCTTCATGGCCTGGATTATCTTCCCAGAATTGTTGTTGTTCATCAACAGAAACATCGAATGTCCAAGTGCCAAAGCATTGTGGCCAGTCAGGGCATGATTCTCCTGCATCGCTAATGCGAATCGTGCCACCGACTACAATGATTAGTAAGGACATGACCAACAGTACGAGAGGGACGGCGCTAGGACGGGTCCACCAATCTCGGTCCATACTTGATGCGTGATGCAGACCCCTTTTGAACACATTCCCATAGCGCTTGTCAATGTCCGGCAATAGGAGATGGGTTTTCTTTTGGGCCGCGATATTTCTATTGCTCTCAACATCAATAACAAATACATCATCTGAAAATGGAGTTGAGAGTGATGATGGCGCCATTATTGCCGTTCAGTATATTGATTATTCCTGCTATCAACAAACGCTAGATTGCGAGGCAAGTGAGAGTGAACATATAGTGGAATATTTTGGTGCAGATTGGTGCGAACCTTGTCATCTTGTTGAAGATGAAATTGCAAACTTAAATCGAACAGATACCGTTATTCTTCAACACCATGCTTCAAGTGAGGATTATACATATCTAAATCATTCAAAATTTAGATTTGATGACAAATATAGATTATTATTTATTCCAACTATAGTAGTTGATGGTAAAGGATTGCTTACAGGTTCTAGTCAATCATTCGATCTAAATCAATCTTTAAGCACTCATAATGGTCTACAAAATGATGACCTATACGATGTAGTTTTGCGCAATGACACTGTCCATTGGAATCATTCAACCGGACAACGATTGACAATTTGGAGACTTGATTCGACGCAACACGAAAATAGAAACTATACTCATCAATATTTAGCAACCGATTCACTCACAATTGATTTCAATGATTCAAATATTTCTTATCAGGACGGAGTTAATCTTAGCGATATGCTTCAAAATTGGAATGGCCGCCTTATTTTTGTTCTTGAGAACAATGGCATACCGGAATTACAGCCATATAGTGATGAAAGTGCAGGAAATATGGAATTTATTGATAACGATAACAACACCAATCAGGTCCCAATATCCTCCAACCCAGCGCAATATGCGCTGATTTGGTTTGCCATTATGCTCCTATTAATTGCACCAGCATTGATGCTTTGGATTAGGGAAGTAAAACGCCCAAAACAATCAATTTTTGAGCAAGAATGAATAATTATAGATGCAAACTTTAGGGGTAGGTTCAAAAAGAGGTGGCAGTAGCCCCCGAATGCGAGTTCGCTCGCAGGTGTAATAAAATGGTAAAACCAGCACGACAACACACACGTTTTGAACGAGCAAGAATCATTGGTGCTCGTGCACTACAAATTGGAATGGGCGCCCCATTATACGCTTCCGAAGATGTTCTTCGTGATGCCTTTAAAGCAGAATTAATTACTCTTTATGGACTTGAAGAAGCAGATGTTCGTTTCGTATTAGATCCTCTAAAGATTGCTCTATACGAGTACGACCACGAGTTAATTCCAATAGACATTGACCCTCATTTAGATGAATAATCGTCAATAGTTTTGCTCAAGACTGGGTGAAACCATAATATTCTGAGTTTTCTATTTCCGGCAGAGCATCTCGCTTTACCAATAATGTTCGAACTGACCAAAGGTCAACAAAAATTCTGTATTTCAAAGTAGCATCAAGGTAATCAACTCCACTAGAGCCACCAGTACCCATTCTTCTGCCAATCATTCTTTCAACCATTCTTGCATGATGAGAACGGAATAATAGCATGGACTGTTCTAATTCAACAATCGTATCAATTAATTTTCTTGGCCAAGCAAGAAGAGGTAATTCACGATATGATTCAATGAAAAGCAAACCAGCCCTACTTCGATCAACCTCTTCATTCGGCATTAGAAATGAACGAGCGCCGTCAATTCCCGCTTCTATTCTTGCGCGCACTGGACCTTCTTCACCATGACCGATTCCAACAATATGAGAAATTACAGATTCGCCATGCTCCTGCATGGCATTAATGTGCCCTTCAATAAATTGTGAAACAACTTCACTATCCCCTGCATCGGATGGGACAGAACCATTGATTGGTGTTCTGCTTAACCAATCGTTTAGTACATCGTTTAGAGATGGTTGTGAAGATACTTGTTCAAAATTTTCAAAAACATCTTGACTGACTTTTCCTTCTCCTACTAATTTTTCCATATGTGCTAATGGATCCATTCCACCCATTCGTTGTGAATTATCTAGTCCAAGAATTACTTCTAACTCTCTCATTTGCCAAGATTCAAATCCAGATGAAGTTCCTAATCTATCTCGGAATGCTAAGAACTCTTGTGGGGCAAGGCTTTGCATTACATCCCATTGATGAGTCATCAATTTCATTATTGTTGTAACTCTATCAAGGTGGTGAACTATTTGTGGCATTGATTGTTCATCAACACTTTCTGCTGAAAGCAAGCGATATGCTTCTTTCAATTCGCTTAGGACCAACTTAAACCACAATTCAAATGATTGATGAACGATGATAAAATGTAACTCATTATTACATGGTGACGGCGAATATCCATCTGGCCCAGCTTGTAATTTTAGTAAATCTTCTATTCGCAAATATCCGCCATAAGTCATCCGGGATGACGGCTCGTTCCCTGCCATGGTTGGCGATTGTCCGCAAGCCTTTGAATTAGTCACCCATTTCAAATGAAAATATCTTTTGGAACAAATGTCAACATGATTCACTAAAAGGATGCCACTAGACTGATTATTCAATTTTTACTATTACACATTTTTTTTTAGGATAACGCATATAGGGGGAATACTAAACCCCTCAACATGGGCGTAGATTCCGATACACTGGCTACATGGCTGGCCGACTATGACCCAAGTCAAATCACAATTGGAGTGGTTGCTTCTCACTCTTCGCTACAAATACTTCATGGAGCTCGTATTGAAGGTTTCAAAACTTTAGGAATTGCTGTAGGTGAAAATAGACGTCGCTATTACAAAGCATTCCCTGGTGCTGAACCTGATGAATGGTTAATGCTTGAAGACTATAGAGAAATGTTAGATTATGCAGAATGGTTCCGAGATAGGAATGTTGTGATAATACCGCATGGTTCACTCGTTGAATACCTTGGCTCTACCAATTTTAGATCTTTGCAAGTCCCTACATTTGGAAATAGAGGAATTTTGCATTGGGAAAGTAGTCGCGAAAGGCAACGTCAGTGGCTAGAGGCAGGCGGATGTACGATGCCAAAAGTCTACCATGACCCTCACGATATTGATGGACCTGTAATTGTCAAGTACGCAGGTGCAAAAGGTGGAAGAGGTTATTTCATTGCAAGAGATTACAGAGATTTTCGCAGAAACGCTGACCTAGAAGATGAGTTTACAATTCAAGAATATGCATTGGGGTGCCGGTATTATCTTCATTTTTACTTTGACCCTACGGCAAGCGATGGTTTCCAAGTCCAAGGCCGAGGAAGTCATGCTGGGCAAAATCTAGGACGTCTTGAATTATTGAGCATGGACAGAAGAGATGAGTCAAATGTTGATGAATTTTATAAATTAGGTTCACTTAGAGATTTGAGAGAAAAGGGATTAGAGCCTTCATTCGTAGTAACTGGTAATCAACCTGTAGTAATTCGTGAATCACTACTCCCACGGGCATTTGAAATGGCCGAAGGTACTGTTGCAGCATCATTTGAACTAGAAGAGGGTGCAAAGGGGATGATTGGCCCATTCTGTCTTGAAACAATTGTCACAGACCAACTTGAATTCAAAGTCTTTGAAATCAGTGCAAGAATAGTTGCTGGCTCGAATCCATTTGTTGGAGGCTCTCCATATTCCGATATCAATGAACCATTCATGTCTACTGGAAGAAGAATCGCTCGTTCAATCAAGAAGTCTATTGCTGAGGGAACACTTCAAGATATTTTATCTTGAGACTTTCACCACTGGAAGAAGAAATCAGATTCAATCTTTCAGTTCTTCGGATAGTTCATCCAAATCTGGCATTCCTGGAATATCACCAAGGTCTGATTCAGAAACCTCATCATCCGCTTCACTAGAATCTGCATCTATTGTTTGCTCTTCAGGGTCTGAATCGGATTCCTCTTCTTCCTCTTCTTCATTTTCTAGAGCGTTTGCAACTCTTATCTGCTCTTCAAGTTCTCTTTTCTTAGCTGCTCTCTCCTCCGGAGATGCAACCTTAAATTCACAGACTAACTTAATCGGGTCTCCGTGAGTTAATGCGCCATTATATTCCATAGCATCTCCTCCGTTTAGAGCAATGATTTGGAACTTTGTTGGATCTCTTGTTCTACGCTTTGCATGCTTCTTGTAATGGTGAACATAGACTTGGTATACACCAGCAGGTGCTTTACCTTCTGGCCATACAACATTTTCAACAGGTTTCTTAGTTTCCGCTCTCACATTGGCATCAACATCCAGTTCGCCACCACAATTGGAAATTTTATTCCCACCATGGATACGCTCACCACTTGGACATACTATGTGCAGGTCCAAATCATTGTAATTATTCCACATAAGAGATACTTGTACATCTGAAGAACGAGCACCTTCACGCGCTAATCTTTCTTGCAATTCTGACATTGCTCGTTGTGCTGCTTCACGTGATTCCATTTCAGCCTGTTTTGCAGCCTTCTTGATTTCTTTTAATCTCAGTTTTTCAGCATCAGCCATTTCCTGTTGTCGCTGAGCTTCTCTCTCTTCAGCCAAACGAGCCTCTTCTTCTTCACGAGCGATTCGATCTGCCTCTTCCTGCTCTAAGCGTAAGCGTTCTTCCTCTTCCTGTTCTAAGCGAAGACGCTCTGCTTCTTGTTCAGCAGCAATTCTTTCACGCTCAGCATTTTCTCTTTCCTCAGCCACTTGTTTAGCAATTCTTTCAGTTTCTTCTTTGGCTAACCGTTCTGATTCTTCCAATGCCAAACGGTTTTCAATTGCTTCACGTCGCCTTCTGCGCTCTTCGATTAAAGATAATTTACGATCAAATTCATTTTTTGCATGGCCGAAACCTGGAGCATTGTTAGCATTGCGTAATCCTTCCGCACTCATACCTTGGCGTACGTTAACAGCCGCTCCTTTACGGAGGAAAATCGCCCATATGCCAATGAAAAATGCACCACCAAAAATGATGGTCATACCCAATGCGCCGGCTTCCATAGTAATCTCTCTAAAGGTGGTAACTATTGAAACATTCCTCTAACAGTCCTAATTTTGGTGTCGAGAAACAACATCCAATAAATCCATTTTTCTGATTCTCCACATTCCAAATGGTGTTGTTGCCAAAGATGCAATTAATATGAATGACAATACCTTAAGCGCCACAATACTGTCAATGGTTACTGGCATAAAGAATTGCCATGTAGAGAATGCTGATGCCATTCCTTGGAACATTAGGATTGAGGTTGCAACACCCGCTATTCCACCGACCAGCCCAATAAAGGCATGTTCAATGGTCAATATTACTGCTAAATCTTTTATGCTTGCACCAAGAACTCTTAATGTTGCTAATTCATTGTCGCGTTCTGCTAAATTCATCATCAAAGTATTGAATAATATTGCAACTGCCATTATTGCTCCAATCATATATGTTGTCATCATTATTGACTTCTGTTGTTTCAAAATCTCATCAAATCCAGTTAGTAAATCTTCTTTTGTAATTACTACTGATGTCAAACTTCTCACATCATCGTCTAATTGTTGACCTTCATCAAATGTCAATCTTATCCCATTAGCTTCCCAACCGGTAATCGGCGCATAATCAGTTCTATAGAATACCATTGTACGTTCCAATTCCCTTACTATTCCAGTCACTTCAACTTCTATTTCCGCAGAACCTTGTGATATTTTCACTGTATCTGAAACATCCCATTCAAGTTCACTTGCCATCCCTTCATCGATTAATACTTGAGGGGGATTTTGTCCAATCGTTGGTATCTCACCTTTGACGATATTGAAACGATGCATTGCCGATTCGTCGCTGACAATGTTTTCCAAGCCATAGATAGTGAACATTCTTGGGTCATTTGAAGCATTACCTATACTGCGTATTAACAATTCATATTCTGAAGCGTTTTGTTGAGCCCATGATTCTATTTCTGCAACATTTGTCGGCCACATATATGCTTGAGCATCCCAATTTTCTTGTTCATCCATTGTTTCCTTGAACACCGTCTCTAATCCGACCTGCATCATCATTGTACCACCCATTATCACCATTGAAAGCGATAACATCACCAGTGTTGCTAAGAGTCGTGATGGATTTCTAAAAGTAGATCTTATTGCTAAACTAATACCTGGTGGCAATGAAGATGTAATCTTCACCATTATCCGACTTGGTGGCTTTTGACTTGTTCGATTTAGAATGTCCAATGGTTGAAGACGTGAAGCTCGTAATGCAGGCCTTATTCCAAATAACGAGATTAACACAATGCTGCCCAGACCGATTTTCAATAATAGGTCTGGATAATGCCTAACAATAACTACTGGTATTCCAAAGAAATTAAAATAAAATTCTGTCATCATTTGAGATCCTATCGGTGAAACTCCAAGAAGAATACCAATTATTACTCCTGGTATTCCGAGGAACAATGGTATCAATAGATATCCGGTCATTATGTCCTTACCGGATGCTCCGATGGTGCGAAGTACTGCGATTTCTTGTGAATGGGATTTTACTAATCGGCTAATTGAAATTGCAATCATTAATCCTGAAACAAGAAGTAATACAGTTAGAATAAATGGTGAAGATTTATTTGAACCTTCTAAATCGATTCTAAGCAGTTCTGGACTTGTCATTCCACTCCTATCAACAACATCTCCTTCCATATCTAATGAACGCATATCCTCAACTAATTCCAATCGAGAAATAGTTAACTCCGCACCTTCATCCAAGTCAAGTGTTTCTGATAAATCAAACGAAGGGGTGCCTGGCATGTCAATGTACATCTCATTCCTTGTCAAAGGTTCAAAACCAGCAATACTTGCTAAATATTCTGAATCAAGGTAGCCGACAACATACCCGTCATTAGTCGGGAATAAACTTCCTTCAGCAGCATACCATAAGTGCATTGGAGAATTTGCGATTCCAATAATAGTCACTTCATTTGTACCATTGCCAGCAATAATTCGGACTTTGTCACCTATTTTGTAATTCAATCCTTCTGCAGCATGGGCATCAATTACGATTTCACCATCACCTGGAGAGAGTGAACCTTCAATACGATACAGTCCAGATACCTCTCCATCCTCCATTCCATGCCAAAGTGACTGAATCCATTCATCTTCACCATATGGTGAATGATAGGTTTGTCCTTGAAGTGTCAATCTTGATTCACAATTCCAATCAGAATGTGAATCGCAAAGTCGTGTGAAGTTACTTCTAGGCTGTTCAACATCTGAAACTATCAAATCTGATAAATTTGTTTCAGCATAGAAATCTTCGTACACATAACCTGCATTTCTTCCATGCTCAGATAACATTACGCCTGTATAAGTGGCTAATGCCACTATGGCTACCACTGTGAATACACGTAACTTAGAGCGCATCATACTGCGCCTCAGCCTTGTTAGTAAGAGTCTGCTCACTTTATTCACCCGATAACTTCATCCGCAAATTCCAGTATTTTACCGGCAATTTTTTTTGCCCCACTAATTACATCTTTTGCAGCTGTTTCAACTTGCCCGCTAATTGTTGATAGGCCGCCAATTTCATCACCAATAATCTTCCCACTTTCGAGTTGTAATACCCGAGTGGCATATTTGGTTAGACTACGATCGTGAGTAACAAATAATACGGTCATTCCTTCTTTCCGGCATATTTCAATTAAAGTTTCCATCACTTGAATCGATGTCTCAGAATCAAGGTTTCCTGTTAATTCATCACCAAGCATCATTTTTGGACGACTTGAAAGTGCTCTAGCGATTGCTACTCTTTGTCTCTGCCCTCCGCTCATTTGAGAAGGAAACCTGTCTTCAAGTCCTTTGAGACCTACCCTTTCCAGTAATTCTAGTGCATACTTTTTATCTCTCTTACCGGATAAATCTTGTACTAGCATGGTGTTTTCCAATGCAGTTAAGTCACCTACTAAATTAAAAAATTGAAAAATATAGCCAATGTTTTTCTTTCTGAAATCGGTCATTTTACCGACATTGCCTAATTCAACATCATTGCCTATGAATGAATATTCGCCGGCGGTTGGAGCATCTAATGCTGCAATAATATTCAACAATGTTGTTTTTCCTGAACCCGATGGACCTAAAAGTGCAACTATTTCTCCTGACTTTATTGTTAAATCTACATTGTCGAGGGCTCGAACTTCAGTATCACCATCGCCATAAATCCTACTAATTCCTTTCAATTCAACTATTGACATACTTTCACCAGAATAGGTCTTGCCCAACAATTATCGTACGGTAAGCCTTGTTAATAAGCATCACCTATGTTATTCAGTACAACGATTTAAGTCAATGATGTTAATAGTATAAACTACATGGTTGTGTTATGAGAGAAGCGCATATTTCCTGGAATGCGCTGAGTGTTGCAAATTCTGATTTTGCAGAAATCACTCATATCGCCTCAAAACTAGAGGTTGTTGCGCATTTATCTGTTAGTGAAAGAGGGGTTCGGCAGTTGATTATTCCGACATTTGTTGATGGAATGGGTCCAGAGCATTTGATGGAAGTTCCATTTTTAGAAATTGAAGAAACCAATTTGGGAATTTCTGGTGAGGCACATATTATCGCTTGGAACTCTCATCCACTTTCAGTAGCAGCAATTAGATTCCAGGATATTCACATCATCCCTCCTTATTCATTTGGAGGAGATGGAATGGAAATTACCGTAAGAGGGGTGCCGAGTGGGATTTCAAAATTCTTGAAAACTTGTAATGTGTTTTTGCCTCCCGATAGAGTAAAGGTCGTTGAAATGATTGATGAAGAGAACCAATTAGAACAATTGCTAACTGAAAAACAAATTGAATGCATCATTAATGCTTGTTCTGTAGGCTATTACCAAACTCCAAAAAAGACTAGTTTGAGGCAATTATCGGAAAATATGAATATTCCACGTTCAACATTACAAGAACACCTCAGCAGAGCAGAAGCAAATTTGATGAATTGGGCTGCTGAATCTTTAAGAAATCAATAACTCGGACTTTTTAGAGATTTTTTGCATCCATTCTCATGCGAAACCTTGACCCTATGATGCTCGTAGGAGGTACATGGATAGAGATAGGCTCCTCGAGAGACTGTTGCCAAAGGGCAGAGGAGTATGGATTCCTATCGACCATGGTGCATCTGATTTTCCAGTTGAAGGATTGGTAGATACTGAAGAGACGATTAAGGCATTAATTTCAGCTGGAGTTGATGTGATACTTGCTCAAAAAGGTATAGTGAGCCATTATTCTCACTTGTGTAAAGGTACGAAGACGAATATGGTTGTCCATTTGTCAGTTTCAACACGTCATGCTGGACCTGATGCAGCCAACAAAGTTCTTGTCGGACACCCTGATGAGGTTTTTTCAAGAGGCGGAATCGGTGTTTCATGCCAAGTAAATATTGGCAGCCCCAATGAAGCCAAAATGATTGAGCGCATGGGAGAGGTAAGCCGTCAAAGTCACAAACTTGGAATGCCAATGTTTGGTATGATTTATGCGAGAGGAGAATATTTGAGCGTAATGGATGGAGATTCCACGCGTGGGAATGCACATGCTGCTCGACTTGCTTTTGAATTAGGCTGTGATGCTGCAAAGACGGTGTGGACTGGCGATGCTGAAAGTTTTTCACAAATTTGCCGAGGCGTTCCAATTCCATTATTGGTTGCAGGTGGACCTTCGTCCGGAGATTCATTCGCAATTCTTAGCATGGTCCGAACCGCCTTGGATAATGGTGCGAGTGGCGTATGTATGGGTAGGCAAGTATTTTCACATCCAGAAGTTGAAAAAATAGCCAAGGCTATTGTATTATTAGTTCATCAAGACTACTCTGTTGAAGACGCTATTTCGTCATGTGATCTATGAGGTGTTAATAGTGGAAATATGGTTAGACAATCGTAACAACGATAGTGATTTATCCAACTATGAGTTAAGTTCTATAGATTTTATCATCCAACAATCTGAATCACAAGATGATACCAATATTGCGAAAATCATCACCGAAGAGAACAGAATATTTCAAGACGGAAAAATCATTGGTGAAATTATCAAAGTCAGTGGAGCGAATGGCCAAGATAAAGCACGTTCACTTGTTGGAAGTGTCAATTGGATATTACTAGAATTTGAAGATTGGTCGATGATACCTATTGAAAATATCATTGCTGCTTGTACTGGAAGCCCTACTAAAATTGCTGCATTGATCCGCACTCCTGCGGAAGCACAAGGCGCTGCATTTGCACTGGAAATTGGTGTTGATGCTTTGGTTGTTGATTTGAACCAGAAAATGATTGATGCTGCTTTGATTACAAAATCACAACGTGGAGAAAATTTGCAATCTATTGACGATATCAATGAAAATGAAAACATTGAGTTACAACCATTGATAATCACTGAAATAAAATCAGGGGGAGTTTCCGATAGATATTGTATTGATTTGACAAGTCTCTTGGAAATTGGAGAAGGTATGCTAATTGGTTCAAGTTCTTCTTGTATGGCATTAATTCATGGTGAAACGATTGCCTCCGATTATGTTCCTTCACGCCCATTTAGAGTCAATGCAGGCCCGCCTCATGCATATATTGTAATGGCAAATAGGACTACGAAATATTTGAGTGAGTTGGAGGCTGGCGACGAAGTACTGATTGTTTCGGATTCCCAGAAATGTAAATCTGCGACTATTGGAAGGCTCAAAATTGAGCGCCGTCCGATGTTATTATTCTCCTTGAAGAATACAAATGATAAAGAGGCTCAACTCTTCCTGCAACAAGCGGAGACTATTCGTTTAGTCACTCCCCTGCGAAAATTGAGAACCGTAACTGATTTAAGTATCGGGGACCAGATTCTCGGATGGAGTAGTTCCGATGCCCGACATATCGGTATTGCTGTTCTAAGCGAAGTAGTAGAGAGGTGAGAAAATGGCAGTAATAGGAAAAGGACAGGCTCATGGTGCTTGTAGTCTTCTTCATGCTGCTGGTTTAGGCTATGGATGTAGTATGGCACTTGACTTACCAGTCGCAGTCCGTCTCTTAGACCAAGAAAGTAAGAGATCATTATCAGACCCTGATGGTCTACTCGAAGCGGTTGTCAATGTGTGGATTGCAAGTGGCCATGAATTACCAAATGGATTAACAAAAGAGAATTTGCATTGGGCAGTCGCTTCAAAAATTCCACCACGACAAGGTCTGAAATCATCCGCTGCTGTTTCAATTGCAGCACTGCGCGCATTATGCGATTCCATGAAAATTGAATTAGAAGTCAAAGACCTCGTCCTAATGTCTGCACAAGCACAATTAGAGGCCGGTGTTTCAATTACGGGTTCTATCGATGATTCATGGGCCTGTGCAACAAAGGGTTGGAAATTGATTGATGTCAATGCTGAAACAATAGAAGAAGGAGTACTACTGGAAGGAGCTGGGCCTCCAGCTGATGATTGGTTTGTATTAATTCTGTCAAGAGGTGAAAGAAAATCGAGGCCAGAACCAGAGGCATTCGCAGTACAGCAGCAAAACTTTGTTCAAGCACTTAATGCGATACAAGAAGGCCAGGAACTTGTAGCATTAACTTGGAATGGCAGGGCAATGGTTGGAGTAATATCAGATTCTATCGCTAGAAAATTGACAAATGATGCATTTGTCAACGGTGCTAGAGCATCCGGAATGTCCGGTTCTGGTTCTGCAATTGTATTAGTTGCACCTTCGATTAGCAAACCCTCCTGTGAACGACTGAAGCAGTGGTACACAACCAGATATCCAGATGTAGAATTGATTGAAGTGAAATTTTTGAATGCAGAGAATGTGCAAGATGAAATTGAATGAGTAACAAACACATTATTCAAACAGTGTTTGCTGGGTTAGGTTGAGTCAGTATGCAGATGAGCATTGGCCAAGCAATTCGTTTGACCCTATTTGGCACCAGTCATGGACCAGAAGTAGGTGCAATCGTTGAAGGATTGCCTTCTGGTATCGTCATTGATGCAGATGCTATCCAACGTGCAATGGATAAACGAAAGCCTGGTGGAAAGTATTCAAGCAAGAGAAAAGAAAGCGATAATGTTGAAATTTTGAGCGGCGTGGAAAATGGAAAAACAAATGGCAAAGTATGCAAAATTAGAATTGCAAATAACGATGTAAAATCAAGCGATTATTCATTTCTTCCACACCACCCAAGGCCAGGCCATCAAGACCTATTAATGCACATAAAAACTGATGGAGAGGCTGATTTGAGAGGTGGAGGCACCTCAAGCGCTAGATTGACTGCACCAATCGTTGCAGTTGCAGCGATATTAGCGCCACTTATTGACGAAATTGGGGTGAAAATTGAAGCCCATGTTTCATCTATTGGCAATATCAATGCTCAAGACATCCAATCATGCCCAGATGATTGGAAAGGTGAAGATTGTGTCAATATGCGATGTAAAGACCCAGTTGCTGCAAAATTAATGGCACAATATCTAGACTCCCTTAGAAATGAACTAGATTCCGTTGGCAGCAAAGTTGAACTTTGTATTTCGGGATTACCTCTCGGTTTGGGAGAACCTTGGTTTGATGGAGTTGAACCGGCTCTTGCGAGAGCGATGATGGCAATTCCTGCAGCCAGAGGTGTTGAATTCGGTAGAGGATTCAATGCGGTACAAATGCTCGGCTCACAACATAATGATGCCTGGGGTGGAACTGTTACTGAACCTAAATTGAAGGGTGAGTCTCCTGATGGGGCAATCGCTGGATTAGCAAGTGGGGCGCCATTGAAAATTAATATTGCATTCAAGCCGCCATCCAGTATTGCAAAGCCACAGTTAACTTTGAATTTAGATACTGGAACTGAAGAAGAACTTGTAGTGAAAGGAAGACATGACCCGGTTATTGGTCCACGCGCTGTAGCTGTTGTTGAAGCGATGGCAACGTTCATTTTAGTCGATTTAGCAATAAGAGGTGGTTATTTTGAGTGATGGTGAAATGATTACTGTTCACAAGTTCGGGGGATCTTGCTTACGAGATTCTTCGGACCTTGAAAGGATTTCACAAGTGATAAAACAAACCTCAGGACAATCAATAATTGTCGTTTCTGCATTATGGGGAACTACTGATAGATTGCTTAGAGCATCACATGAACCACGCTATGCTGGACGTTTAGTTCATGATTTGGAAGAGCAACATTTACGTTTTTCTCCCGGATTAGCAGAATCAAATATTGGACACTTATTCAGTAATGTCCTAAATGGAATTGAAAAATCACTGGTTGAACTGGCAGTTAATCCTAAAAACAATGTTGCAAAGAATCGTTTGTTAGCTGCTGGTGAAAGATTGAGCGCACTTGTTGTGTCTCATTTTCTCAATACTATGGGAATGAGCACTCACCCTGTCGGGGCTGAAGATATTGGTTTGAGATTAAATGGTAAGGGCAAAGCACCTACGGTTGACTTAGAGTCTTCAAGAAAAAATCTAAACTTGTCAGCATTGCAAGGAACTCCAATACTTACAGGTTGGTTCGGACAAGGTACTGATGGTGAATTAGCATTGTTAGGGCGCGGTGGTAGTGACCATACGGCTACTGCAATCGCAAACCTTGTTGATGCTAACAAAGTAATTCTTTGGAAGGATGTTGCCGGCGTTTTGCCAATAAACCCACGTTGGGGAATAGAAACTACTGCCATCAACTACCTTGGATATGGTGAGGCGATGGAACTTTCCAGATTGGATACTCCCGTTCTCCACCCTGCGACAGTGGAACCTTTGGCTGCGGTTGGAATCCCATTAGAAATTATGCATCTATATCAGGAAAGAGAGTTTTCTCAAACTATCATAGGGCCCGATATTCATGATGAATACAATATCAAGGGTATAGGTTGCCTTACCAGTGTTGCATATTTATCGATAGAAACTCTCTCTCTCGAAGAGCAAAGCAAGAATTTTGGCCAGTTATTAGTGGATTTGGCAACTGAAGGAATTACTTGTTGGCACATACATTCACAACCAGGTGAGGTAAAAATAATAATTTCCCAGTACGAAATTATTCAAGCAATTCAAATAATTTCAAAACATTTCCAAACTCCAAAAGTTGATACTTATGATGCAATGATTTCGCTTGTTGGAAATGGAACAGAGGATGAGCAACTAATGTTATTCGAACAATTAGGCAACCGTTTGGGATTGGAGTTGCTTAGCCAATCGCCTCACTCAGTGAGATTATTGGCTAAAGAAATTAACATTAATTCATTACTGGTTGAACTGAGTGAACTATTCAATCTTTGTAACACTCTTCATCAATGAAGAGGTAATTATTCACTCTGCTTTATTCTCACGGTAATTTTGCAGGTGGGTTGGAAGGTTTAATGCAAACAATCCGCCTACTACTAAGAATACGAATAATGTACCAAGTGCAACACCATATACTGAAATCAATTCAACTGATTCTTCCATACGCATTGCCACATCTTCAGAAAAGATTCCAACGATGAATGGCAAAATATTGTTTGCATTCAAAACGATCATCGCCATAATAGTAGCAAGAATAGGATTCAAAATAAGTGAGCGATGGTACTTTCCAACAATCTTCTTAGGATTCATCACATATACCTCATTGGTTCTAATACTCGTATCTAGCATAGAGTAGCGAATAACTCCATTTGATAATTCGAAATACATTATCAACAGTACAGCATAGACTACAACCAAAATTGACAACATAGTTGGACTATCTGAAAATCCAAAGACATCATTAGATAAAGTCACCTTTGATGATGCGAACCTCAAGATTGCTAATATGAATAATAAATTGCTTGCAATTGAGAAACGTGCATCCCTTTGGAAAGTTCCCCAGAAACCAGCAACTGTTGCTGCTATTATTACTATCATCTGCATAATGAATGCAAATCCAAGGCTTCCAGTCATCATATACCATATTGATCCTTCCTCTGGCGAGACAATGAATGTTAGAAGAGCGAGAGCAATTAGAACTCCATAGACACCAATCTGAAGGTTTTGGACCATCTTATCTGGAGGTAGGAATTTCATCTTTGGCACAAGAGGACCGCCTAATAGGCTTTCAATGAAGGTTGGAATTTCAACTTCAGGAATCGCGTCCTTTGGTATTTCTGAACCAAGGCCCATTTGTCCTGCTGCTTTCTTTCTTGATGGGGCGGCTGAACGAACAGTCTTTCCATCATACAAGTGTGAAGTATCTCCGGATGGCTTCTTAATTGTCATAATCTCACCTCAGAATCCTCTTGCTCCTGCAAGTGCTGTAGATAGTAGCATATCAGGCTCCCAATCCATAATATTGACGCCGAGACCTCTTAATTCACTAATTAGTACATCTCTTTCAGTCTTCATTACTTCATATCCAGTTCGGTCAAGACGCTTGGCGTCAAACTCAAATTCAAGAGATGATGGTGAAAGAACTGTAACATCGAAGTTCCTTGCTCTAAAGTCACGTAGTGCATTAACAATTGTTGGATCGTCTTCAAGATTCGATAAGAATATGATCGGACTACCCTTGTTGATGTGCGGCATTATTCTGTTCACTACTACTTGTAGTGGAATATTACCACCAGCAACAGCACCTGATAACTTGGTTAGAATAATGTATAGTTGCTTCTTTCCAGTATCCCTATCAACACTGACAACTTCATTTCCGTATGTGATAACACCAACGGAGTCACGACGTCCTAAGAAATACTTAGTCAATGATGCTGCAGCTCTTGTTGAATAAACCAATGCATTTCTAGAAACTGGACCAGTTTCAGAAACTGCTCTTGAATCAACTATGATAATGATATCAGAAACTGCATCACGTTCACGTTCGTTAACCATCAATTTACCACTTCTAGCATATGCTGACCAGTTAATTGCTCTAAAGGAATCTCCTTCAAAATATTCACGCAGTGAATAGAATTCTGAACCAGGACCTGGTTGTCTGATATTTACCGCACCGGTGAAAATCTTCGGAACACGAGACTTGACGAATGTGTCACTGAGGTCTTCCATCTTAGGGAATACAAGGAAATCATTGTAGACATGCAATTCTTTTTCCTTGTGAAATAATCCGAAAGCGTCTTGGATCCTAACAGCCACAGGACCCAGACTATAGAAGCCACGTAGTGGGCATTCAACAGTGTATTCAATCAGTGTTTCACGGCGAGGACCTAGTTCCATCAAGATGTAATTAGAACCCTTTTTGATTCTCATTACTTCTGGAACTCTATCTCTTACCTCCAATATCTTGGCTAATGAAGAGTGATTTTGCATTCGCAACGTTACATCTAACTCCCCGTCTTCGAAAATCCGAGCGCTAGATAATTTACGCATTGCAGAGACATTGCCCAGTGCTGCTCCTTCTTCTCCCTTCCATTCATCTGCACGACGCCCAGTACTTGCGACGTCTGCATGGCCACCGAAAAGGGCAGCCCAGGTAAGGAAAACAAAGATGACTACGGCAATAGTAACAAGTTGGGTATTACGTAGGGTGAGTCCAAGTAAATACATGGACACAGCCAAACTTCCTAACATTGCTGATTTACGACTCCACATCTAAAACACCTCTTTATCAATTATAGAGTTTAGATTCAAACAGTAGGCACTGGTACTTCGCGCAAAATTGTTTGGATTACTTCGCCGGCTTCAAGACCCTTAATTTGATGTTCAGGTTTGAGGATAATACGGTGTGCAATTGCAAGTTCTGCAATTGACTTGATATCATCAGGCGTAACGAAATCACGGCCACGTAGAGCAGCAGATGCACGGGAAGTCTTCAGAAGAGCTTGGCTACCACGAGGGGAAGCGCCGACGAGAACACGAGGGTCCTCACGGGTTCTTGCTACAACTTCTACCATGTACATACGAAGTGCTGGGTCAACATATACGTCTTCACAAGCTTGTTGCATTGCAATAACTCGTTGTGGGTCAGTGATTACATCGACATCGACTGCATCCTTTCCACGTGTAATACGACGGGATAGAATTTCGTCTTCATCTGCACGGTCTGGATATCCTACGGACATCTTGAACATGAAACGGTCAAGTTGTGCTTCTGGAAGAGGGTAAGTACCTTCTTGCTCTACAGGGTTCTGAGTTGCCATTACAATAAATGGTGCAGGTAACTTGTGAGTTACTGTTCCGATTGTAACTTGCTTCTCTTGCATAGCCTCAAGCAAAGCAGCTTGAGTCTTTGGTGGAGCACGGTTAATCTCATCCGCTAGTAGAAGGTTACAGAACAAAGGTCCTGGCTTGAAAGTAAATTCTCCCTTCTTAGCATCGTAGATGTTAGTACCGGTGATATCAGCTG
>Ga0233449_1001255_pt1 | contig 23925 bp, 22 predicted proteins | sample SI_124_October20_FD_183012 | JGI IMG/M metagenome (GOLD analysis project Ga0233449, IMG submission 183012) | Seawater microbial communities from Saanich Inlet, British Columbia, Canada - SI_124_October2016_200_MG | ecosystem: Environmental > Aquatic > Marine > Inlet | place: Canada: British... | reverse complement strand
TAAGAATAGTAGAAGCACTATGGATGTTCCTGCAACAATAACCGGCATTGGTTTTGATTTATCGTTTTTATATCCAGACATCAATATCGCACCAACCGCCCCTAAAGCAGCTGCTTCAGTTGGCGTTGCAATGCCGCCAAGGATCGAGCCAAGAACAGCCACCACCAAGATAATTGGCGGAAGGAATGCGGCAAGTACAGGCTTAAGATCAATTTTTTCTTTAGTGTCCATTACCGGAGGGCATGAGGCAGGGAAGAAGGTAGCGACTAAAATTTGGTATAAAATGTATAAAAGCACAAGACCAAGTCCCGGGATCAAGGCGCCTGCAAATAAGTCGCCCACTGATAGAGGCGTAGGTGAAAAATTACCCATCGCCAGTTGCGATGCCTGCCAGGCCGATGATAGCTGGTCACCAAGAAGCACAAGCACAATCGAAGGGGGGATAATCTGACCAAGCGTTCCCGCGGCGGCAATACCGCCCGTCGCTACAGCAGGGCTATAACCACGTTCAAGCATTGTCGGTAGGGCCATTAGACCCATAATCACCACTGTCGCACCCACGATACCCGTGCTGGCCGCAAGAAGCGCGCCGACGATGGTAACAGAGATGCCAAGGCCACCTTTCATGCGGCCCATTAATTTACCCATACTATCAAGCAGGTCTTCTGCGATTTGCGAGCGTTCTAACATCACGCCCATAAACACAAATAGCGGGACGGCCATCATCACCACATTTGTCATGGTGCCGTATATTCTTTGCGGAACACCGCCTAGGAATGAAAAATCAAAGATTCCCATTGAAAACCCAAGACCGGCAAACATAAGAGAGACGCCGGGAAGGGTGAAAGCAACAGGGTAACCGACAAGCAAAGAGCCACAGGCTACAACAAACATGACAGTGCAAAGAAGCGCATCTAATGGCATACCAGTAAATTCGCTTATCATTATTCCAAAGATAACAAAATCAATCTGAAATCCGAACCAAGATAAATCTAAAATCATTAGACGCCCTCCCCAAGTGGTTCTTCTACGAGGTGTTCATGTCCCATTATAACAAGAAGGGAATGAAGCGAAATAGAAACACCCTGAAGAAAAGTACTGGCGACAAATAGCAAAATCATAGACTTTAATACATAGACAATATGAAGCCCGCTGGTTTCAATTGATCCCTCTAATATCTGCCATGATTGTCCAACGAACGGCAGTGCGTATACCCCAATACAAATAAGCACGGGGAATAAAATAATGAGAGAGCCAATTAGATTAATGTAGGCTTTACCCTTTTCATTCATTTTGCTGTAGAAAATATCCACGCGTACATGGCCGTTATGAAGAAGAGTATAGCCAGCCGCTCCTAGAAATACGAGCGAATGCATATACGTCAAGCTTTCCTGCACAGCGATAATACCTTCACTATAAAGATAATTGATCATCACGATGGTAAACTGTACGAGTACCAGCGTTAATGTTGCCCAAGAGGTGATCTTACCGATCATCTCATTTACGGCATCCATGCCGCGGGCTAATTTTGCAATTCCATCCATAAAATTGATTGTTCCCGGTTGTTAGTCCCTAATTATTATTTGCATGGTCAAACTATTATAGTGCTTGGCCAAATTTATCTGACAAACGACGTGATGCCAAATACGGTTCCTCGGCAATGCCACCCCATTCTTTAGCAATAGCAAGTGTTTCCATGTAGCTGTTGTAAATTCTGACTGATATGTCATCGGTTTTATCAATATCAGCAGCTACATCAGCGGCTGTATCGGCAAGGGCCTTCATTACCTCAGGCGGAAATTGGCGTATTTTAACGCCATGCTCTGTGATTAACGTGCGAAGCGCACCAGCATTGCGGGCATTAAATTCTGCTAATGAGCGTGCATAATGCTTCTCAGCAAGTGCCTCGATAATCACTCGCTCTGAATCGCTTAATGAATTCCATACATCAAGGTTCCAACCAGCACAAACAGATGCGCTTGGCTCATGATAAGCAGATGTGTAGTAGTATTCTGCGGCCTGATGAAAACCAAGCGTCAGGTCATTCCATGGGCCGATCCATTCAGTAGCATCAATATTACCCTGAGAAAGCGATAGGAAAATTTCACCACTAGGAAGTGTTACAGGCGTTCCGCCCATGCGCTTAATAATCTCACCGCCAAGGCCGGGGATACGCATTTTAAGACCTTGGAAGTCTTCAACACTATTAATTTCTTTATTAAACCAACCAGCCATTTGAGGACCAGTAGCATTCGCGAGCATAGGTTTCACGTTGAAGCGAGCAGCAAGCTCGTCCCAAAGTTCTTGCCCGCCACCATACTGAAGCCACTGTGTCATTTCAGTAGCCGTTAGACCAAATGGTACCGCACCGAAAAAGTTAAACATTAGATGTTTACCTTGCCAGTAATAATCTGGACCGTGGTAAATGTCTGCGTTGCCTTGTGATACGGCGTCAAATGCTTGAAGCGCTGGAACAAGTTCTTCCGCGGCATAAACACGAATTTTGATACGGCCGTTTGTTGCTTTTTCAATATCTTCTGCAAATTCAACAGCCCTTGTACCCAAACCAGGGAAGTTTTTACCCCAGGTTGTCACCATTTTAAGTTCAAGTGTGGGCTGTGTTTGAGTAGCACCAGCCGCACCCTGTACAGTGCCTGATTTTGGGTCTACGGGGCTTGGGCTACACGCTGCTACTGCGCCAGCAGCGATTGTACTTGCGCCAACGGTAGCAGATTTTTTAAGAAAAGAACGACGTTTCATGAGTAAACCTTAATTTTGTTTTCGTGATTAATTTATGGTTATAATATATCAGTTACTTATAAACAGGCAATTCAGAAATTTCAATGCTTACTGTGGCGTTAGGTCAATTTATTTATTTAATTTCCAGCCTGTTGAGGTTAGTAGTTCCAGCGGTCTAAAGTTCATTTTATAGCTCATTTTAGGACTGCCTTTTACAAGGTATCCTAAGTAAACATGATCTAAACCTCTGGATTCAGCTATGTTTATATGATTTAGAACGATATATACCCCAAAACTGCGCTTGTTAATTTCACCCGATATATCAAAAAAACTATAGACCATAGAAAGACTATCGCTCAATTGGTCACTAAGTGCAGCGCCGATAAGCTCGCCACTATTAAGCCTATATTCAATTATCACTGTGCTAATTGGGCTACATTCAACCATATCTTTATATTCTTCAAATGATATGCCGGCCATGCCGCCTTCAGTATGTCTAGATTTGATATATTTTTTTAAAAGCTCATATTGTTCACCAGTTGCAATATTTGGTTTTATTTCAATAATGATATCTTTGTTTTTATTAAGGATACGTTTTTGACTTTTTGACGGGTTAAAAAGCACCACCGGTACGCGGGCTGATTTACATTCATGACATTCTTCGCAGGCAGGGCGGTAAGCAATATCCTGACTTCTTCTAAAACCAACCAGCGCGAGTGATTGATGAAGTTCTTCGGATTTAATTCTATTATTTTCAGGACCGCGATGTTCTATAATAGCTTGCTTGTCATAGGCGAGTGGCTGATTGGTGAGTTCGGTAAATATTTTCCGTTCCGTATGCCCGTCCAGATACGGACAGCTTGACGGTGCCGTCACATAAAATTTTGGAAAATGGGCTGATTGATCGGTCATGATTTAATTTATACCATAATACCAAGGCGCAAATAAGGAATAACTTACCCAAAGTATAATAATAAGGGGGACGCCCACTTTCATGAAGTCAGAGAATTTATAATCTCCCGGGGCAAGAACCAGTAGATTTGTCTGATATCCCATTGGTGTAGCAAAGGAACAATTAGCCGCAAATATTACCGCCGTTATAAAAATAAACGGATCAACACCAAGTTCACCAGCGACATTAATGGCGATGGGGGTAAATAGTACCGCAGTGGCATTATTGCTTAAGATGTTTGTTAGAAAGGCTATAAGCAGGAAAAAAGCCGATAATATGATAGGGACACTGGCCCCGTCTAATATGTTTAGAAGTTCCATGGCAAGATAGGACGCGCCGCCTGTTGCCTGAAGTGATGTACCCATGGCAAGGGCCGCACCGATCAGCATAAATATTTTATGGTCAACCGCGCTCACGGCTTTTGATACGTTAAGGCAGCCTGATATAATCATAACAAAGGCACCAAGGGTCGCGGCGATGGCAATAGGTACGGTGCCACTTGAAGCAAGTATTACCACACCGAAAAAGATACTAAGTGCTTTCCATGTGTCCGCTTTAATAGGGATCTCTTTTACAGACCATTCCATCAGCATTACATCGTTATTAAGCCTTAAGGATCTAATCTGGCTTTGGCTGCCAATGGCGAGCAGGGTATCATTAGCTTCTAGCCTTATATCATTTATAGAGGCGCGGTTCATTCTGCTACGTCTTTGGATGCCGAGGATTTTACAGCCGCCGGGTAATAAAAATCCTGCTTGGTCCAAAGTTCTACCGTCCAGTCTTGATTTAGGCTTAACGATTAGCTCAACCAGTTTCTGCCCTCGTGATAAGCCAGTGCCCGGATCTTCATCAAAATCGATGAGCGATTGGTTTTTAACATCAGATAGTAATATATGATCTTCCGCAATTTTTTTGGTTAGCTCCTTACGTGTCGTGGCAATAACCAGACAGTCGCCTTTTTCAAGGGTAATATCATCGAAAGGGGGCAGGAAATCATTTCGTCCGCGTTTAACGAGCTGCACAGTAAGTCCGGATAAAATTGGAAACATGCCTGCTACGGCCTTTTTGCCAATTAGTGAATTGCCTTCAGTAAGGTCAATTTGTACGATAAATTGTTTGCCGGTAATTTTGGCTTCTTCGTTTTTAGACGATTTTTCGCTGGGTAAAATTCTCGGCGCTATGAGAATTACATAAATAAAACCAATAAAAGCCAGAAACAGCCCGGGCACAGCAAAGTCAAAAAAGCCAAGTGTTTTGCCGCTCAAAGATTGATACTCACCTGCTACCAACAGATTGGTACTTGAACCAATTAAAGTCGTCATTCCGCCTAGAATGGCTACAAAACTTAGTGGCATTAGGTATAGCGATGGTGATTTACCGATATTATCTACCAGAGTGATCATAATAGGGATAAATATCACAACCACCGGTGTGTTATTTAAAAACGCACTGATTATCATGACAGTAACCAGTGACATAATAAGAACTGTTATGGGATAATTGCTACCAAGGCGCACCAATACTTTAACAGGGCTATCAAGGGCGCCTGTCTCGACCATTCCTCGGCCAATTACCAAAAGTGCTAGAATAGCGATCAATGCTGGGTCGGCAAAACCTGCCAGTAATGATCTGGTGCTTAGTAAAACTTCACCGTCTGCGCCCAAAACGGGCATAAAATTAAATAATAAAAGCAGGGCGGAAATTATACCAAGAGACGTGAGTTCCATGGGAAATTTATCTAGTATGTAAAAGAATATACCGATAAAAATCAGTCCGAAAGTTAACCACATTTGAAGTGATGGTTCTAATAATTCCATACAAAGTTTCCTTGCTAATGATAATTTTAGCAGGAGTCTTTGAAATAAAACAAGCTTTTTATAAGCTTAAAAGTTTGTGGGTAGTGTTGGAGCTTCACGAATAACCAAAATGGTAATTCTGCGATTTTCAGGACGGTCAGGTCTGCCGGGAAGCAGGGGCTCTGTCGCAGCCTTGCCTGTAATCTCAGCAAAACGGTCGGCGGATACGCCTTCTGAACTTAGTACACGCCTTGCCGTATTAGCTCGGTCAGCACTTAATTCCCAGTTGGAATAATTGACTCCAGCTCTAAAAGGTGTGGAATCCGTATGCCCGGCAATGGCAATGCGGTTTGGCATTTTGCCGACATTACCGGCAATATGGCGTATCATTCTTTCAGCATATTCATAAAGATCGGACGTTTCATTTCGAAACATTGAGCGGTTATCTTGATCAACCAGTTGAATACGCATCCCGTCTTCCGTCACATCAATAAGAACCTGATCGCTCATCTGGGATAATTCAGCACTTTCCTGAATGCTTATACTCAGCTCGGATGCCATATCTTCAAAGGCTTCCTGCTCTCGGTTGGCCATGGCGGTTTCAAAACTGTCTTCCTCGGCAGCAGCAGCGCCGTCAACTTCTACTTCTTCTTTCTGTATAACAACTTCTTCAGGCATTGGTGTGGTGACGGCACTGGCTTGTGTGCCATCTTCATTTATAGAAATGCCGCTTAAGATGTCACCGGCGCCCGATGACGATTCGGTACTGGCTACCGTTGGAGAGAAATATTCGGACAGTCCCTCTTTTTGTTCTTTTGACGTTGAATTAAGCAGCCATAACATGAGAAAGAAAGCCATCATCGCCGTAACAAAGTCAGCATAAGCCACTTTCCAGGCACCACCGTGGGCACCGCCAGAAACTTTTTTAATCCGCTTAATTATTATAGGGCGTGGTTGTTCGTCCGACATAAAAAACCTTAATTCAATAATTTTAACCAGTAATTCAAGCTATAATGACGCCTGATGGTTAATTAAATATTATCAAAAGGCTAAATTTTACAATTACATGTCAATATTACGGTTAACGGAAACAACAAACCCTTCTTCACGAAGCTCATCTAGAATGTCCTGTAAATGCTGTGCATCACGGGTTTCCAGAGTTATATTTGAGTATGTTTCTTTGGCGGGAAGCTCCGTGAACAACCGGTGATGTGATACATCAATAATATTGCCGCCTTTATTACCAATTATTGAGGATATTATTGATAATGCACCTGGAATATCAGGAAGTTCTATGCGCAGGCGGGTTATACGGCCATCACGAACAAGGCTTCTCATTAAAATGGAAGCGAGAAGGCGCGTGTCGATATTGCCTCCGGTGACGATCAGGCCGACTTTTTTATCTTTAAATATTTCAGGGTAACGAATAAGGGCCGCAAGCGGGCAAGCGCCAGCGCCTTCTGATACTGTTTTTTCAATAGTGAGCAGTATTCCAAGCGCTTTTTCTATTTCATCTTCATTAACCAGCAAAATATCATCAACCAAATCACGGCAGATTTTTAATGTTTTTTCGCCTATTGTTTTAACGGCAATGCCTTCGGCAAGGGTAGAACCCTGATCTTTAAATTCCATATCATTTAAAGCGCGGTAAAGTGAAGGGAAACGTTCTGACTGAACGCCAATGATTTTAATGTTCGGATTAATGGCTTTAGCCGCTGTAGCAATACCGGCGATTAAACCACCACCACCAACAGGGACTAAGATTATATCAAGATCAGGAACATCATTTAAAAACTCGGTCGCAATTGTTCCTTGTCCAGCCATCACATGGTAATCGTCAAATGGATGTACTATGGTGAGTCCTTGCTCCTCAGCCATTATTTTGGCCGCTTCAGCGGTTTCATCAAACCTATTGCCCACTTGCACTACTTTTGCACCTAAAGCCTCAGTATTACTGATTTTTACAAATGGAGTTCCAAGCGGCATAGCAATAGTCGTGGGGATACCCAGTCGGCTGCCATGATAAGCGACGCCCTGCGCATGATTGCCCGCACTAGCGGCTATTACACCCTTTTTTTGCTGTTCGGGGGTCAAGTTTAATAACTTATTTAACGCCCCGCGTTCTTTAAAAGATGCTGTAAACTGGCGGTTTTCCAACTTGTTATAAACATCGGCCCCTGTCATTTTTGATAAGGTAATGCAGTGGGTTGCCGCAGTATGTTTAATGGCGCCTTTAAATGCTTTTTGTGCATCTTTAACGTCTTCAAATGTTATTCCGCTCGAATTTATATTATTCATTTTTTGCCGTTCAATATATTACATCAATCTTATAAGTCTTTGATATATTGGATTTTTGATAAAATGTCCAAAAATATTATTGAATTATTTTTTGGTTTTTTTTTGCGTTATTAAAACTTGATTAATATCCTTTAACTATAAGGTTAACTATAAAAAGAAATTACAGAGGTTTTTTGTATGTTAATTATTATTGGTATAGTTACTACGTTGGGTTTGGTCTTTGGCGGTTTTTTACTGTCAGGCGGAAGCATGGATCCAATTTTTCATGCTCTTCCATTTGAAGGTATGATGATCGGTGGTGCAGGACTTGGGTCATTTTTAACAGGTAATGGCGGGGCTGTATTAAAAAAAGCAGGTAGTGGCTTAGGTAAAGCAATGAAAGGCCCTAAATGGAAGGCTGAAGATTATAGCGATCTTCTGGTCTTGTTGTTTATGTTATCCAAACTTATAAAAACCAAAGGCGTGATTGCGCTGGAAGCTCATATTGAAGATCCACATGAAAGTAAAATTTTTAATCATGTTGGTAAAGTTACAGATGATCATCATATAACGGATTTTATTTGCGATTATTTTCGTATGACAACTATGAATTTCGATGATCCATATCAGGTCGAGGATGTTATGCTTAAAGATCTGGAAAAACATCATCATGAGGAAAGTGAAGGGGCGCATGCCTTGGCTATTCTTGGTGAAGCTTTCCCCGCACTTGGTATTGTGGCTGCCGTTCTAGGTATTGTTAAAACTATGGGATCAATTGATCAGCCGGTAGAAATATTGGGTGCCATGATTGGTGGTGCTTTGGTGGGAACATTCCTTGGTATCTTGATTTCATATACAATGGCCGGTCCATTGGCGTCCAGATTACAGCAAATAATTGATGAAGAAGGGCATATCTATGATGTGCAGAAAGACTTTATAATTGCTCATCTGCATGGATGTGCGCCACAAATCGCGGCTGAAATCGGCCGTAAAGCGGTACCTGGTGGTTTCCAGCCTACATTTTATGAATTAGATGAGCTATTGCAAGAAATACCGAATGACGTCTTTGCTTAATATTTAGGTGTCATTTAATATCTTAGCAACGACCGGGGCAAAATAAGTCCATACACCGGTTGCGCCTGCACGTTTAAAGGAGAGCAGACTTTCCATCATTGCCTTTTCCAGATCAAGCCAGCCATTGGCAGCAGCGGCATGGATCATGGCATATTCACCGCTCACCTGATAAGCAAAGGTTGGAATATTAAATTCACGGCTCACTCTTTCAATAATATCTAGATAAGGCATGCCTGGCTTGATAATAATTGAATCGGCCCCTTCATTAATATCCATTGCCACTTCCCGAAGTGCTTCATTTGTATTGGCCGGATCCATTTGGTAGGTTTCCTTGCCGCCTTTTAAACTACTAGATGAGCCAACGGCATCACGGAACGGGCCATAAAAAGCAGAGGCATATTTCGCGGCGTAGGACATGATTTGTATATTATGTTGTTTTTTTTCTTCGAGCATGCTTCTAATCGCGCCGACGCGGCCATCCATCATATCGGATGGTGCAATGATATCACAGCCAGCTTTAACTTGGATATGGGCCTGATTAACGAGCGCTTCTAACGTTAGATCATTATCCACATAACCATTTCTAATAAGGCCGTCCTGTCCGTGTGTTGTATAGGGATCAAGCGCAACGTCGCAAATAATCCCTATATCCGGCACCTGTTCCTTAATGGCGCGAACGGTACTGCAAATCAGATTTTCTGGGTTTACGCCTTCATAACCATCATCAGATTTTAATTTCTCGGGCGTTTTCGGAAAAAGAGCAATAGCCGGAATGCCGAGTTCTTTTGCATTTGCGGCATATTCTACGGCTATATCGGTGGTAATTCGCTTTACGCCCGGCATGGAGCTTACATCGGTGGCCGTATTGCTGCCTTCTTGAATGAATAGGGGCCATATAAGGTCATTTACGACAAGGGAATTTTCGCGCATCATATCACGCGTCCAGCTATTTTGCCGATTTCGTCTAGGGCGGCTACTGGGAAAAGATCCTTTAATCATGCCTCGCTCCAAATTTATTTAAATTTATTTAAACTATTAATTCATTGTAAACAAATTTTTAACAGCTTGTTAGGTATGTTGTTATATAACGAATATCGATAAAGCAAAATAATTTTATGAATTATAGGATATAAGTATGTCATTAACACATCATAGCAGCAACCTCATTGGTGGCCATGAAACACAAGAAACTAGAACAAGACATAACTTTCTTGAATGCCTTAGACTTATTGAAAGGCTTCACAGAAGAATGCTTGATATTGTCAAGCACCGTATTGATTCCAAGGGTATGAGCGATATTAATTCTGTGCAGGCACTTCTCCTTTATAATATTGGAGACCATGAAATAACTGCTGGCGACTTGCGTAATCGCGGCTATTATCTTGGTTCAAACGTGTCTTATAATCTGAAAAAACTTGTCGAAGCAGGGTATATCAAACAAGAACGTTCAGAGCATGACAGAAGGGCGCTTAGAATTTGGCTTTCAGATAATGGTAAATCTGTTTGTAATATGGTTGGGGAACTTTTTGATGAAAATCTTGATATGGTAAAAGATCAAAATCTGTTTACCGATCAGGGTGTGACAGAACTTCGTGATCGTCTACGGTCGCTTGAAAGTTTCTGGACCGATATGCTGCGTTTTTCCGGAGATTAAAAGTATTTCCACAATTTTTATATTGTGGTTTGAATTTGGGCAATAAAAATAATAAAATGCTTTATAGTAAATAAAGCGCAAATTTTTCCTTCCTTTGTTAAATAAACTAGGGTACGACAAAGAAATGGAATCAGGTGGAACTATTGCAATGAATTACGACAGTATTTTTTCTTTAGCTTTAAACAGTATAAAAGATGAAGGACGCTACCGCGTCTTTATGGATATCGAACGCAAGAACGGTGAATTTCCAAGCGCTACATGGCATAGTGAAGACGGCGTAAAGGATATCGTTGTTTGGTGCAGTAATGACTATCTTGGAATGGGACAGCATCCCGACGTCACTAAAGCAATGAAAGATGCTATTGATAAAGTAGGGGCCGGCTCCGGCGGCACTCGCAATATCAGCGGCACCCATCATTATCATGTAAAGCTTGAAGCTGAACTCGCTGATCTTCACGGTAAGGAAGCCGGCCTTCTTTTTACATCCGGTTATATTTCCAATGAAGCATCGATTTCAACAATTGCAAAATTACTGCCTGGCTGCATAATTTATTCAGATGAGCTAAACCATGCTTCTATGATTAAAGGGGTTATTGGCGGTGGTTGCGAAAAAAGAATTTTCAGACACAATAATGTAGCGCATTTAGAAGAATTACTTTTGGCGTCCGATCCGTCGGCACCAAAAATTATATTGTTCGAATCCGTTTATTCCATGGATGGTGATTTTAGCCCGATCGAAGAATTTTGCGATCTTGCTGATAAATATAACGCCATGACCTATATGGATGAAGTTCATGCAGTTGGTATGTACGGACCGCGCGGCGGCGGTGTCGCTGAAAAACGTGGCCTTATGGACCGTGTGGATATTATTGAAGGTACGCTTGGTAAAGCTTTTGGTGTAATGGGTGGCTATATTACGGCTAGTAAAGACATCGTTGACTGTGTTCGAAGTTTTGCGGCGGGTTTTATTTTTACTACATCTTTATCACCAGTGTTAACGGCAGGCGCCCTTGCCAGTGTTCGTCACTTGAAAAATTCAAATATTGAACGTGAAATTCATCAGGAACGCGCTGCGACACTTAAGAAAAGAATGCGCGAAGCTAATTTACCCGTTATGCCATCGGAAAGTCATATTGTCCCGGTTCTAGTGGGCGATCCTGTTGTTTGTAAACAAGCATCGGATATTCTGCTAAATGACTATGGCATTTATGTTCAACCGATTAATTATCCTACCGTACCCCGCGGTACAGAACGCCTTCGTTTTGCGCCAAACCCGCTTCATACAGATAATATGATTGATCATTTAATTGATGCTTTATCAAAAGTATGGCGCGAGCTAGACATTGAAAAATATTCAAACGCAGCCTAAAAACTGATTAAGGAAAACCCCTAATGAGTGATAGTGAATATATTATTGAATTCATTGCTATGGGTAATTCTGTCAAAGTAACCTGCGTTGATCCGAAGACCGGCCGTGAAGTTTCTACCATCGGCCCGGCAAATTTACCAAAATCACAATTAAGCAAAGCTGCCGTCAATAAAATGCTCTATGTGTTGAATAAAGAGCAAAAATAAAAGATGCATTCGTCCCTTTTTTCAGTAAACTGATAAAAAATAAGAATAGGGAGGACGGTTTATGTCAGAAGGAGCTAATAAAAAGCTGCTCGGCTTTTGGGATTTGATGAGCATTTCGCTGGGTCAGATCATTGGTACTGGTGTTGTGGTTCTTACAGGTATTAGTATCAGCATGACTGGTTACGGTGCGCCGTGGGCGTTTATTTTTGCTCTTGCGATTGTTGCTATTCCTACCATCTGTATTGCGGCTCTTGGCTCTGCTGTTCCTAGCACGGGCGGGAATTATACCTATGTTCGTGACTTGCTAGGCTCAAAAACATCGTTTTTTTATCTATCGCTACTGATCGCTGGTCAGGTCATTCTAGCCAGTTACGCCATCGGCTTTGCTGAATATGCGGATGCGATCATTCCGGGGCTTAATATGAAATTTATTGCCGCCTTTATTATGGTGCTTTGCTTTTTGGCTAATTTGCTCGGCATTAAAACGGCGGCGCGTTTTCAAAGTATTATGGTACTGATACTGGTTGTTTCATTGGTGATTTATATTTTTTCAGGCTTAGGTCATATTAAAGATTATAGTCATTATACTAACAGCGTTGAAATTTTCCCAAGTGGCTTTGCCGGCTTCTTTGCGGCGGCATTTTTACTGCGCCTTAGTCTGATAGGTTCTGAATTTGTTTCTGAATTCGGCGGTGAAATGGAAAATCCGGGCAAGCTTATCCCGCTTGTAATGGGGCTATCCTTATTAATGGTCGTGATCCTTTATATCGGCATTGCCATTGTTGCGACGGGTGTATTGCCGCTGGAAGAGATACAAGGTAAGAATTTAGCGGCAACGGCACAGGTCGTCTTTTCACCAACGGTTTATTATGCCTTTATCGGCGGCGGAATTATGATTTCGCTGGTGACGTCGCTTAATGCCATATTTGCATGGTGCACCCGGGGGCTTTATATGGCGACGGAGGATGGCTGGCTTCCCATGAAATTGGCGGCGAAAAATAAATACGGTACGCCGTATATTTTCCTAACCCTGTTTTTTATTGTTGGTATCGGCCCGATTTTAGCTGATTTAAGCCTGAGTTATGTGGCGATCCTTGGTAACGCCGTAGGGGCTATATTTGGCCTGTTCCCGGTATTCGCTCTTTATAATCTGGCGAGCAGAAATCCAGAAGCTTATAGCAACGCCCCGTTTAAACTGCCGATCTGGGCCACCAAGCTACTGCCGTTAATGGCCGTGGTGATTTATGGTTACGGCATTTATTCTTCGTTGGACTTTATTGGCAACACGGGCTGGACCATGCTGGCTGGCTATGTGGCCATCATCCTGGTTTACATCCATCTAAGATCACCATATGTGAAGGCATTACGGACGGATTAACTGTCCGATAATGAACAGTCATTGTCCATTAGTGAACAGATATTAGATTTCCTGTTTTGATCAATCTTTATAACACATTGATTTTGTTTAACTTTGTCGGTGGCATGCTATTTGCTTAGTATAGGTGAGGAAGATTAACTTATCGGGATAAAATTTTATGTATAAAAATTATTTCACCACAGCATTTCGTAACATGATGCGTCACAAACTTTATAGTCTCATTAATATTGGCGGACTGGCCATTGGCCTTGCGGCTTGTATTTTAATTTTTCTATTTGTTAAAGATGAACTTTCTTATGATGACTGGGGAACGGGGACCGATAACCTTTACAGATTGGAAGCTTCCTATAAACAAAGCCTGGGTGAAGATGCCTATATGGCCCTTTCACCCGGTAGGTTGCGGGATAGTCTGGCTGATAGTTTCCAACAGGAATTTTCGGCCATAGCCCGCCTTTATAGAAACAGGCATATATTACTTAAAGACGGTAATGCTTTTCGGGAGCAGTTCTGGGCGGCGGACAAACAATTATTTGATATTTTTGACATAGAAATGGTTAGTGGTAACCGGACCGATGTTTTTCTTGATAATCGGTCCGTGATTATTAATCAAACAATGGCCCTGAAATATTATGGAACCGATGATCCTGTTGGACAAATTCTTGAACCCGACGATCAAGATTTTGGCTACAAAATTGTCGGCGTCATGAAGGACCTTCCGGAAAATAGTCACCTTGATTTTAACTTCCTGATTTTATTTGATCCTGAGCGTTATGTAGATACTCCGTGGGTGGCAGAGCTCTGGCTTTCTTCAAACGTTCTTACATATGTCAAACTTGCTGATGGGGTATTGCCGGGCACAATTGAAGCTAGTATACCTGATTTTCTTGACCGAACCGTTATTCGCAGTGAGCAGCCCGGCCTTGAAGGGGACCCAAGCGATTTCTTTAATGTGCGATTAATGCCGGTATCTGATATTCATTTATATTCAACGGGCCGTTTTCAAATGAAGCCGGGCGGTGATATTAAAGTCGTCTATAGTTTTGCAGTCATTGCACTGCTTATTCTGTTTATTGCCAGTATTAATTTTATCAATCTTTCGACGGCCCGCTCAAGCCTAAGGGCGCGGGAAATTGCCCTGCGTAAAGTTGTTGGTGCGCGGCGCGGGCAGCTCATTACCCAATTTTTAGGGGAAGCTGGATTGATGGTTCTTGTGGCTCTGGTTTTTGCCTTGGCAATTGTTGAATTTAGCTTGCCATGGTTCAATGGTTTTGTCGCAAAGTTGCTCTCCTTAAATTATGGATCAGATCCTATGACAAGTTTGGTTCTTATAGGACTGCTTGTGGTGGTTGGTATCGGTGCTGGCATTCATCCTGCGATGCAAATCACCCGGTTTCGCCCAGCTGCGGTACTGCGCTCAAATAATTCAAGTGCCACTGGCGGTAGCAAATTACGTGCTATATTGGTTACCGTTCAATTCGCTATTTCAATAGGGCTCATCGCCACCACTATTATTGTTTATTCACAAACGAATTATACTAGTAATAAAGATCTTGGTTTTGAAACAAAAAACCGTCTGACTCTCGATAATATGGATTACCAATCTATTGAACCCGTAGCAGATACTATCTTGCAGGAAATTGAAAGACTTCCTGGAGTCCTTAACACCGCTTACACAGCTCGTTCGATACCATTATTTGGTTTTTGGGACTTTCCAATACAGAAAAGGGATGAGACCGACCCTAATCAATATAGATTGGAAATGGTGCCGGGGGATCTTAATTTTCTCGAATTTCTGGGAGCACGAACCATTGCAGGGCGCATATTCAGTAAAGATTTTCGCGCTGATGCGGTCACCTTAGAAGAGCAAGGCGGCACAATACTACAAAAAAATGCCGTCATCAATCTTGCCACTGTTAACTATTTAAATCTTGGCACTCCTGAACAGGCTCTCGGGCAGGAAATAAAGTTTGAAGGGTTTGGCGGTCAATCTACACAAATGACAGTTATCGGTGTCATTGAAGATATGCATATGCGTTCTCTTAGAGATGAAGTAGAGCCGCTTGCTCTTCATGTGGAAGAAGATAGTCGTACCGTGCTTAATATTGAGCTAGATCCACTATTTCAGGAAGAAACGGTAGCCGCGATCAATATGATCTGGAAAGCACACGTGCCAGCATTTCCCATTGATTTAACGTATATGGATGAAAATTTTGGTAGACTTTATGAAGCTGATGCACAGCGTGGCCAAATGTTTGGTTATTTCTCAATATTTGCCGTGATTGTATCCTGCCTAGGGCTATTTGGACTTTCATCCTTTACTGCAGAACAACGAACCAAGGAAATTGGCGTGCGTAAAGTATATGGTGCGGGGAGCATGTCTATTGTACGCTTACTGGTTTGGCAGTTTTCAAAACCGGTTCTTGTCGCTAATGTTATAGCCTGGCCAATAGCATGGTACATCATGCAGGATTGGCTCTCTGGTTATGCTTACAGGATAGATTTAACCTTACTGCCATTTGCACTTTCGGGGCTTGCTGCATTGCTGATTTCGTGGACGACCGTTAGCCTTCACGCATGGCGCGTTGCTAACACAAACCCAATCAATGCCCTTAGGTGCGAATGATAGGCTTATATTTTTAAGGCGCCGAGCAGGCGGTCGATATCATCCATATCATTAAAAACAGATGGTGATATTCGGAAGCGGTCAGGGTAAAGTGATATTTGTATTTTTGCCGCGTCGAGCCGTGGTCTTAATATTTTGGCTGCATCGGGCATTTTACCGACTACGATCGGGCCATTACTATCTTTTGGTGTCCAAAGGTCATAACCCATTTTCGGTAGTTCTTCCTTAAGCCTGTCAGTCATGGTCCTAGAATGTTTATGAATATTTTCCACACCGAGCTCTAAAATATAATCAAGAGACTGTCCGAGGATTGCCACACCGGTGAATGACCGCGTGCCGATGGCGAAATGGCCGGAAGCCGTTTTTGGGAAGCCGTAATTTTCAGCGGCTTCTTCGGCGCCAATACCTTCTCTTGGGGTGTTAAGTCCGAAATAACCAAAATTGGTTCTTGTTAAATGTTGTTGCGCTTGCTTGCTGGCATAAACAAAGCCGACACCAAAATCACCCATCAACCATTTGTAACTTGAGCAGGCAGCAAAATCGACACCGCTGTCTTTTACATCAATTGGCATGGTACCTGCCGCTTGGATGATATCAGCATAAACAAGCGTGCCATTAGCATGGGCTAAGTCGCAGACCGATTTTAAATCATGTGTAAAGCCGTTTTCCATGGCAACAAGCGATAACGCGATCAGTTTTGTATCGGGCCTCATGGCGTTTTTAATGTCTTCAAGTTCAATGCGGCCATCCCGTTCTTCAACGCGGGTTACGTCCATTCCCATACGGGCTAGTCCGTCATATGTAGCCCGCGAGCCAGGAAAATGTAACGCATCCGTAACAATATGCCCACCAACATGAGGAAAGCCAAGCCCGCGAATAATCATCTGTTCACCGGCCGACGTACTTTGGGCATAAGCTACCTCATCAAAATCTGCATTTATGATTTTAGCAAAATTTTCAAGTGGCAGATTGCTATCATGTCGCCCACCCGGCGCGTCAGGATGAAGACGTCTTTTAGCAAGATAGGTCTCAACGGCTTTGCTCGACGCAAGGCTAATGGGATGTTGCGAAGCATTATTTAAATAACTGATCGCCATTTCACCGAATGATGCTTTATCAGGAAATGCCCCTGCTGCCTGAGCTATATTAGTTGCCTGAGCTAGTGCTATAGCGCCTATTGGCACGCTTCCTGCTGTTTTAAGTATATCTCTACGGGTAATGGCCATTTTATAATCCTCAAAAAAAAGTTCTCTTAAGACTATTACGAATTGATTTGATATTGCTATTTATTTTTTATTTAATCTGAGAATTGTAAAAACCCTCCCTTTTCTGTTTCATCTAATAATCACTTATGTTATGAAGCGAATATTACATAATCGCTTCGAAAATAATGTGAGTGTACGCTATGTCAGATGAAGTTATTGCTATCGCCAGTGATCATGGCGGTTTCGAATTTAAAGAACTCCTCAAATCAGACTTGGAAAATATGGGCTATGGTGTTGTCGATCTTGGCTGCCATGACTTATCATCCGTAGATTATCCTGATTACGCCAATAAAATGGCTGCTGCGTTACTCAATGAAACAGCAACGCGCGGTGTTCTTGTTTGTGGCTCCGGTATTGGTATTAGTATAGCGGCAAACCGTCATAAACATGTTCGGGCAGCGCTGGTTCATGATGCACTGACCGCGCGCCTTTGCCGCCAACATAATAACGCCAATGTTCTGGTGCTCGGTGGGCGCACAACGGGAATTGAAGTTGCGAAAGACTGTTTGAAAATATTCCTTGATACTGATTTTGAAGGTGGCCGCCATCAAAACCGTATTGATATCATGTCATAATTTATTATTTATTATTAAAGGCTTACTAGTATGTCATCCAATTTAGAAACTTTTTTTAATGCGCCGTTAAGTGAAACTGATCCAAAAATTATGGACAGCATTGATCTGGAGATGGGCCGTCAGCAACAACATATTGAACTGATCGCATCAGAAAATATCGTCAGCCGTGCGGTTATGGAAGCGCAAGGTTCGATTATGACCAATAAATATGCTGAAGGATATCCCGGGCGCCGTTATTATGGTGGCTGCGAATATGTTGATATCGCAGAACAGCTAGCCCTTGACCGGGCTAAAGAGCTTTTTAACTGTGAATATGCAAACGTGCAGCCGCATTCCGGTGCCCAGGCCAATGGTGCAGTGATGCTTGCCCTTACCAAGCCGGGTGATACTATTTTGGGCATGTCGCTTGATGCAGGTGGGCATTTAACACATGGTGCGCCGCCTGCCCAGTCCGGCAAATGGTTCAACGCTATTCAGTACGGCGTTTGCGCCGACACTCATCTGATGGATTTCGATCAGATTGAAGCGCTTGCTAAAGAACATAATCCAAAAGTGATCATTGCTGGTGGTTCTGCTTACCCGCGTGAGATTGACTTTGCTCGTATGCGTAAAATTGCTGATAGCGTCGGGGCTTACCTTCTGGTGGATATGGCCCATTTTGCAGGTCTTGTCGCAGCAGGGGAGCATCCAAGTCCGCTACCGCATGCTCACGTCGTGACGACAACAACCCATAAAACACTAAGAGGCCCACGCGGTGGAATGATCCTTACCAATGATCTTGATTTGGGTAAGAAGTTTAACAGCGCCGTATTCCCCGGACTTCAAGGCGGGCCGCTTATGCATGTAATCGCCGCCAAGGCTGTGGCTTTTGGTGAGGCATTAACACCTGGGTTTAAGGAATATGCTAAACAAGTTAAGGCAAATGCCCGCGCACTTTCAGAGAAATTAAAACAAGGGGGATGCGATATTGTATCCGGCGGTACAGATACCCATTTGATGCTGGTTGATTTGCGTCCAAAGGGGCTTACGGGCCGTGATGCTGATAATTCACTTGGTCGGGCAAACATTACCTGTAATAAAAATGGCGTGCCGTTTGATCCTGAAAAACCAATGGTCACTTCGGGCATTCGATTAGGGACACCTGCGGGAACAACACGCGGTTTTGGCATAGCTGAATTTGAACAAGTTGGTGATTTTATTCTTGAAATACTTGACGGGCTTCAGGAAAATCCCGAAGATAACAGCGTTGTGGAAACGAGAGTGCGGGAAAAAGTAATCGCCCTTTGTGAAAAGTTCCCGATTTATTAGAGATTAAGGACAAAAAATATGCGGTGCCCATTTTGTGGAAATGAAGATACTCAAGTAAAGGACAGCCGTCCTACAGAGGATAATTCAGCGATCCGCCGCCGCCGTTCCTGTAGCGGGTGTGGTGCCCGCTTCACCACCTTTGAGCGGGTGCAACTTCGCGAACTGACCGTCCTTAAAACATCTGGCAAGAAAGTAGCCTTTGAGCGGGTCAAGCTTGAACGCTCAGTGCAAATGGCCATTCGAAAACGCCCGGTCGAAGAAGAACAGGTCGAACGTATGGTTAGCGGTATCGTCCGTCAGCTTGAAAGTATGGGCGAAAGCGAAATTCCTTCAGAAACCATTGGTAAACTGATAATGGAAGGCTTAGAGCAGCTTGATACCGTGGCTTATGTTCGCTTTGCATCTGTTTATAAAAATTTCCGTGAAGCCAAAGATTTTGAGCATTTTGTCAGTGAAATTTCGGATCATGAAGAAAGCTGATATCACCTTTAACGAAGATGATCATGCCTATATGAAAATGGCACTTGATCTCTCGCGCCGTGGTCTTGGGGCTACTCAGCCTAACCCGTCAGTTGGCTGTGTCATTGTTAAAAATAATCACGTTATATCAAGGGGATGGACCGGAATAGGCGGTCGACCGCATGCGGAAACTATTGCCCTATCAAGGACGGATGACGCTGAAGGAAGCACTGTTTATGTTAGTCTCGAGCCGTGTTCTCATCACGGAAAGACGCCGCCCTGCGCGGATGCACTTATCCAAGCAAATGTCGCCAAAGTAATTATCGCCGCAAGGGATCCGGATCCAAGGGTCAGCGGGGAGGGCATAAAAATGCTTGAGCAGGCGGGGATAGACGTAGGGTTTGGTTTATTAAAAGAAGACGCGAATTTAATTCATCAGGGTTTCTTTCAAAAAACAGAGCAAAGCAGACCGCTTGTAACAGTGAAAATAGCCAGTTCAAAAGACGGTAAAATTGCCAAAGCTGAAGGCGAGAAGAACTGGGTTACCTGTCCTGTTTCAAGAAGGCGTGGTCATTTATACCGTGCAAACCATGATGCTATTATGGTGGGAATTGGTACGGCATTGATTGATGATCCTAGCCTTGATTGCCGTACTCCCGGGCTTGAAGACAGATCGCCTATTCGGGTTGTGCTTGATACTGATTTAAGAATTTCAGTGAACAGCAAGCTTTGTAAATCAGCGACGGAAATTCCGCTGTGGATTATGACAAATAGTGTTGATAAAGAGAAATATGCAGAACTTGAAAAATACGGCGTAAAGATTTTCCGTGTTGAAAAAAATAAAGCCGGGCAGCTTGAGTTAGAACAGGTGATGAAAATATTGGCAGAACAGGGAATTACCAGGCTTTTATCCGAGGGTGGAGCACAACTTAATGCTTCCCTGATCAGGGCAAGTCTGGTAGACCGTCTGATATGGTTTAAAAGTGATTTAACTATTGGCGAAAATGGTGTAAATGCGCTATATGGTATTCCCATAAATGATTTGGATCAGCATTTGAATTTATCCTTGCTCAATGAAGGAACGTCAGGTTCCGATCATTGGCAGGAATTTAAAATATTACGCTAGGTAAAAGATGTTTACAGGAATAATTACAGATATTGGTACGTTAAGCGAACGGGTGGACAGTGGCGATACACGTCTGGTCATAAAAACAGCTTACGACACATCTACTATCGAATTTGGTGCATCAATTGCCTGTAGCGGTGTTTGTTTGACGGTTGTTGCCAAAGGTGACGACTGGTTCAGTGTTGATGTTTCTGCTGAAACACTGTCCTGCACAACGCTTGGCGGATGGCAGGCTGGTACTGTGGTTAATCTGGAGCGTGCTTTAAAAGTGGGTGAGGAACTCGGTGGCCATCTTGTGACAGGACATGTTGACGGTGTTGGTGACATTATTTCAGTTGAGCAAGAAGGCGACAGCAGGAAATTTACATTTACACTGCCTGATAGCCTTAAACAATTTGTTGCTGCCAAAGGGTCAGTAACCATCAATGGTGCCTCGCTAACCGTTAATGAAGTAATAGATGAGAAAGATGGTCGCACATTGTTTTGCGTGAACATCATTCCTCATACCCAGGAAAAAACAACATTCGGATTACTTAAAGCAGGTGATCAGGTGAATGTGGAAATTGACATTTTGGCGCGCTATGTGTCCAGAATGCGCGAAGTATAATCATATAACTTAGAGAGAATAATGCCTCATAAATTTTTATCCCCCATCAAGGATGTATTAGAAGATGCAAAGAATGGCCGTATGTTCATTCTTGTTGACGATGAAGACCGTGAAAATGAAGGGGATCTTATTATCCCGTCACAAATGGCAACCCCGGACGCTATTAATTTTATGGCGACCCATGGCCGTGGCCTGATTTGCCTAGCCTTGACGGCGCGCCGTTCTGATGACCTTGGTCTATCAATGATGTCGCAAAAAAATGCCACTCGCCATCAAACGGCCTTTACTATTTCTATTGAAGCAATGGAAGGCGTCACTACCGGTATTTCTGCCGCCGACCGTGCCCATACAATTGCTGTTGCGATAGACCCGACCAAGGATAAAGACGATATTGTAACACCGGGACATGTATTTCCGATTGTTGCCAAACGGGGCGGTGTTCTCGTTCGGGCCGGCCATACGGAAGCTGCGGTTGACGTAGCACGTCTTGCCGGGCTTATTCCTTCTGGTGTGATCTGTGAAATTATGAAGGATGACGGTACAATGGCCCGTCTTCCAGACCTTGTGGAATTTGCCAAGCAGCATAATCTCAAGGTGGCAACAATTGCTGATCTAATTGCTTACCGTCGCCGCAATGATAATCTTGTTGAGTGTATTGAAACAACTGACGTTGAAAGCGAGTTTGGTGGTGAGTTTAAAATGCGCGCCTATCTTGCTAATGATGACGGTATTCAACATTTTGCACTGGTTAAAGGTAATCCGAAGACCGCTAAAAAAGTACTGGTTCGGATGCATTCATTTAATATTTTTGAAGATATTCTTGGACAAAAAGGGCCGCGTACGGGACAACTTAGTCGTGCCATAGCTGAACTTGGCAAAGAAGAATGTGGCGTACTGGTATTCCTCCGGGAAAACAGAAAAACATTCGTCACTGACGAGATTGCCAAGAAAGATCAGAAAGCCAAAAAGAAAACGTCCAATATTAAAAATTACGGTATCGGCGCCCAGATTTTACTTGATCTTGGGGTTAAGGACTTTGTACTTCTTTCTGATAGTGAACAGAATGTTATTGGTATCGAAGGATATGGCTTAAATATAACTGGTCATCAAAGGTTTGATGAAAATATCGATTTAAAAATTGTCGATAAGAAGGGCTGATAAGCATGAAAATATTAATCGTTGAAGCTCGCTTTTATGAAGACATCGCCGATGAACTAGTCAAAGGGGCCATCGAAGTCATTGAAGCCGCTGGTGCTGAGTATGACAGAATTTCAGTGCCTGGTGCTTTTGAAATACCCGGTGCTATTCGCTTTGCGGCTGACGGTAATGATGGTTATGACGGTTATGTGGCCCTAGGATGCGTGATCCGCGGAGAAACAAGCCATTATGATTATGTTTGTGAAGAAAGCGCAAGGGCATTACAGGACCTTGCCATTAAAGACAGACTTGCTATTGGCTACGGTATTTTAACGGTTGAAAACCGTGATCAGGCCTGGGCTAGATGCTCGGTTGATAAATATAATAAAGGGGCCGCAGTAACAGAGGCCGCATTACGCATGGTAGAGCTTAAAAAACAATATGGACTGAGCACTGATGACAGATAATAAAGCTGCCAAGGGCGGTGCACGCAGCGCGGCACGACTTGCAGCAGTACAGGCATTATATCAAATTGAGGCCAGTGGCTCGGTTGCGTTAATTGTGGTTCAGGAATTTGTTGATCATCGCTTCGGTGAAATCATTGACGATAGCCAATATTCCAATGCGGATAGTGAATTTTTTAGTGATATCGTTCTGGGCGTTGATAAATGGGCAACCAAAATTGATGATTATATTAAATCAAGTTTAAGTAAAGACTGGAATTTGGAACGGATCGAATCTGTTGCTAGAGCGGTTCTGCGGGCCGGAACATATGAAATTATAGCGCGCCCTGATGTGCCAACAAGTGTAATTATCAACGAATATATTGATGTGGCAAAAGCTTTTTCCGAAGATAATACACCGGGTTTTGTAAATGGTGTGCTTGATAAAATAGCCGGGAAAATTAGATCAGATAAAAAGGATTAAAAGCTGACATCATCTGAATTTGATCTGATAAAAAAATTCTTTACGCCCCTAACCCCAAAAGGTGCGCCAGCTTTTTCGCTGAAAAATGATGCCGCTATATTTCCGCAAAATCCTGATAAAGATCTTATATTTACTAAAGACACGCTTGTAGCGGGGGTTCATTTCTTTGAAAATGACGATCCATTTATCGTCGCTCAAAAAGCACTACGGGTTAATTTGTCCGACCTAGCAGCCATGGCCGCTGAGCCACTTGGATATTTGTTAAGTTTAGCCCTTCCGCAGACATCCTTTGATGTTGAAGCATGGCTTGAAGCATTTGCAGCGGGACTTGAAAAAAATCAATCACAGTTCAATTGGATGCTTTGGGGCGGTGATACAGTTTCAACTAGTGGTCCATTGACAATTTCCGTAACGGCAATAGGTGAGACAGATAAGGGGAAAAGTTTATCAAGA
>Ga0233449_1001251_pt1 | contig 23966 bp, 8 predicted proteins | sample SI_124_October20_FD_183012 | JGI IMG/M metagenome (GOLD analysis project Ga0233449, IMG submission 183012) | Seawater microbial communities from Saanich Inlet, British Columbia, Canada - SI_124_October2016_200_MG | ecosystem: Environmental > Aquatic > Marine > Inlet | place: Canada: British... | reverse complement strand
TGATATTATATGAGTTTGCATTTGTAGATGGAATAATCTTAAACATACCCTGAATCTGTGAGCCATTTTGATTTACTCCTCCTGAATGAGATAATTCTTTCTCTAACAATTCATTTGTATTGTCATCCATTGGAATTGAAGCAATTGATGCTGAAATAATCATTATTATTATTCCAGCATATACCAAAATTGAATTAATATTTTTCTTGTTTTTCATTTTTTCACTTCCTAATTATCTTGAGATTCATCAATGTCTAGTTTAATCCAACCTTCGTATGCTTTGGTTTTTCCTGTTGGAAGACCAGCGAGATCGTCTGAATTAGCGATTGGCATTTCAGTCCATTCCGTAGTAGATGGCTTATTTGCCCATTTCCATATTAGATTTGGTTTTGCATTATCAATAGGCATGCGAATTGAAGAAGGATCAACCAGCACAGGCCCTACTTTGAATGTCGGAGCAATTCTTGCCACTGCATCTTCCCAGTGCTCACGTAATAGGGTGATTTCCTTTTGAGGAAGGAAACCACAAGTCACATGGACGGAAGATTGAATGTTGATTAATAATGTAAGATACACATCTTCTTCGGGACGAATTTCAACGATTGGATCAAATTCAAGGAAGGGGTGATCTAATGCCTGATGGTCTAACACTGCCTCTTCATATGCAATACATTTTTCACAAGTTGCAGAATTATGTTCATTATCTTCAGGTAGGTCGCATTTTTGTGCTAGAACAGAACCTGTGACTCCAGGAACAAGACCTCCTGTCCCATCATCAACTACAGGATAAATTGTGTGTAGTTTGGTATAATCGTCATTAACAAAATATCCAAGTAATCCGTCACCGACCTTTTCCAATAAACCAAGCTTTACATCAAAACTGTATTTTCTAAGGGCATCTGACATTGTTCGTTCTGATTCGTCAATTTCCAGACGCAACTTTGCCCTCACAACTGCAATAGGCCGACCCATGTAAAATGCCGGGTGATCCGAGCCTCCCTTGCCGAAGGGGTCCATGTCCCAATAAGTAGTATCAATAGCGCGTAATAATGCTGAAAGTACACCTTCTCCACCTGCGGAACTTAGATTATCCTCGTACTCATAACTACTGCCGCGCTCAACCTCATCTATCAAACCAATTTCATACAATTTGTTGAGGAAATTATCTGCATGAAGATTTCCGGTATTGGGTAATGTACCAATTGGGGTATCAGAGCCAGGTGCAGTATCCCAAACTAATTTCCCCTTCTGTATTCCATTTAGTGCCCAGTTTCTCTCCCCCACTCTTAACTGGCCACAAGCAGTTCCTTGTGAGTCAAATACTTCCATTGCCCACTCGATATGGTCGGGTAATAGGAAGGCACAAATTGGGGATTTAGCCGAAGGAATATCCTCATCATCTAAGTTGATTTTTGACGAACCAGAATTGGCTTCACTCCCATCATCATCATTTGCAAGAAGACGTAAATTAAGACGGGCTCCTTGAGGAATCCTTGGCTTCATTAGAATTGTTGAATTATCTGCAACAGTTTCTAGACTCAAACCCACTGTTGGGGACTGCATTTGAGGAGATGTGACATCTAGTTCTTTCACCTGACCATACGAATCAAGCACTGACATTTTTGTTATTTTCATCATTCCAGAACGTAATGGATCATCTATGTGTATTTTTTCTAATTCTTCATCAAGACCCGTAAGGGTTGCACTAAGCATATCTCTAGTACGATAGGCTTTAATCAACGCACTTATTTCCAAGTATACGTCATCACTAATTACTCCATCATCAGTTTCATCTAATTCATGTTCTTCATCAAGGAAGCGTTGGATTTGATCAGCAATAATGCGGCCGGTTTTACTTGCTAGAGGCATCCGCCCAGATATTATTATTGGTGCAGAAGTAGAAACTTGACTTGGGTTGATTTGTTCAAAATCAGCAAGCCCTAATTTCCAGTTATCATTTTGCGGTGTATATTCAAACTCATAATCTAGCAAAATTGGAATCCATGCTTGCCTCCAGGGATTAAGAGCAATTGGAGAGGGGAATCCAAAGTTACTTGAAAAAGTGCTGCTGGAAAAAATAATAGCATTTATATTTTTTCTAAAACCTTCATTATCAGAATATTCATTCGCAATAACTTCAGATTCCCAAATTACTTTTTTACAGACAGAAGGGATACCTCCGTGTGCATTCAAATCACTGGAATATGACTCTGGGTATAACAAACCCCATCTTGCATCAAAGCCACCTCCAAAAAAGGATGGTTCAACATTTCGGCATTCTAACAATCCATCTTCACGATATTTCCCATCACCTCCAAATCTAGTAGAACGTTGGGTGTTTGAGATAATTACAACTGGGTCTTTCGCCTCATAATATCTTGGCGCGGGGTAGCCAATTATCTTTGCAGGGCGCCTGTCATCATCCTCAGATGAACGGAAGTTAGTGTCAATTGAATTGAATCTTGCCTTGCCTTTAACTGCTTGCTCTTTAGTTGCTTGCTCCACCACTTTGCGTTTTGAAGTGGACCCGATTCGATTACTTACAAGAGGAGAATGGCTAATCTCTTCGGCAACATAATCATATATTGTGCCAGATGACATTGAGAAAAATGCTTCTCGGTGGATACTTTGTTTGAATTTGTAATATCCATCGGCGTCTTCGAGTTCAGAAAGCATATTTAAAGTGAAACCAGCCAAAAATTCCTCAAGTGAATGGCGCTCTTCAATACTATAACTACCACCAATTCGACTTGCATGTTCGGAAGAAATAAGTGCTGCTAAAGCTTCTTCTTGATTTGAACCAATTGCTACATCAATATCTTCATCTGTTGGAGAACTTGATTCTGTAGCAAAACTACCGCCTTTAGTATTCCATTCAACATCAATTACAGTTCCATGGAAGAGGCTTTGAGCAGGCCAATAATCTCCGATTGTATCAATTTGCTTTTGGTAGGCTTTTCCTATTGGCGAAGAGTCAACAATAGTTGCACTTTGCTTAAAGGAAATATCTTCTTGTGAAATACCCTTAAGTGAAGGTGCTGAAGAAGTAACTGTAGGAGTTTGACTGACTGGAAGACGAGTAATCTCTTTTTCATCATCATTTGGAGTTGGGGCTTTATTGATAAATGGAATCTTCATATTTATTCACCATCCGGATTTATAAAATGGGTTTGCTTGAGAAAAACATCAGTATTCACTACATAATTATTTTCTTGGGCTTCGATGAATTCTGCTGCATTATTTATTGAAATTTCATCAATTGCCCAACGCAAATCCTCTCGCACTCTCCTAAACCATTCAATTTCAGAAAGGTTAGGCGAGGCAAATAATGGATCATGTGTCTTATTTGAGTACCATCCACAAACAGTATAATGCAAAGGACCCGATATCCCACGACCGGGATCGTCATGGAAAGTAAAACGCCCACTTGCATTTTCATATGTCACAGTCCAAAGATGATCACCGGTATGCGGCCCAATTGCAGTCATTTCAGCAATTTTTTCCTCACGTAAATCCGGAGGATTCCAAAGATTCAATTCGGTTGCTTTTAATGTGTCAGATTCAATAACCCAATACTTCTTTTTTTGTTGCCGATTTTCTTTCCAATGTCGCGTAACTAACCACCTATCTGGTAACTGAGGAAATGAAATTGATTCTGCAATTGTTTTGCTATTATCGGGATTATTAGGTATTTCAAGACCCTGACTAATTGCATCTTTTACAGTAACCATTGAATCTTGATAGTTTACTAAGTCATTTGGGTCCAAATATTTATCATCAATTTCATCTGAATCCTTTAATTCTCCATGCAATAATGCATCTGGCATCGCCCAATGGAGGTGAATTCCAACTGGAAGGGGAAGAACTCCATTTTTGAGATTTGAATAGGTAAAAGCCTCTTTGTATTTGGCCGCTAAAGAACCACTGTCATCCCCTTCTCTTTCTTCAAATGTAGTTTCCAAATTTGCCCATTTATCAGCATACTGATTGCTAGTTGATCTCTGCCCTTGAATTGAACCCCAAGCGCTCTTTACATCACTTCCCTCCTCAACTACCAAGGCTTGAACATCAACAGGAACAAGAATTCTTGCCCCATTCCATAGATGAGGATCATTTGTATCAACATATTGTTGGATTTCTATTTCAGTTAGTGTTTCTATTGGAAGGGCGTTTTTGGCACCCATGCCTTGCTCAATTTTCATTCCAGATTTACCTAAATCAGATTGGTCAATCAATTTTGCAGAAACTACTTTTTCTAAATCAATTGTAATTGAGGGGCTTGAAGTTGACTTTTCTGCAACAGGAGTTGAAGAAGATGGAGATACATCGAGATTTATGGCTGATTTATCTGCAACAGGAGTTGAAGAAGATGGAGATACATCGAGATTTATGGCTGATTTATCTGCAACAGGAGTTGAAGAAGATGGAGATACATCGATCTTTCTACTAGAAGGTTGAATTGTTCGTTTTCGCATTAATTGCCACCTCCGTCGTTACTTTCATCTGAACCTCTTATAACTTCAACATCTTCTGCATGATCAAATAATTTGTCACTAAAATCAACTTCTGAGTCTTTCACTACAATGACATCAATTGAGAAATCTTGTTGATACGGATATTGAAGAGTTTGAGTTGCAATGACTGAACTATCTGCGTCAGGAATATGATTGTCTTTAGTATTTTCAAAAATAGATTTAATATTTAATACTGAATTGTCAAGTGGTTGCTTTCTAGTAAATACATCAATTGTATTGTTGCTTCCTGCAAGTATTTTTCCTTCGTCATCTTTCATTTTCAAGGTATATGGCGGGTTAGGATAAGATGCAATTTCAATAGGGTCAATACTTTGCCTCATTCCTTCTTTTGGTTGTTGTATTCTTAGATGAGTTGGTACGCCATTGAAAATACATAGCATTATCCCTTCAGATAACTTCTGTTGCCTAATAGTTGGAATCCGATGCTTCTTTTCCCAATCAAAATTTTCACCTTTACAATCAAATGCTGAAATCTCAATTCCAGGGAAGTCGCGAACAACTGATGATCTAAGTAAGAAACCCGACATTGCTCCACCATCAATTTTAAGATTGTCACTATTACCATGGCTCTCAAACAATAGATTTGAAAACATTCTATGTTCTCGTTCAGCCCCATTTAACTCGTCGGTTAATGTACTATATTTTTCTGCATCATATTTTGATTCTTCAGAACCAATTCTACCAACACTAATTGCTCCATCAACAAGGGCATCCAACCAATTGCGATCAATATGGAAAAATCGGATAGATTCATTCGGCAACATCTCTTCATGAGGCACAATATATCTAAATGGCACCCCTTTCAAGATTCTCAATTGTGATAGCCAAGCGACTACTTCAGACCAAATAACTTCTTGAGAATCTCCACTTACTGACCCTTTTATTGGAGACATAGGCCACGCCCTAATTACTTTCGTGGCATCCTTAACTGCTTTCATGGCGTACCACCTCCTCGGAAAATATTTGGATCGGCAAATTCACCTTCAGTCCCCCTCAAATTTACTTGTTGTTGAGTGAGATCTAGTTGCGGATTAGTTATGCCTGGATCTAACCCTGTACCTGGAATATACTTCTCTTCTACCCTCTCAACAACAACATGTTCAAGAGATGCTTCATGCTTTTCTGCCTTTAATGATGCATGAATTAATTGATCAGTTAACTGCTCAATTTTTTCATCTAACACACCTATTTTGAAATTATCTGCAACTAATTCAGCATTAATGAATTTACTACGGCCTATATACTCCATTCGTCGCCAACGAGAAATGAGTTTAGTAAATCGAGTATCACTCATTGCCAATAAGCGACCTAACTCAAATGCAGCCGCATGAGATATTTCATCAACACTCTCTCCATCTAGTACAGTTAATCCTTTGGCCTCATCTGAATTATTGTATGGATTTTCTTTTCCTTCGTGGTTAAGTTGTTCACCTACGCATGGGCCACGATAAATGCAAGATTTTGTCGTTCCATCAGACTCAACTATTTCAGTTTGTAAATAACTATCACCAATGATACTCGGGACCCTTGAATTACCCAATAAGGCAGGTGCAGCTTTTTCATGCCCTAATTCAGCAACTGAACCCAATTCACCTTCGTTATTACCACTAAAGTGTCGTACTTTGAGGTCTTTCATTCTTGCTTCAAAATCACCTCCTGTGCCGGTCTTAAATTTCCAGTGATGAAGTAAAACAAAATGCATTGGTGGGCCCGGAATAAATCCACCAGCAGTACTAATACCTAGTTCCCTATCACCCTGTCCAAAAACAAGTGGAGAAGTAGGAGCCGTATTTTCTACATCTATTTTTCTTCTTTGATCAATTTGCAATTCTTGATGAGTTACATTTTGAGCCATAGAAGCGCCCCCTGTATTTCGCAATTCTTGATGAGTTACATTTTGAGGCATAGAAGTGCCCCCTGTATTTGCCAATAGCACATTGAATAAGGAAAGGAAGTTACGGCGAACCCTTGTGCCTCCTCGGCCAATATTCTCTACATTTACAGTTTCATCTCCAATATTGTTTTGATTTAATTCTAAAGTTTGTAATGTTTCTTGGTCCATTACAGGAGTGATTGGGGGGCTTCCATCAACATTATCCAAAATAGGGTTAACCTCTACCTCAGGTAATTGTTCAACAGGAATAAAATCGTTTTCTGTTATTATATGGTCGTCTAAGGGGTCAATTGTCCTATTGATATCATCGGGGTCAATCCTTGTAATCTCATCAATCAAACCTCCTTCCGGCGGTGGTCGATTATGAACAGGATTTGTAGGTAACAATGATGTTCGGCCCTCAATTGATACTACGCAGGCGTGATATTCGGTGTTTTCTTCAGTAGCAAGCCTATTACCTAATACAACAGAAAACCACCCATCTTCATCAGACCCACATAATTCCTTATCCATTGGATTTACTTGACTGGCATGAGCCAACAATTTTAATTCTTCAAGAGTAGGTAGAATTGAAATTGCACGATTTTTATGTACTTCAACAGTATCGACTAATTTATCGCTAATAGATGTGGCATTTATTTCGTTTAATTCTGCAGTAGAAAATACCTCTGAAAGTGGAATGCCTGCGTCTTTATCAACTTTATTAATGCTGATTACCTCATCATCTTTCAACAAGAGGAGAGCTAACCAAGGATGTCCATCACCATCTTCCTCAGTTACACCCGTCAATTGATTTTCCCAAGGAAGAGTTTTTCTCTGGAAGACTATTTTTGGCAATTCGTATGCAAGCAACACACCTTGCTGATTTCGAGGAGGGGTGAGGGAATGTACCAAAAGGGGGCTTATTTTCCATCTTGGACCAGTGATGTTGAAATAATGATTTGTACTCAAAGTAGCATCGCTTCCCAAGCCGACTTTCCAGTTAGAAGTGGCTGGTGAACTACTGCCATCAAATCCAAGATTCTGATTAACATTTAGCATGTATTCACCTCGAGAAAGAGGGGGGGTGACTCTGTCATAAAATCTAATTTTTCCAAGTTCTGGAACTTCTAATATTGTTTGAGTCATCTCCTTCGCCTCCTTCTATTTTTCCGGCCGTCTTCTTTATCGGTAGAAGTAGAATTGGTGGGAGGTTGGTCTCCTTCACTTATTCCTATTTTTGGCTTTGGCACTTCGCCACCCTCGCCGCCGACTTCGCCACCCTTAATTGAAGGGGGAGAAGGTTGCATTTCTTTGGAAGAAGGTGCTGTTTTTGACCAATTTGGACGATCACTACTATCAGATAATTCCATTTTCCAAAATGGTGCGCGATTTAATTTCTTTTCAATTACATTGATAACCATAGTTGCATCACTTGAAGCACCTTCGAGATCACTTACTCTAAAGACAAAAATATTTCTTCCAGCATCACCGTTTGAGGGAGTGCCTGATATTTGCCCACTAGGGCTAATGTTGAGCCAATGGGCACCTTCTTGCTTGCTGAAAGTTAATACATCATCCTCGTCTAAATCATCGGCAAATCCAGATAAATCCATTTCATACACTTCAGTTCCAAGTGCATCAGGCAAAGTGAAAATACCTTCATCAACTTCTGCTTGTTCATCAAGTTGTGTTTTAGGTTCAACCGATTCCAATATTGGTTCAGTACTAATTAGTTCTGATTCTGATTGCAATGAAGTTTGTGGTGATTTTTGCGCAGAATCCCGCACCACTATTTCTGGTGCAGGCAACCAGCCAAGAGATGTTCGCCCATTTGACGAGAGAGGGCCTTCTTCAACTAAATTGAGCCAAGAACCCTCACTTAATTCACTTAGAATAGAATCTGAATTTGAGACGAAGCCCACGATGGAATGAATTGATGTAGAGTCGCCGGTTTGAGCAGCAATTTGGATGGTTCCGTCATTCTTTTCTCCAATAACGGACCATAAATGAGCAACCATTCCTTTTCTCTGAATTGATGTAGCCGCACTTTTTGCAGATACTCCGGAAATACTTACTGCTACGTCTTCATCATGACCTTCTTTAGTTGATGAAATCACAACTATTGACAAAATATTTGCAGGTAAAGTTAATGTTAATAAATTCTGTTCTTCAGTAATATCTCCTGCTCTAAAGAGTGACTTTTTCTTCATCGTATTATTGGAATTATTTGCCGAAGAGTTGAGAACACCTCCGCGGCACAAAAATGTGAACATACCCACTTGTGTAAGTGATGAATCGCGCTGGAAGCCAACTCCACAACGATTTTCAGTAGAATGTGTAGAGGTGATGGAGGCAAAAGAAGATGGCGTGTTTGGTGAAATATGGCTTTGACCTCCAAGAGTAGAAACAGTGAATATTTGTGTCCCCGGTGGAAGGCGTATTTGCGAAGGTTGTGCATGAGGTGGAAGATCAATATCTTGAATTAGACTGCCGGCGCCATGATGGAAAGTAAACCTTAGGCCTTGATCACCATTTACCTCAATGCTTGGACATTCGTCCACAGATGCAGAAGAAGGTAAACCATCTCCCTTCAAATGCCAAACATGAGTTATACCAGGTCCGAGTTGAAGATTTGAATCAAATAATGACCCCGCTATTACTTTCTTTGAGCCAATGTCCTTTATCTCATGCCCAGACATGGGGAGATTCGTAGATTTTAAGGGCGTTTGTGATTCTGCATTTGATGCATTATCATCTGCTAAGCCCTTTCTTTTCAATTGAGAACTCTTGCGTGGCACCCTCATTCTTTGTACTGTTTCGTTTTCAGATAGACTATTTACAGTAGTTAATTGTGAGATAGGTATTGAATTTTGGTCCTCTTTACGCAACACAATAATATTTGCAAGTTTTGGCTTTGAAACAGGTCGAATTGTTTCAATAACTTGAGGTGGTCTTTGATGTACTAACTCCTTTATTTTCCTCTGAGGGGTATTCTCACCTTTTCCTCCATCAACCATTACTATTCTCGGAGGTGAGCGCCTGCGAAGAATTCTACGTGGAATATTTGAACTCATTTATTGCCACCACCTGGGTAATTAATATTGCTAACTTTACGTAAATTCATATTGGGCGTTACGCCATTTGAAAATTCAGATTTCATCGTTGCCGCATTACTGGGTTTGATTGTTGAAAAGATATCATCTAATAATCCAACAGATGGTTTAGTATTATGTCTAACTGTGACGCCACTTTTTATCAAAACACTATCGTCCGAAGCAGCACCATACCACCTGTCTTCAGTTACTTTTGCTGACCCAACTAATGTCGGGCGAGAGGTATTTGTTTTTGGACGAAGTGGTAAATTATGAACCATCGAACATTCTTCAATTTTATTCAAATCAATAATTGGTGATGCATCTTCATACATTGATTTAGCAACTATTTTTCCACCATTAAAGAATAAGCGCTGAGCCCCTGCAGTTTTCTTGCCTTTGGGCCGATTATTTGAATCTAAATTACAAGTCCAAATTGTATCAGCAAAATATCCGGTAGTTCTAGTAAAGGACAAACCATTCACCTCTTGAATAACACCACTGCCAGAAAGCGGGGTTATTTTTGCCACTACTGGGACACCAACGCTCTCATCAATGAAACAGGGTGATAATTTCATTTCATCTACTGCCTTATATTTAGAATCCGGAATATTTTCCTCTTCTGCTTTGAAATTACTAATAGTAGCCGGCATTAAATGCGTGTAGGAAATTGAGAATTCGGGGGTGAATAACCATGGGTCATTGTTGCTTAATCCAGTTGGCATTTCCTCCGAATCAGGACTTTGTTCACCGCAAACTCCCGCCTCACTAGGACTCAATGCACCACTTACAACTTGAGCATTCATCCATTCACCACTAGTCTTTTTCCCATCAACAATACCACCTTTCCAAGCAGCATCAAGGGCTTGCCCATGGCTACCTTCTGGCAATTGGCGCAGGTGCTTATTGATGAATTCCAAAGCACTAATTGCGTTATTACCAGGGGATGATTGAGAACCAAATTTAACGGTGAATTCAATAAAGGAGATTTCAATTCTTGCCTTTCCGCGCATCTTTGGACCTTCGATTTCAAGGTCTGCACCGAGACTTCCCTTTATTGTGCCCAACCATGTCTTTAGGCGCACCGACACTCCGATGTAACAACTGAAATTATAATAGAATGGATCAAAGATGACTAAGACATCCATTCCAACTTTGAATGAGGCTGAAAGACAACCTGATTTGTATGAAGCCGAAAGTCCACCACCTAGCATTACTGCACTTGAACAAATTGTAAAATATGCTTCGCCTTTGATTGTCAAACTATTTATTGGTTGCCAATTGAATCCAAGACGAGGTACGTCGGGGTAGTAACTTGGGACTTGGAATTTCGGGTGATAACCGCCTAGCGACAGAAGGAACTCACCGGTATTGAACCAATTTACTAAGGCAAAGCCGCCAGTTAATCGGCAACTCTTGGTGAAAAGGTAGGAGGCATCTGTTAATTGAGCTTCAACCCACAGTAAGTTTTCAGTTGAACTGTAATAAGCCAAAAATGCCAACTCCACATAGCCGACATTGAATTCTTTACTTGGAAGAGAGAGTGAAGACATGCCCAAAATTCCAACTGTAAAACCTTCATCAATCTTGATAAATAATACCGCTTTAGATTCAACTATTTGGAAAGTGGTGAATTTGAGCCCAACAGCAAACCAAAATGAGCCATATTCTGCAGGCATAGTTGTTTGAATTGCTCGTAATGCACCCATTGGGTTGCTGCCAAACCCATCCATTACTGTCATGAAAGGACTTCCAGGAACTGCAGTAACATCAGGGAGTAAGAGTTGGCGATTAAGGCCAAGGCCGCCCATTAACCCGGTAACAAAGAAGAATGGTGGACCACCAAGGGGCGTGTCTAAAGCGGCAATAACAAAACAAGTAACATATTCATCTCCATTTCCAGAGGGAACACGGCCAAAGGCACCTATTGCAGATAAGGCAAATGTTCCTGCACTAATGGTGCACAATCCTTGATATTCAATATATGGATTATTTCCATTTGAATCTGTGACGACTGCTTTGCGAAGAGCACCGGTAATTTCCAAACTTGGATTGGAGAAAGATACCGCCAATCCAGCCATATCAAAGCGCCATTCTCCAAATTCCATCAATCTGAGAAGTGGCATATTTACCTCTAAATCATCAACTTGGGCTATGAAACCTGCAATTTCTGCTTCACCATCAACCAATATTGACAGACGGTGAAGGAGGGGTGCATGATCAACATTACTTGCTGAATAGTTGTTGCCAACACCGAATTCTTCCTCCTCATAACGAACTCCGATTTGAGCGATTTTTATCGGACCAAATTGCTTGTTTATCGGGAACCAAAATTCTGTTTCACCAACAATAGAAACATCAATTTTTTGGTCATGATATTTTGAAATTGCTAGATCAAACATTGGCCGGATTGCTTCTTGGTCATCGTCACCGCCGGCAAGTACGCCAGCAGCCATTCCATTCCCACCATCACTATTTCCATCACCTCCTAAGGATATGCCAAAGTCATCAAGAATTAATTGGCCTCCAAACTCAACAGATGGAAGCGGGAAAATATTTAAATCTAAGGCTGTTGCAAAACCAACTTTATTGAGGAGGAGGAACTTGTCAAGCAGTGGTTCATCGTTATTTCGCGTCAATTCAACCCCAAAACCGCCAATCTCAAGACTAATGTGTGGTGTTACATTCATTCCACCGCTCCATTGAACAAAGTAAAAAGTAATTCCGCGCAAAAAGTCAGGACGAGAGGATGTCCAGTAATCTAATTCATCTTGCGTTTGGCAGAATAATCGCAAGGCTAAATTTCCTAAGTCAATCGCTATTTCATCAAAACAGAAATTGAGACCAATAATAGCATTACCAAGGCCCGGGTTCGAATCTACAAGGCTCAATCTAAAATCAAAATCAGTACCATCTTTTTCAAACAAAGTTATTCCCGGCTTATCCTCTACTCCCGCATTATTAATTGCAGTCTTAAGAAGATTCATTATGCCTCCAATAATTACATCAAGTGGGTTGGTGTAGGCGTCGATAATGTCCTGAACCCCTTTGAATGTGTAGACCGGTGGTGGTGAACTGTTAATCTCCATTATCTGAAAAGCAGTAAACAATGTACCTGGTATTGAAATGTCACTGAGGGTCGTGGCGAATGAAGGTACATCACCACTAGGAGAGTATAGGGGGCTGGCAAGCCAAGTTTGAACTTCTGATACTCCTTCAATAAAACCTAAGGCTTGGTCAGCAACTCCACGCAAGAGGTTAGATAAATCGGGAATCCCATAATCTGTATCTTTTACTAGTGGGCCGTTAGCCAACGGTAGAATATTTATCCAAAATGCATAGGATTGAGAATTATAATGTGAAGTTAAGGTAAGTGTGAAATCACCATTTGACACTCCAAATTCTATTGCAGGCCAAATCTCCAACGGCACACTCAATATGGAGGCATCCGAACGAACTATGAGGTCAAATTGAGGCACGAAGTCATTTCCAATATAGGAAACTCCACCGCCAATTTCAAGAATTAAATCTGGAAGTGGTGAAGAAGGAGAAGAGATAGTAGGAGTGAAATATGCATTAATACCAACATCACCTTCGATTTTACCCACCCTTATTAGGATATCATGTAATATCTCACCCATAGGATTTCCAAAAGAAATCTCTAAATAACTATTATCTGGAGAAGGTGAATTCTTCCATTCAAGGCTGAGACCACTAAGGAAAATATATGCTGAATTATTAATATCATAGGTGAGTGCAACAGTTTGGGTAATAACGCCTACAATCAAGTCATCTATTTTTCCAGAAGTAAAGTCACCCGAGCCCATTAGCCAATCCTTTGGATTGCTCATTAAGGATTTTAATTCTGTTGAATCTACTTTGTCCGATAAATCAATGAGCCCCAACGAATTAAGAATATTGGATAGAATATCTCCTGCTGATGTTGATGTTCCATTCATTGATGTAAAAGTGAAATCTCTCATTTTTGAAATGACACGGTCTAAAATTTCAGGCAAAATCGCACTCAATACTTCACCCAATACTAAATTCAACATTGCATCTAAACCTGAAAATTGTGGCAGAATATTTAATGTTGCAAATTTTCCTTGGTCAGTTGTCCCATCTGTACTCATTGACAAGGAAAGATCAATTCCAGTGGAAGTAAGGGATGTGCTAATTTGGACAAAAGAAGTTGGTTCGAATGAAAACGATAGGGGCGAAGGAAGCCCAGTAGGGAGACCAAGGTCATCTAATAGTTCATAGGGGAATACTGAAACTTCAACAGTTGAACCATTAAGCGATAGCGAATAATCAGAAGCCACTGAGAGTTGCAGATTGAAATCAATATTTACTATCTCATCACTATTTCCATTCAAAACTGATAAGCCATTTCCTCCTATTGAACGTATTCCGAAAATTACTAAAGATGAATTTATTGTTTCACTTTTGACAAAGAACTCTGCAAAAGCAGGGGCTGAAGGCAAAGCAGGGTCTAGGGATAATGCGAAACTCAATTCATTTGGTATAGTAGTATTAATGGGCAATTCCACACTCTCTAGTAATATTGAAGCAAAATTAATCACTGCAGAAACATCAATAACGTCATTATCAAAGAATATATCTTCAAGGTGTTGCAAAGGATTAGAAACAATGCTTAGGAATGAATTGCAACGGTAATTACCACTACCTTCTTCGGTTTCCTTGGCTAATTCTAGGAATTCAAGCATCTCACCCAATAAAGAACTAGAAGGGAGGCTTGAAAGAACAAACTCATCAACGGCAAACTGTATCAATGATTCAATAATAACACTAGGCGTTATTTTTGCTAACTGACTAATGAAAGATGAGGCGTCAGCAAGATTGGAAGGAAGTGGATATATTGGTAAGTTTAATCCATCAACAAATTCTTCCCACTGAGGCTCAAGTGCGCCTGACGAAGAAATATGCGAAATGTCAAGAATACTTCTAAGGTTTGGCAAACTAAAATTAACAGTAAATGGTGTGCCTGTGGAAATGTCTTCTGAGCGATCATATGAAATCTGCAATTGAGCGTCTGATAATGGCCCAAACCCTCCATTTGCAAATCCTAAAGAGAAGTTAGCAACAAAGTTGAGTGGCTCAATTGTTGGAGTTGGCAAATTTTGTAAACTAATATTATCCCAATCAATTGCATTCAATTGTTGCGAAATATCAATAGAAATATCTGCATTAAGAGCAATGCCTCCAAGAGACAATTCATCTAATGCAAGCATGATAACCCCATTTGGAGATATGTTGAGGCTAATTGGGAAGTTACTAAGTAGAGGAGTGCCATTTTGTGAAGGTGGCTCAGGTAAAGATATTTTCAGCCAGCCATTAATGCTATTTCCCACCTCATCGATTACCTCTGCCAAATCAATTCTTGAAGATAAATATTCAAATAATGTATTTCCTGCAGATGATAAGAATTGATTAAAATCCAAATTACCATATGCATCCAAAAATATAGATTCAATGTATGTCTTTGGTGAATTAACCAATAAGTCAAGGTTTATTGAACTAATTTGCCAAACTACTTCTTGCACATTTTCAGGAATAATGCCTGCCGGCAAATCAGTTAGGTCAAAAGTTATCGGAACTTGTTCTGCTAAGCCTAAAGCATTGAATCCAAACATAAATGCATCTACAACTTCATCACTTGCTTTCATTGCATAACTAGTTAAGAATGAATTGATACATTCACTAAATCCAGCATCTGTAGCAAACTCGTCAATAACTAATTGACCAGGGATAGATGAATTCCAATCAACAATTCCAGCAAATGCTGCATCATTCAATGTCGCTGACGCACCCCAGTTTTCTTGATTCCATGACAATGATGCACCGATGGATTTGAGCCTGTTGGGCTCCAATGGACCGCCTAATAGATATTCTTGATGACCATTTGAATCTACCTTTCTCAAATCCATGTCTAGTTGCACTGCAGGAGTTGGGTGTTCTGGCGCTGAAATTGAATCTCCATCATTTATATCTATAGAGAGCAAGTCTGCTCGGCATGAAATGTTACTCGCATAACCTCCATTTTCTAAATCTCCTGAAATATCTAAATCAAATCTAATACCAAAACCAACATGAGTAGGATCCCTCCTACCATCAGTAGAATTTGCAAGTTCGTCTATTTCGTTCCTGATTTCATCAACTTTATCCTTGACATATTCCACAATAGGGCCGACAATATTTGTTCGCGATGCTTGACAAGCGATTGCTCTTGTTGGAATTGGCATTATTTTTTCCCCCTTGTGTAAACGACTAGTTGATTTATTCCCATTTTTTCATTGGAAGTAAGGTATTTCTCATCCACTTACTTCACCCCCACCTAATAAACTTGCAAATGCTGCATTAAAATGACTCCAAGTCTCACTTGGAGAACCGGAGTAAGTCCAATGGTTTCTTGGCCTATCTGCATGCAATGCGGAAATTTTTAATTTGACGCCAACTCCCACAACCTTAACATCCAAACCAATATCAACTGGCTCAATTTCAGTTTTGCAAATAAACGAAGTTATAGAAGTTCCAGAATCAATTGCAGAAAGCATTCCTGAAAAACCATTAGTTGTAAGGCCTGCAATTGCTGCCAAAATAATACTTGCCGAAGAAGCAAATACAAACTCATATTCATATGTGCCTCCATTGAAAAGGGGACTTGAAATCCCCAATTTTCCTGAAAGTTTTACTTGCAAAATATTGTTTGTAGATAATAAATTACTTGGAATTGAAGTAATCAGTGAAGGACCAAAAATTGCATTTATTGTAATGCCACAAATGTCGCCAATAGTTTGAGTGCTTGGATTTAGGGGGAAGGAAGAGGAGTATTCGCATTTGGCTTCAATACTTGCATTGCCTAGTCCGGTTGTTGTTAATTCACCCCAAATACCTGCTTGAGCGCTTGCTCCCAAAGTAAGTCCACCCTCTGTGCCAAAACAAACTCGCATATCTGCGGGATTCCAATCAAACTCGATAGATCTAGATGCAGAAACTCCTATAGAGCCTTTCAAACTTGCACCTGCTGCTTCATTTTTATCCCAAAGTTCTGCACTTGCTTCAAATCCCGCCTCAGCAGAAAATGAACCAGTCAAGGAAAACTTATCTTTAGCCCTATTACTAAATAAATAATCATTATCTGCTTCGGGAGGAGACAATAATTCGTAAAGTGCTAATGAAGCAAGTGCACCTCCGGCCCCCATCACTGCACAAGATGCTGCACCTGCTGCCAATGACCTAATGATAATATTCAATCCGCGAATTGCTTCACTTGATGAACTGAATTGGTAAGTAGTGCTCCAACCAGCATCAAGTTTTGCTGCCTGTTCTACACCTGAATCTTCTTCAAAACCGAAAAAGGAAATATCTGCCTTAGTGGTTCCTGCTTCTTCGCCAATTCCTGCTACCCAAACGCTTTCTAATTCATATTTCATTGAAGTAGGAGTTGATACATAACTTACCTTACACTCAATAGCCCCATGTATTTCAGCTTCAACTGCAAGTTCGGCCTCCAATTTATAGGTAATTGAATCACCATTTGAATTCAACCTTTGAATCATTGCCTCATGGTCAAATGCACTAATCGCCTTCTCAATAAATGAAACTCCAGAGTCATCGCCCCATGTCGGTGGACCTGAGTCACCAAATCCAACCCAACCTTCACCAGGTGGCTTGACATCAACAATAGAAATCCAGCAACAAGAAGATGTTGAAATTGTTGATGCCGAAGAAGGGGAAGGTGAACCAGGATCACTTACAATTTTACCGTTAAGACTTAGAACAAATAACTCGGATTGATTTGGATTATCAATATGTAAATAATCTCCACCGTTTAATGTTAATTGAATTATTGAATCATTATCAATATTCTCTTTGCTTGAAACAAGCGGGTGGTCAATACCAACCGAGATATTATCATTAAAATAGTCATAATCTTCAGATTCAATTTTCAATGTAACCGACCAACCACGATTTACTTCAAACAATACCCCGGCCTTATTCTGACCAAGATTTTTTTCCGGCCCAAGCAATAATTGGTTTGACGATATCCATTCTGCGGAAGCATAACTTGGATTACTTGCTGGTAAATTCCCATCTGTCCAATCCCAGCCATAACCTGGTTCGCCAGATACCATTTGGATTCCAAACAATTTGAACTTTTTGAAGGGATTTTGATAATTACTTGGGTCACCCCTCAATTGGTAATAGGAATTCAGTGTCTGCAAGGATACGGTTTGGTTTACATCTACACTAAGTGATGCATCATATAATGCTTGATTCCAAACTCCATCAGGGGTGAAAGGGAGTGATGGAGCAACGGCCAATAATACTGTTTGCCACGCCTTTACTGCGCCCTCGGTGCCTTTACCAAAAATACCATCAATTTTCAACAGATACATGCCCTTCTTTGCTAAAAAGCGTTGTATCGTCCAAACAAAATCATCTCTATTATTACTTGTACGAGAATATATTTTTCCATCTGAAGGTGGAGGAGATGGAGGCGCTTCGGATTGAGAATCAACAGGAACTAATTGGCTTGAATGGAGAACAGATTGTTCAACTTGTGCTGGAGTTAATTCCTTTTTAACACTGAGAAGTTCTATAGAACAATCAATATTAAGATCATCACTGTTTTCAATAATTGTTTGACCGCCTATTAGTATTTGTATTCCATTCGTGCCATAGCAATTTTTATCTGTATCAATTAGTACTGAATCGCCGTATGAAAGTGTTAAAAATAAATTATCAAAACCTTCTCTTTTTGAATTTTCAGTAGAAATAAATGTTTCAGAAAAATACCGCCAAACGCTTGGGTGTTGACCATAAAAATTCGCAGTTATTTTTACTTCTACCTCCCAGCCCTGCGCAATACTAATTGAAATAGCACCGGAGGCAGTAAATCCATATTTACTATTTAATGTAATTTTTGAACCATCGGAGTTTAATGTATACTGCTTTCCAAGGGTGCCAAATAAATTATATGCAGCAAATGGAGAAGAAGCAGAAGGTGAAATAGCATGATAATCATTGAACGAATTGCTCTTGGGAATAAATGGCATTAAGGCATCACCCCTCCTAATAACTCCTCGGTCTTTTCCTTCGCCTTATTGAAAAAGGATAATAATTGACTCAAAAAGGCATTGTTCATCCAATCTTCATTACTAATTAAATCATCAAATGTATCGAGATCAACGCCTCCGCGTTGAATTGCCCCTATTAATTCAAACAAATGAGTTGCAGCATCAATCGCAGTTTCAAATTGTTCTGGTAAATCAAAGCCCATATGCGGGGTTGCGATTGTTAGTGCCCCCGCTACAATATCGTCAGGCACCATTCCAGGGGTATTTTCAAGCAATCCACTAGTATAGCGATTGACTGCTACTCCTGCTATTGAATGGCCAATAATGAAAACCTTGGTGTTTGGGACATTATTTATCATTGCTTGAGTAATTACTTCCAACTGTTTTGCCATTATTTCATCGGGAGTTCCATCCGTCCCAAAGGCCAATCCGACAGTAGTTTTTACTACATCCATATTTGCCAATACTGAAAGGTCCATTGCAGAAAGAGAGGCCAAACTTGAAACCCCTATTACATCCAAATCTATTGCATGCGAAGTGAGTAGAGGGGCGGGTGCTGCTCCAAAATTACTTTGCAAGGCAGTCATTACATCAGCCCATGGGTCACTGCCCCCTGCAAGCAATTCATTACTCATCCAAGGAGGAGCGGCTAGTAAGATTTTGACATTAATTAATTCATCTAATTCCTTAACTTCAGAAATAAATGATATTGCGTCGCTAATTACTTCATCTGACCTCAATGCAGTGAGGTGATTAGCCAAATATAATTGTGAATTGCTTTCATCGGCCCAATCGCCCGTTGCATCAGATTGACTAGCAGTTGAAGAAAGACCATCCGTATTTTTCAGGAATTGATCAACGTTCAACAATAATTGTCCTATTTCTTCAACACTCATCCCATTTATCGCATGCCCAATTCGGGGGGACATCTGACCTAAACGATAAATCAAGCCAGCCAAACTTTGGTGCCAATTATCATTCATCACAAGTGCTGCTACCTGAGAATCTATTACTGTATCAAACATTTCCAATACTGAATCTGCCAACATTGAAGTGGCGTAATCGAGAATATTTCCTCCTGGCAAGCCATCAGGGTCAACCCAAACTAATAACTCAACTTTTGGTAGTCCAATTGGCGTCAAAGTAATTGCCCAAGGATTGTGATATGTGCCATCCCCTACAATTGTTATTGGGACATCCGGTAAAGTTATCTCGGGGAATTCAAATTCATTTGATTCACCTGAACCCCAACCTAAATCAGGCAAACTCAAGTTTGGCAATCCCCCGCTGAATAATCCCCAAAGCCATCGCAATGCTGGCATTGCAAATGGCTCACCTGACGATGAAGTTCCAGAAAACAAGTTAACGAAAAATTTCTTCAATTCAAACCATGGATTCTCAAGTAATAAATTCCAGTCAATCTCAGGCCAATCAAAAGGTAAAGCGAATGGGCCAAGCCCAAATTGGTTTGAAGAACGGTTGCGCGCTGAGGACCAACCCGAAGGCCAGTCAGGTAAATCAATAGAAACATCGGGGATATTTACATTAAACTTTGACAAATGGAATCCCAAATCAAGATGAATCAAATGAGGATTTAATCGGAAAAAGGTAGAGAAGAAAAGCCCCCATCGCCCACCCTTCATTGCAAATAATTGACCAATGAAGATTCGCAAACTTGGCAACGTCAATAGGTCTAATGGATTCCAATTACCTAATGAGAAATCAAAGTCAAATAAATTGAGATTCATACCTCCGCCACCGCCAGATGAATTATTACCAAACAACCCCGAAAGTCCATTTAACGAACCAAAGGAAATTTTTGGACAATTCATTCCTTCAAAATCCCATGAAAGATCAAAGGAAAAACTGGGTAACGAAGGAAGATCTGGGAATTCTGGGAATTCCGGAAACCTAATTTCAATGTCGGGGAATGAAAAGCCACCATTTCCGCCCCCGCCCGAAAAGAAATTTTCAAATGGATAAAATTTGAGCCCATTAGGTAACTTTAAGCAAAAACCATCCCAGTTGAAATCAGTGAGTAAAGAGAAATCAAAATCTGGCAGCCCAGGGAGGTTATAATTTGTGTTAATGTGCGCATATAATCCAGCAATATCAGGAATTGCAACACCGATTATTGGCTCTTCCAAATCAAAACTCCAACTTATTCCATCACTCTGACTCCAATACAACCCCCCGCTCAATTGCAAAAAAGAAACATTAAACCCTGCATAATTGAGTAAATTCACTCTCTCTTGAGAACCATCTCCAATATCCCCTAAAGTCGCTTTGAGAGAAATACTGGGCAAAAATTCTGCACAAGAATCACATATTGGGCCTGGTTTGGGCAAATGAATATCTAATAAATCAACTACAAGGTTGGCTTTTAATGCGAGATTTTCACGAATCTCAAATTGATTTAATATCAATTCAATTGAAAATCTAGTATCGTACACATTTGTGTCCTCGGTGTTTTCTTCATTAACCGCATTTAGTAATACTGCCGGCATTGCACCAGCAGGGGTAAATGAATACTGATTTGGTGTGGCGAGAGAGAAATCACTTTGCATCGCAGGAAGAGAATCACCAGCAATTGAGTTAATTCCTGATTGAAAAATATGGCCAAATGCCTCAAAAACATATGACCACGCACATACATCATCTCCACCACTTGGGTTTGGAAATGATACTCCCATTAGATTAGTATGGTATTGAACAATTGAACACAAAGGAGAGGTTACCAATTCCACCAAATCTACTCGTAAATCTGTACCAGTAACTCCTTCCCAATCATCTCTGAAATCTCCACTCCGAGGTGAAACTAAGCCGAATAATGAACCAACCCATTGTAAAATACCACCATCTGCCAAATAATCTGAAATGGTATCACTAACTCCCTGTAATACACTCTCAATGAGATCTTGGGCCGAGTCAAGAGTTGTTAAGTCAAAAATGTCCCAATGACTTGTGGGTTCGTATGGATTTGAATCTACATTGCCCAATGAGAAATGCAGTAATTCAAGAATCGGTGTAAAGTGATAATTTGAATCCATTGACAGGGCTAAGTGAATCCTATCAATTAAGAAATTCAAATTGTCAAGAGGTTGTCCGGATGAACCTCCAACAGGGTCTACCACAATTAGGGGATGTGGGGGTAATGTTGAAGATGAAGATTCTGAAACCCAACTTGGATGTTGAATATATAATTCAGTAGTAATGCGAGGGACAAGAGAAATTGAATTCAATGCCGAAAATGGTATACTCAAAATCTGAATCTCAAATCCTCCATTAAGTGAGACATTGGTATCAATGTCATGGCCAAAGGATAAATCTGCGCCAACATCAAGCCAATTTATTCCTTCACCATCTTCGCGGAGACAAAGAGAAATATTAGCATTAAAGTCCAATGGTGGATGGTCATATAGCTGTAATTTTAGTGGAGTATCAACTGAGAAAATATCGCCGGAAATCTTGCTTAATATACCACTCAATGTACCCGAATCTAAAATATCTAATGAGACGAGCATGCTAAATAACAAAGCAAGCCAATTTTCAATTATCTCTGGTTGTAACATATCAAAGAGCCAATTTTTCAAATCTGAAATTATTAATTCCGGGTTACTCAAATCAGATAATATTCCAACAATATCAATTGTTGGCCAATCTACCCCTGCTGGTAAACTAATATCTGGCCTTCTTATTCCAAGCATTGGTAGCAAGTTTTTGTATAGTATACTATCGGTGCCCAATTGACCCAATAAGGCAGGAATAATACCTTCAGCAAAATCAGATAACATTCCTGCTCCACCCCATGAATCAATGACAAAGGAGGAAGCAGTGCCACCCGGTGCTGCAATATAGTCATCAAGAGAAAGAACAACCTTTGCTCCCGAAGTGCCAAAGGCCACATTAAGTGAAAAAGAGGCGCAAGAAGGGCCATTTGTAATTGCAAAAGGGTCTCCATTTTCATTGCGTAAACTGAGGTTTAGTGAAATACGCGATTCGGAAGAATCTGTATCTGCCCAAATTAGTCTGTCTGAAGAGACATTCTCCCCATCTAGACAAGAAATCTGGAATAATGGAATAGAAATTCTTCCATTCAATTCTTGGGCCCCTACTTGAATATCGAAGTCAATGCCCAATCCTAAATTCAATGTATGGCCCGGATCATTGCGTTCGTGAATAGTGACTACATTAATTGACAAATCACCCGAGGAAAGTGCCGGTGAAAAAATCTTAAACCATTCTTCCTCAAAGTAATTACCTCCATCGGTAACAATTTCTTCCAATAATCCGCTAATCGTTAGCGACTGGCCATTTGGAGTGTAGTCTTTTTGCCGATAAACAGAAGTTGAAGGGTTACCTGTAAGTGAAGATACCAAATCCAATAATGCTTCTGTTTTATCATATGATTTGAAAAATCCAAAAGCCTTCTTTATGTCCCAATCATTCAGGTTAATACTCCCATCTTCACCAATCAAACCAAGAAGATTTAGAATAGGAGTGATTGATGACGAGATATCATCACCAAAATCATTTGGGCTAATTGCGATTGTCATTAGGATACACCTTTCTTTAGTTTCATTTTATTGCCATTTGCAGTATGTGAATTCATCTCTAAAGGCATTTGGTCGTCGGTAGTAAACCAAAGTTGGCCTTCATCAGCGCCGAGCGAAAGAATATGAGTTTCGGGACCTCTATTACCTTTCCCAGTGCCATTTTCACTTCCGTCTCTATTGTTGGCTTCTCCACCACCATCAATATTTCGTGCAGTGTTTTCAACAAATTCAATAATGCTTGACCACAATACATCCTGTACAGGAACCCCCCAACGACCAACTATTATTGGATGCCCCTTTGGTCGTTCATCCGTCACATCGCATGGGCTTCGCATTTCTTCATTATTACCAAAATTAAAACCGATTTCTAAGGTTTCGCGACCACTTTGATCACATTCCAAATCAAGGAAAAAGGTAGCCAAGCCATCCTCAAATGTTGAAGTCAAGGTATTGACGTGAACTAATACTTCGGAACCATCTTCAGACCAAATAATTGGCTCAATTGAGCCATTTCCAATGCTCTGTTGCAAGTGTGAAGTAACAATTTCTGCATCTATCGTCAATTCATCTGAATTCGCATTAGTAATAGTAAATTCGGAGGGAGGGATAACAATTTTTTCAACAATAGAGGAAGGAGCAGGAAGAGGAACTACTTGCATTGGAAGCTGTTCTGCCCCCTCCCCTCTTCCTTGTTGCAAAGACCGATAATCATCAGGGCTAAGATATCCGCAGAATTTATTTTTAATATCTAGAACTAATGTAGCATCCGGATTTCGTTCTTCGATTGCATCAAGGGCGATATTTAT
>Ga0233449_1001243_pt1 | contig 24077 bp, 17 predicted proteins | sample SI_124_October20_FD_183012 | JGI IMG/M metagenome (GOLD analysis project Ga0233449, IMG submission 183012) | Seawater microbial communities from Saanich Inlet, British Columbia, Canada - SI_124_October2016_200_MG | ecosystem: Environmental > Aquatic > Marine > Inlet | place: Canada: British... | reverse complement strand
TTGAATTCAGGGGTGTGTCTTTTACGTTTTGCGGCCATTTTTTATGCTCCTTTTTGAGGGGTAATTATGCACAAAAAATTGTCTTAACTTTGTGTCCAAAAATTGGGGGGCACTTCAGTACCTATATGAGCCAGACAACAGCAGGGCCGCTATACCACCGACAACAGAGTTAGCCTCTAAAGCTATAGCCGATCAAGACGCCTCTTCATTCGGTGAAGAGCTATTTGATGATGAGTTGATGGCGATTTTTTACAAAAACATGCGAGAGAAAGCAGCGGATCTGGAGCTGGCCGTTATAGAGGGGGATTGGGCAAGATTGAGACTGGTTGCTCACTCCATTAAAGGGACAACCGCTTCATTTGGTTATCCTGAACTATCCAAACAGGCACAGGAAGTACAGCTTGCTATTGATGAAGATCGCATGGATGAGATACAAGTTCTTGCAATGAACTTAGCGACCGAGGTGGGTAAGGTGTTGCCCACTACTGCTTAAGGAACCCCTGAATAAGTCATGAGTAAATGTCTAACGCCCATAGCGTCCAATATCTTCGTTGAAAATCTTGCTAATAGCTGGCTATTGGCTGCGATCTTCGCCTTGATCTTGAACGCTATGGACGCGATTCAAATTACCCAGACTTGTTCAGAGGTTCCTTAAGCGATTAAACCTCAACTCTGTTTATCGCTCCGGTAAAATAGCTGGATGAAATCACCCGAGTTACTCTCCCCAGCGGGAACCCTACAGCACATGCGTGCAGCCTTTGCCTATGGTGCAGATGCAGCGTATGCCGGTCTGCCACGTTATGGACTGCGTGTACGTGAAAATGAGTTTGATCTTGCTACCCTGGAGTTAGCCATCAATGAGGCGCACCAGCAGCAGAAAAAACTCTACATCACTGCCAATATTCTTGCCCACAACAGCAAGGTCAAAACCTTTGAGAAGGATATCGAATCGGTTATTGAACTAAAACCCGATGCACTGATTATGGCTGACCCCGGCCTGATTATGCTGGTGCGTGAGCGCTGGCCAGAACAGACCGTACACCTCTCCGTACAAGCCAATACCGTCAATTATGCCACCGTGCGTTTCTGGCAACAACTGGGTATTGAGCGCATCATTCTCTCTCGTGAACTGTCACTGGAAGAGGTCGAAGAGATTCGTCAGCAGTGTCCAGAGATGGAGCTGGAGGTCTTTGTCCACGGTGCACTCTGCATGGCCTACTCTGGTCGCTGCCTGCTCTCCGGTTATATCAACCATCGCGATGCCAACCAGGGGAGCTGCACCAACGCCTGTCGTTGGGAATACCATGAGGTAGCCAGTGAGGAGGATGATAATGGCGACCTGAAGAGGGCCATAGCGGCTGAACCTATAAAGCCAGCAGAGCCACAACGCATCTTGATCGAAGAGATGGGTCGCCCCGGTGAAGCGATGCCAATAGAAGAGGATGAGAACGGCACCTACATCATGAACTCTCGTGATCTACGTGCCGTTGAGCATATTCAACGCTTGGTAGAGATCGGCATTGATTCTCTGAAAATTGAGGGACGCACCAAATCAATCTACTATGTTAGCCGCGTCAGCCAATCCTATCGCAGGGCGATTGATGATGCCGTAGCTGGCCGTGGCTTTGATACAGCTCTACTAGCAGAGCTGGAGAACCTTGCCAGTCGTGGTTATACCGATGGCTTCTTTAAACGCCACCACAGTGAGGAGTACCAGAACTATATTCAGGGCAACTCTCAAGGGCATCGCCAAATTTATGTAGCAGAGATCATCGACTATGATCCAACAAAAAAGTTGGCCACACTGGTGGCAAAAAACAAGTTTGGGACTGGGGATCGGTTAGAGTTGATTCTTCCCAGTGGAAATCGAGAGATTACCCTCGATAAGATCTACGGTAAAAAAGAGCAGCCGATGGCGGTGGTGCCGGGTGGCGGCTACCAAGTGAAGGCTGAGATCGATCTCACCCCTGAGCAGGGGGAGTATCAGTTTGGGATGATCGCTCGCTTCTTATAACCTGTTCCTCTTAGTAAAGAGGCTTACTCAATAGGTATCTTCTTCAGCTGATGAATGCTCTCAAAGAGTTGATCCAGTGTCTGCTGTAGCTGTTGTAGCTCCACCTCTGACAGCGCCTGGTTGGCACCCAGTGCTTGCTCACTCTCCCGTGCAGCAGCAGCGAGTTCATGGGCCGCGATATTGGCCGAGGCCCCCTTCAGTGAGTGGAGAGTCCGCTTCGCCTCTTCAATCTGAGGCTGCTCAATCTGCTGCTGCAAGCGCTCCATCAGGTTATGGTTATCCTCGCTAAAGGAGTCTAAAATTTGCAGTAGCACCGCTCGACTCCCCCCCAGACGGTTGAGAATTTCAGTAATTGCCAACCCAGGAAGCTGCTTTGGCCACTCTCCTGCAGCAGTATCAACAGCACGGCTCTCTTCACCCCCTATGGCGGTTGATGCTGTCTGCCAACGCAGTAGTGTTTGGTAGAGGAGATCCACATCAATCGGCTTACCCAGATGATCATTCATACCCGCCTCTAGTGCCAGCTCTCGATCTTCCTGCATCGCATTGGCAGTCATGGCGATGATCGGCAACTCGGTAGCAGAGTGCTGTTGACGTATCTGTCGGGTCGCCTCATAGCCATCCATCACCGGCATCTGAATATCCATCAACACCGCATCAAAGGGGGCTCTCTGAATAGTTTTGACGGCCTCATCCCCATTTTCAACAGTTACCACCTCAATCCCAGCACTTTTCAAAATCTGCTGGGCGACCAGTTGATTGACCAGATTATCCTCTGCCAGTAACACCCGCATTCCCTGCAGAGCGGAGTAATCCGGTGTCTCCGTATCAATATCCTCCACACCCATCTCCTCTACCTCCTCACTATCCCACTCAGTCTCATCTAGGATGGACTCAGCAATTGTATTGAGCAGATGTGTCGGGGTCACCGGTTTAGTGATCCAGCGCTTCAGTGCAACACCCTCCAGCTCAGTATGAAGGTCACTCTGTTGATAAGCGGAGACCATGATGATCACAGGTGGTGTAGTCAACAGCGGGTCTGTCTGAATTTTTCGCGTAGCCTCGATGCCATTCATGCCGGGCATCTTCCAGTCCATCAATACGACATGGTAGGGGGTATTGTCTGATTGTGCCTGCTCCAGTAACTCCAGCGCCTGTCGCCCTGATGAGGCGGTATCGGTAATGAAGGTGTGCTGGTCAAGGGAGTGTTGCAGAATGGTTCTGGATGAGGCGTTGTCATCCACAATCAGTATTCGTGTGCCTTGCATCGCCTGCTGCCTAACCGTTCTGCAACTGGTGCCGGCACCATGCCCTACATTGATGCTAAAGAAGAAGGTAGAACCGATCCCCTCCTCACTCTCGACACCAATCTTTCCACCCATCATCTCGACCAACTGCTTGCTGATCGCTAACCCCAATCCAGTACCACCAAAACGGCGGGTGGTAGAGCTGTCTGCCTGTGAGAAGGATTGGAAGAGGCGAGAGCACTGCTCATAAGACATACCGATACCGGTGTCGCGTACATTGAACTGCAGTTGCAGCTCCCCATTCTGCTCCTGCTTGAGTAGTGCCTGCAGAATGATCTCACCACTATCCGTGAACTTGATCGCATTATTGAGTAGATTGATCAGAATCTGCTGTAGCCGCACGGGATCACCCTCCAGAGAGGAGGGGATCGAAGAGTCGATATCAAACAGGACCTCCAGCCCCTTCTCCTCTGCCTTGAACATGGTGATGCTAGAGATACCCTCCAACACCTTGCTGAGCTGGAACTCAACCCGCTCAATCTCCATCTTCCCCGCCTCAATTTTAGAGAAGTCGAGAATGTCATTGATGATCGCGAGTAGTGAGTTGGCAGAGGAGTGGATCTTGCCCAGGTAATCCTTTAACTCAGGTGGGAGGGGCTTCTGTAGCGCCAGATAGCTGAGGCCGATAATGCCATTCATCGGTGTTCGAATCTCATGGCTCATATTGGCGAGGAAGCTGCTCTTACTCTGGTTCGCCAGCTCTGCCTCCTCTTTGGCCTGAAGCATATTTCTCTCCATCTCCTTGCGACTGGTGATATCACGTATGATGGCCTGAATAACATCCTGGTCACTCATATGGATATTGGTAAGCAGCACCTCACAGGAGAAATCTTCACCTGTACCCTGTTTGCGATGGACCCACTCAAAGAAGTTGCTCCCCTTCTCTTGTGCAACAACAATCTGTTGTAGTGCCTGCTCCATAGAGTTGCGCCCATCCGGTTGCTGTTCGGGGGAGAGGTCAGCAGGATGAGACTGGATAAATGCCTCCTTACTCTCCACATTAAACATAGAGAGGGTAGCGGCATTACAGTCGGTAAAACCATCTAGGGTCAACATCATGATCGCATCCGAACTGGACTCAAACAAGTTGCGATACTTCTCAGCCTCCAGCCGCTGTAGTGCTTCAGCCTGTTGCAGCTCTTCGGTACGCTCCTGAACCTGATGATCCAGTGTGGTGATATTGGTACTCAACTTTTCTACCATCTCATTGATGGTGCTTGCCAAGGTACCAATCTCATCACTGCTACTGATTGTGCAACGAGCCTGTAGATCACCACTGCGCACTTTCTCAGCAATAGAGGCCCGCTGCTTAAGTGGGCGCAGCTGCCGTTGGGTAACAACATATCCGAGCAGAACCAGCAGAGGAGTCAGAATAGTAATGTAAAACAAAATCTCTCTAGAGATGAGATGGGCGGTCTGCTTAAACTCATCGGAGTAGACCGAGGCGGCAACGTTCCACCCCAACGATTGATGGTGGCGTACCCAAGCAATCTTCTCAAAATCATACTGATTGGGTGCAGTTGGGCGGCTCCATAGGTAGTAGAGTGGTTCCTGTTTGGCTGCTGCAGCAATCATCTCTTCAACAAGAGGGCGTTGTGTCTGGGGGTTCAATATCTGGCTCACCTGCCTCCCCTCCAGCTCACTGTTGGGGTGGATGAGCATATTGTGGTCATCATCAAACAGAAAGAGGTAACCATTTCCAGCAATAGAGATCTGCTTGAGGTGTTTACGAAGCCTGTCGAGCAGCTTGTCTTGATGTTTGGCAACTTGCTGCTCTATATCGTCAACATAGACACCGGTACCGATAACCCAACCCCAAGGCTTGTAGAGGTGAGCATAGGAGAGCTTGGGTTGTGGCTGCTCATTGTCGAGTCGGGGCCAGAGATATTCAGTAAAACCACCCGCAGGGCTATTGGTCGCCTTCTCTACCATCTCCCGAACGAAGTGGATACCGTTGCTATCCTTGATAGATGACATATCTTTGCCTACCATCAGCGGATTGGGGTGGGCCACTGTTTTGCTGTTTTGGTCAACGATAAAGATATAGTCGCTGTTGGTAGTACGGAGTTTATTGATATGCAACAGTGCCTGCTGTTGAGCCAGCTGTTTATTCAGCTTTCCGGAGCTAAATTGTAGGTAGTACTCAGCAATCAGTGACTCGGCAATGTTAACGGTGTTACGTAACTGATGTTTCTGTTTATCGACCGCACTATTACGAAAGTTGCTCAAATCCTCATGGAAATACTCCAGCAGGGTATGGGTATTGTCTAACAGCGTATTGGCATTACGGATCTCAGATTCTGTTACCCGCTCCTCGATCAATGGAACAGAAAATAGATAGATCAGCGAAGAGAGCAGAATAATGCTGATCAGCAGGGTGATGTTAATTTTATGAGAGATCAATAATTTCATAAGGGTACTGTAGTTATCCGGCAGTGGCGGTTGCACTTATATAACAATAGTCTATATAAGAAAAAATGGATATATCCAGATCATTATAACCTGAATCCTTTAAAGCGGAATTATGCATAGTTTACAACCACAAAACTGCGCTATGATTTGACTCTAAACCAGAATAGAGATGAGACAGAGGAGTTGATGTGACTACAGTTGATACAGGCCGAGGCCAATTTCCACAGGTACGGATGCGCAGAATGCGCCGTGATGATTTCTCTCGCCGTCTGATGCGTGAGAACGTACTGACTGCCAATGATCTGATCTATCCCATGTTTGTGATTGAGGGCAAAGGCCGTCGACAGAAGGTGAAGTCAATGCCAGGAGTAGAGCGGGTTACCATTGATGAACTGTTAAAAGAGGCGAAAGAGCTGGTAGCACTAGGCATTCCAACCGTTGCCCTGTTCCCCGTGGTCCCCAAGAACAAAAAATCCCTACAGGCCGAAGAGGCGTGGAACCCCGATGGATTGGCGCAGCGTGCAGTACGTGCCTTGAAGAAAAAATTCCCGCAGCTGGGGGTGATGACCGATGTAGCACTAGATCCATTTACTACCCATGGTCAAGACGGCATCATCAACGACGAGGGTTACGTACTGAATGATGAGACCGTAGAGGCGCTGATTCAGCAGTCCCTCTCCCATGCCGATGCAGGTGCGGACATCGTCGCCCCTTCCGACATGATGGATGGACGTATTGGTGAGATCCGTTTTGCACTGGAGGGAGCCGACCAGATCCATACAAGAATCATGGCCTACTCGGCTAAATACGCCTCCAGCTTCTATGGCCCATTTCGTGATGCCGTCGGCTCTGCAACCAACTTGGGATCAGGTGATAAATCAACCTACCAGATGGACCCCGCCAACAGTGATGAGGCGCTACGTGAAGTAGCACTAGACCTGGAAGAGGGGGCTGATATGGTGATGGTCAAACCGGGCATGCCCTATCTCGACATTGTTCGCCGAGTCAAAGATCAGTTTGGTGCACCCACCTTTGTCTACCATGTCAGTGGTGAGTACAGCATGTTGAAGGCGGCAGCGATGAAGGGGTGGCTGAATGAACAGGCAGTAGTGCTGGAAGCGCTATTGGGTTGTAAACGCGCAGGTGCCGATGGCATCCTGACCTACTATGCCAAGGATGTGGCTCACTGGCTTAAAGGTTAAATAGATGACAGATCGTTACATGGTGGTCGGCAATCCGATTGCCCACAGCAGATCCCCACAGATTCACACCCTGTTTGCGCAACAGACGCATCAGGATATCCTCTACACCAAATTGAAGGTAGAGCACGGCACCTTCCCCGATATTGTGCAAAAGTTTCAGGAGATGGGCGGTAAAGGGCTCAACATCACCGTCCCCTATAAACATGAGGCGTGGGATCTGGCAGATGAGCGCTCCAGTCGCGCAGAGTTGGCCGGAGCGGTCAACACCCTCTTGATCCGTGAAGATGGTTCCCGTTTTGGGGAAAATAGCGACGGTATTGGTCTACTTCGCGACCTGATGCAGAACCACGGGGTGGTGATCAAAGATAAAAAGGTGTTGGTCCTCGGTGCCGGGGGGGCGGTGCGTGGCGTACTGGAACCACTATTGGCAGAGCAACCCAAACAACTCACCATCACCAACCGTACCGCAGAGCGGGCAGAGGATCTCGCTGAGCTATTTGCAAACTATGGAAATGTGGATGGGGGAGGCTATGATGAGCTGGACGGCCAACACTACGATCTGGTGATTAACGGTACCGCTGCCAGTCTGCAGGGGGAGCTGCCCCCACTCCCATTTGATCTGCTGGCCGAAGGGGCCACCTGTTACGATATGATGTACAGCGCAGAACCGACCCCCTTTATGCAGTGGGGCAGTGAATATGGTGCAAACAAGGTACTGGATGGACTCGGTATGTTGGTGGAGCAGGCGGCAGAGTCATTTGCACTGTGGCGCGGTGTGCGCCCAGAGACCACTTCCGTGATTGAGCTATTACGAAAAGATTTAAATGGAGAGTAGATAAAATGAGCACAAAGTATCGACTGATTACACGCAGTGATTTTGATGGCCTAGTCTGTGCCGCCATTCTCAAGGAGCTGGACCTGATCAGTGAGATCAAATTCGTCCACCCCAAAGATATGCAGGATGGCTCCGTTGATGTGGGAGACCACGACATCACCACTAACCTCCCCTACGTACCGGGTGTCTACCTCGCCTTTGACCACCATCAGAGTGAGACCGTGCGCAATGAGAAGATGGATAACCATATCATCGATCCCAATGCCCCCTCCGCAGCACGGGTGGTCTACGACTACTATGGTGGTGCAGAGAAGTTACCCAATATATCAGAGGAGATGATGGTAGCCGTCGACAAGGCCGATTCAGCACAGTTCAGTGAGGAGGAGGTTCTCAATCCAACTGGCTGGGTGCTGCTTAATTTCTTGATGGATGCCCGCACCGGACTGGGGCGCTTTCAAGAGTTCCGGCTCTCCAACTATGACCTGATGATGGAGCTGATCGATTACTGTCTGAACCACTCCGTAGAGGAGATTCTTCAGCTGCCAGACGTGAAAGAGCGCGTAGAGCTTTACTTCGAACATGAGGCAAAGGCGAAGCAGCAAATTCAGGAGCATGCTACGGTCCACAAAAATCTGGTGGTGCTCAACCTCAAGGATGAAGAGACCATCTATGCGGCTAACCGATTCCTGATCTATGCACTGTTCCCACAGTGCAACATCTCTATTCACCAGATCTGGGGGTTTAAGAGACAGAACATTGTTTACGCCACGGGTAAATCCATTCTCGATCGCAGTTCAAAAACCAATGTCGGAGAGCTGATGTTGAAGTATGGTGGCGGCGGTCACAATGCTGCGGGTACTTGTCAGATCGACCACGACCAAGCGGATGAGGTGTTGAGTGCACTGATTGAGCAGATCAACCAAGACGGTTAAGCCCTGTTGAGCGAGGCTCCACGCTAGAAAAGGCCCATCATTGGATGGGCTTTTTTATGGGTAAGACTTAGCTTGAGGAGACACAATCTGCTACTATTATTACTTATAAGTTAATTATATTTCAATTAACAGACAACAAAGGGGCTTGTAGGATGGGAATTATCACTGATAAAGCACAGGGTATCAGCCTCTTAACCAGCGGCTTGGTCTTTGATATTGGCCAAGGACAGCCACACCGCGAGCTCCATCAGCAAGCCCTAGCACTGCTACTGCAGGTCAATGAACTAGAGCAACTAGTCCAGCAGAGTGAGCACAAATCAGCCCCCAAAGTCTTAACTGAATCTGAGCAGCGAACACATGAGATCAAGAAGGTAAAGCGTAAACTGCTACGCTGGTCTCAGAATCCAGAGCAGATCAACTCACGCCTACTGACCCACTTTTTAACACTGAAACAGCAGGGGCTGGAACCGATCACAAAACAGAAGATGGAGCAGTTCGCAGACAGTGAGGGGATTAAAAATTTCAACAGCAACATTTTTGGGATGAGCCATATCGGCCCCAAAAACCATGGAAAGGTGTTTGATATAGAGGATCAAATCATCACAATTTGGCCCGCTGTAGTTGACGAGGTAGCCACATTTGAGCAAACACTCACCCCCTCAGCACCCAAAGAGGAAGTGCATAAGGCTATTGAAGTATCGACCAACAATCCAGCTGAAAGCATGATGAGCCCCCCGCCTCAAGCCACAAGTAAAGCAGCCTCTCCCACTGAAGAGATAAATGAGTCCGATATTGAGGCGATCTACCTCTCTTTCAAAAACCTCTGGCTCAAGCGCGTAGAGCGTACTGCAGCACTGGATCAACTAGAGATGCTGGGGGTAGAACGCACTCTGGCCAGCAATCATATTGAGTCACTAGAGCTGATGATGCATGGCAAACCCTACACCACCCCCCTTAAAGAGACGGTGTTACGCTACTTTATTGACCATATCCGCAATGACTTTAGCAGAGGCTACCTGAGCCGAGTGACCACAGCCATTAATTCACACCTCGATCAGCAAGAGAGCCTAGGAAACCTTCATAATGATATCAGGCAGTTGGTGGCGCTGTACCGCTGAACAAATTCAACAGATAGACCCGCTCATAAGAACCAAAGAGCATAACGCTGATGATGGGGTGCCACCATGCCTTATATCAACGGTTTCTAATGGTAATTTTACTGATTTCACTGGGGGCAAGCACGCGAATGGGAGGCCCCCAATAGCCTGTGCCACGACTGACAAAAATTTGCTGTGCGACATTGTGTTGATAGAGCCCCGCCACATAAGGTTGGTCTAGCTTTACCAACAGTCCAAACGGGAAGATTTGCCCACCATGTGTATGACCACTCAACATCAGGTCACAGCGTTGCTCCTCAAAATAGTGAATGGATTTTGGTTGATGAGAGAGCACAACCGTCGGCAGGCTGGCATCCAGCCCCTCATAAGCCGCATCAATATCGAAGGGCTCTACACCAAAACCTGCCCCTACCAAGTCATTGACCCCCAATAGATTAAAACGCCCCTGCGTTAGAACAATCTGACGGTGCTGGTTGGTGAGTGGTATTACACCTAAGCTGCGCAACATCTCTAATGCCGGAGTGACACCCCGAAAATACTCATGGTTACCCGTAACAAAATAGGTGGGGGCGATAATCCCTCGTAGTGGCTCCAAATCTTCTGCAATACGTGCTGCCGTACGGTCAAACAGGTCGCCTGTGATCACCACCAAACCGGGTTGCAACGCGTTTACCCGCGCAACAATCGACTGCATAAAGGAGCGGCGAATAGTGTGACCCACATGCACATCTGAGAGCTGTATGATGGTAAAGCCATCTTCAGGGAAATCGGGGATCGTCACACTCACCTCATTCAGCACAGGCGGCTTGGCCCCCTCTACAAAACCACGCAGCAGATAGGCCGCAGCTGCAGTCAACATCGTAACGTCAAACGCCCATTTAATCGCCTCTCTTCGCTGATGGTCAAATGGGAGCTGGCGAGAGGTGGTGATCATCAGGTCATAGATCAGTGTGACTACAAACAGCATAAAGCTGATACCAACCGCAGTAGTGGAGAGGCGGTATAACAGCACAGAATCAGGCAGTAGCCCAGTAAGTCGGTCTGCAACAAACAACAGCTCCGCAAGCATCAGGGTGATGGTGACTACAGCACCAAAAAGATGGAACTTTGTAGGCAATTTACGGAAAAATCTCCGATAGGTATAGAGATTCATCCCCCCCATAACGGTGATAAAAACGCTGATAAAGGTCAGTTGCTGCATAGTAAATTAACGAGGTCTACTCTCTGCTGTTGGTGGGCCTCTGTTTGAGCAGCGACTTGTTCCATTTGAAGCAGATCATCCGGTAGTTACTTATTCAGTGCAACCCCATAGAGTATGAGCATACTATGCAGCATAGTGTATTTGGATGGTACAAAAGGGCTACTCAACACTACCCGGCGATAAAGGGTGCCTGCAATACCACCTCCTTGCTATGATCACCACTTCTAGAGATACCCCATCAGTTTATAGGAATTAAGAGGCATTATGAAATCAATACTTTACAGATGCAAACAGGAAGACCTCGAATACCTATCTCAGGTTCTTGAAAGTAATGCCTCATTTACCAATGACCAAAAACGAAAAAAGTTATTGATTGCAAGCCGAAATAAAGAGCAGCAGAGAGAGGCTCTGATCGAGCTGATCGATAAACAGATTCGCTATTATGGCTCCTCTGATATCGCCTATATGGGGAGGCAAATCATCAACAAAACAGCCGGGATTTCTGATGCAGCTTTAATTGCAGATGTCTGCAAACAGCTCAAGGTGAGGATCAAAAAAGGGGGCAGTTTTGAAACAAAACTAAGGCTAATGGTGGGGGCCGTTGTAGAAAAAGAGCTAACCGCTATGTCTCCACAACAACTCTCTGAAAGCTTTAGTGAGATAGGGATGGGCAATGCAGATAAAGAGCTGGTGATGAAGCATCTCAAGTCCAGTGGAAAAGTGGCCCTAATGCCTGTTTTGATCGCCGCTGTTGGGCCTAGGGTGTTACCGGGCATCATTGAAACGGTGGTGATTGGGCTGATTGAGAGAATCATTGGGCCCGCCACCTCAAAAAAACTGGTTGGGGAGTTTGTGGTTAGAAATCCATGGCTGGGTGCAATGGGTCCAGTGGTTGGCGTGCTATCTACCGCATGGCTTGTTTATGATATCCAAGGCCCTGCCTTTAGAAAGACCATACCCGCCATGTTGTACCTAGGGGTTGTAGCAATGAGAGACGAAGAAAAAGAGGCTGCTGAAAAAAGCGCCCCCGAAAAAACCATCGCCGAAGAGAGGCCTGTTGTTGCACCAACAAAGCGCGTAGAGGATTAATATCTAGGGCTCCCTTTCACAGTGGCCGCAGTTTGATAAAATGCCCCGCTTTCACTACAACTTACTATCAGGTACAGCATGTCCGAACAGAGAAAAGCAGCGGTATTGGTCTCCGGAGGGCTGGACTCCATGCTCGCAGTACGTGTGCTACAAGAGCAGGGTATCCATGTCGAGGGGATCAACTTTTACACCGGTTTCTGTGTTGAGGGACACACCCACGCTATCCGCAAGAAAGACCAGAAGAAGGATAAGCGCAACAACGCACTCTGGGTCGCTGAACAGCTGGGGATCAAACTCCACATCGTTGACATTGTAGAGGAGTACAAAGAGGTTCTGATCAACCCCAAACACGGTTATGGGGCCAACATGAACCCCTGCCTTGACTGCAAAATCTTCATGGTGAAGAAGGCGGTGGAGTGGGCCAAGAAGAGAGAGTTTGACTTTATCGCCACTGGGGAGGTGGTGGGGCAACGTCCCATGTCACAGCGCAAAGACACCATGCCTGTGGTCTCCAATGAGTCCGGCGCAGACGACCTACTACTACGCCCCCTCTGCGCCAAGAACCTTCCCCCAACCCGACCAGAGCGTGAAGGGTGGGTAGACCGTGAAACCCTCTACGACTTTAGTGGCCGCACCCGCAAACCACAGATGGCTCTGGCAAAGCAGTTTGGATTTGAAGATTATGCAACCCCTGCTGGCGGCTGCTGCTTCCTCACCGATGAGAGCTATTCGGTGAAGCTGGTTGACCTGTGGAAGTCACGCGGCAGTCGTGATTATGAGATGGATGACATCATGTTGCTGAAAGTGGGTCGTCACCTACGCCCCCGTGAAAATTTCAAGATGATCATCTCCCGTGAAGAGGGAGAGAACAACTTCTTGATGGGGTACAAAAACCGCTACATCACCCTGCGCACTACCGATCATCCGGGGCCGCTGGTGATGATCGATGGTGAAGCGAGTGAAGAGGATCTGGCTCTGGCGGGCCGAATCCTTGCCCGTTTTGGTAAAGGCAAAAGTGCCGAAGAGGTAACAGTAGAGATTGCCAAACCCAAACAGGAGCCGTACGAAATCAAGGTAGCCCCAATGCCAGCCAGCCAGGTCGAAAAGAGTTGGTACATCTGATGGCCGACTACTCCATTGATACTCAAGGGCTGCTCTGCCCAATGCCGGTGATTCGCGCACAAGACAAGGTCGAGGAGCTACAAGCGGGAGACCGCCTAGAGGTACTCTCCTCTGACCCCGGTGCATTGAATGATATTCCTGCTTGGTGCCGTATTAATGGACATACGGTATTAGAGAAGAGCCAAGAGGGGCGAGCCGTGCGTATTTTGATTGAGGTTGGCTCGGAGTAAGACGCGCTCTACAACTTCAGCATTTCAGTCAGCGTCTCTCTTAATACATTTCGATCAATCGGTTTAGAGATAAAACCACTACAGCCCGCAGCATGAAAGGCATCTCGATGTTTCTGCATCACATTTGCAGTCACCGCAATAATGGGTAGCTCTGGATGCTGCTGTCGAATATTTTGAGTCGCCTCAATTCCATCCATTACAGGCATCTGCATATCCATCAGAACTGCATCAAATGGCTGCGTGGATGCCAGCTCAACAGCCTTTAGGCCATTCTCTGCAATGGCAACCGTAAACCCCATTGACTCCAGCATGCGCCTCTCCAGAATCTGTAACTCTAGGGTATCTTCTGCAACCAGCAGATTACCATGCAGAGATTCAACCGGTGACCGCCCCTCATTATCATATTGGTTCGCATGAGCCTCTGCAGGCAGTGTAGAGACCTTGTATGGAAGATTAAGCTGAAACTGAGACCCCTCACCCTCGATACTCTCTACTCTGATATCTCCTCCCATCAGCTTGGCTAAATTGATCGAAATATAGAGCCCCAAGCCACTTCCACCAAAGCGTCTACTGATCGAGCTATCGGCCTGTTCAAACCGTTTAAAGACCTGTTCAACAGTTTCAGAAGGGATGCCAATACCACTGTCCTTCACCTTAAAGTGGATCTGCCCATCCACATGCCAGATAGAGAGGGTGACACCTCCCTGCTCCGTGAATTTAATCGCATTACTGATCAGATTAATCAGAATCTGCTGAACTCTGTGCTTGTCACCAAGCAGCAGATGAGACTCAGGGATCTGCTGAACAACCTTCAGAAAAAGTCCCTTGTCATGCGCCTGAATAGAGAACATCTGCTCAATATTGTGAATGAGTGTTGAGACGTTGTACGGGGCCTCATCGACTGTGAATTTTCCAGATTCAAGCTTAGAGATATCAAGAATATCATTGACTAGAGCAAGCTGGATACGCCCAGCATGTTCAATAGTCTGAAGCGATTTCCTCTTTTCACGGTCTGGCTCTTGCTCTACAAGCAGCTCACTATGGCCAATAATGGCAGTTAAAGGGGTACGCAGCTCATGGCTCATAGAGGCCAGAAACTCATCTTTTGCCTTACTGGTCTCGAACTGAAGCCTCTCTACCTCTTTCTGTGCAGTAATATCGCGAAATACACCGACATACTGCTCTACTTCCTTTGATTCGTTCACTACCGAGGTGATGGTAATCTGTTGCGGAAAAACGCTGCCACTCCTCTTTAATCCCCATACCGTACCACTCCAGAAGCCCGATCCAAGCAACCCCTCCCACATATTCTGATAGTCTTCTGTAACACCCTCATCAACATACATAAAGCCAGGATCTCTTCCAACAGCCTCTTCACGACTGAACCCAGTGATGCGGCAAAACGCCTGATTTACATCAATAATTTTAGGGGTTGTATCGGCAATAATGATACCTTCATCGGCATACTGAAAGACATTGGCAGCCTGCCGCAGCTTCTGCTCTACCTTCTGTCGCTCGACAATCTCACACTGCAGTGAACGGTTAGCCCTTTTTGTACGTAGCGTGCTAACCAACAAAAGCAGCGAGAAGAGCATGGTGATGGAGAGTAGCTGTCTCCAGTACTCATTGAGGATCTCAGCTAATGTGGTATGGGTTTTAGCATAGGGACCAAGGCCGGTCTCTCTAAAAAGGTCGTTCACGGCACTATAGTGACCCGGACTGTTCCAACCGTAAATTTTACCCTGACGAGCTGCCGCATCCTCAGGAGACATAACCAACAGTGCTTGCAGCACTTGAGTGGCCAACTCCGTAGAGGTGCCACTGACCTTGGCAAAGGGCCACTCTGGGTAGAGCCGGGTACTGAGCCGATAGGGGTAACCAGTAACCGATTGTGGATTTACCACTTTAAACTGCTCCCACTGTAGCTTCCCTTTAGCAATCAGCTCTTCAACCAGATCAGAGCGTACAAAACCAGCATCAGCCTCCCCTCTCACAACCGCTTCAACAACCTTAGTGTGGTTTTTTAACTCCGTAACCGTGCTCTCCTCACGAAGATCAACCCCTTGAGCAACTGCCTCTCGTAGATGCACCTGCCACCCCCCAAGGCTAGAACGGGAGGGGATCAATAGGGATTTTCCTGCAAGATCTGCATAACGGTTAATATCCGTACTAGAAGGGTGAGCAATTACGGTCCCCCCAAATAGATCCAGCACACCTTGCGGCCCAGACATACGGCGCGTTGCCAGTCGAGAGACATGTCCCCCCAGCTCCAACTCAATATAGTGGCCCGGGTTGGTAATGATGAAATCAACCTGACGATTGATAACCGCCTTGGTCATCTCATCCTCTTTATAGGTTAAGGGGATAATTTGAAATTGCAGGGGTGCTAACTTCTCATTGAGATACGCAGCATGTTCACTCCAGCGTTGTACTGCCGCCACTTTCCCCTTGTAGGCGAGCACCCCAATCTTAAAGCGCTCCGTAGTCGGTGAGGATGCGCTTACTGGGGCAAGCAGCAAGGTAAGCAGAAAAAATATGAGTGCGCGTAACATCACCCATATATGTTACACAATGTAACAACTGTTTTCCACAATAACATCTTGTTATTTAATAGTATTACCTGAGGCAATACAAGATAAAAATCAATTTATTGCGCTAAAACAGTCGGGCCTACATCTCCACCTTTACCGCATCAGCCGATTCCAAATCTCCACTACCTGCCCCCTCTCTTCAACAAACTCTTGATCAGCTACCCGTGCAGAACGGTTTTCTAAAAAGAGGTGGTAGGCACGACGACGGAACTGGCGATAATTCTGTACCAATGTGGCGGCATCTTTCCGACTCAGTCGCTTCTCTTTGGCGAGAGACTCAATCTGTCGCACATTATCACTCCAGCGCAGTAGAGCTGGGTACTCCGCAGCCCAAAGTAGAATCAGGTACTGGACAATAAATTCAATATCAACCATACCCCCCTCCATCTGCTTAAGGTGAATCTCACCCGCTTTACAGTGACCCAATGATTCACGCATCTTTTCTCGCATCTCACAAACATCACTGCGCAGCTTTTCAGGATCACGCTTCTGTGAAAGCACTTCGTGACGAATCGCCTCAAACTGTTGAATCGCCGCCTCACCACCAAACACCGCACGGGCACGGATCAGCGCCTGATGCTCCCAGGTCCACGCAGCCTCAAGCTGATAGCTACGAAACCCTTCTAGATCCGTCACCAGCAGCCCCGAGTTACCGTTAGGGCGTAGACGGGAGTCAATCTCATAGAGCCGCCCACTCATCGTGCGTGTAGTCATCAAGTGGATCATGCGTTGCCCTAGGCGCACATAGAACTCTCTGCGGCTGACAGAACGCTGTTTACGGCTGAAGGGGCTCTCTGGATCACCATCATGCAGAAAGACCATATCTAGATCAGAGCCATACCCCAGCTCCAGTCCACCCATTTTGCCGTAACCGATAGCAACAAATCCGGGGGATGCTACCCCCTCAGAGCGTTTCCGAGGCTGTCCCATACGCCGTGTCATCTCGTTCCAACAGAGACGAAAGCTATGTGCTACCAGTGATTCAGATATCCATGTAAGGGCATCGCTCACCTTCATCACTGGGAGCCGATCCATTACATCAACCGCTGCAATCTTGAGAATATTGCGCCGTTGGAAGTGACGCATCAGCTCCATCTGCTGCTCTAGATCATCCACATCAACTCGACTGGACAACAGTTCAAGCTCACTCATTAACGGCTCTGCTCCAGTCGGCATAACCACACTGCGAACACTCATCAGCTCTTCCAGCATCATCGGTGTCTGCGCCAACTGCTCGGCAATCCAGCTGCTCTTCTGTAATAGGGTCAACAAGTGCTGTAGTGACTGGCTATTTTCAGCCAGCATGGAGAAGTAGACCGAGCGACGGCCAATCCCTTCAACCAGCCGTATCGCCCGTAGCAGGCTCTCATCGGCACACTCCAGCTCGGTGGCCGCCTCAATCAACAACGGCATCAGTCGGTCGAGTCGATGTTGCCCTTCACGACTCATTGACTGGATCGAGTGGGACTCCATCAGCTGCTGCAGACTTTGGGTAATGGATTCGCTGTTTTCAAACCACTGATTTAGCGCTTCGGTCGTTTCTCCATCCCGAATCTGCTCCCAAATCTCTGGGAATGAGTGCGTCTCTGACTCCTCCTCCCCTTCGACAGAGAAGAGCTGCTCAAACTGCTGCTGCACCGCATCTCGGTGCTGAGTCAGCTGCGCATAGAATAGATCCCAAGTTTTGAACTGCATCGACTCAGCCATCAGCTCTCGGCGCTCATCACTCTCCGGCAGTCGTTGAGTCTGGCGGTCCTCATACTCTTGAATGCGATGCTCTGTATTCCGCAGGAAGATATAGGCATCAACCAGCATCTGGTATTGCGCCTCACTGATCTCATCCCGGTCTCTCAACAGGGGCAAGACCTGAAGGATCGGGCGAATCTGCAACTCTTTTTCTGCACCACCACGCACCAGCTGAAAGGCCTGCCCGATAAACTCAACCTCACGGATACCACCCGGCCCCAGCTTGACATCATCCAGCATCCCCTTTTTACGCACCTGACGAGCGATCATCAGCTTCATCTCACGCAGTGACTCAAAGGCGCTGTAGTCAAAGTAGCGACGGTAGATAAAGGGGCGCAACATCGCCATCAACGCCTCTCCTACGATTTGCTCCCCAGCCACCACCCGACCTTTGATCCAGGCGTAGCGCTCCCAGCTTCTGCCGTGAAGTTGGTAGTAGTCCTCCATCGCATCGAAGGAGGAGGTGAGCGCACCCGCCTCACCAAAGGGTCGCAGCCGCATATCAACACGAAAGACAAAGCCATCGGCGGTATTGGAGTTAATCGCCTTGATTAAGCGTCGTCCTAAATTTGTAAAGAACTCTTGGTTGGAGATCCACGGACGGCGGCCTCGGGTCTCACCATCTTCTGGATAGGCAAAGATCAGATCGATATCAGAGGAAAAGTTGAGTTCACGCGCCCCCAGCTTACCCATCGCCACCACAATCATCCGCTGAGGCTTACCGCTCTGCTCTCCCTTGGGGGTGCCCTCTTCATCACACTGCCAACGATAGAGCAGATCCAAGGTTTCAGAAAGGCATACATCCGCCAACGCAGAGACCTCAGCAACGGTGCTGTGATAGTCCCCCCAACCCGCAAGGTCACGGGCAGCGATACGCACCATCTCCTGTCGCCGAAACTGGCGCAAGGCTATGGAGAGCTGCTGATCATTTTTGACCTTTTTCAGTCGCCTGCTAAGGAGTTTACGGTAGCTGGCCTCATCGGTAACGCTCTGTAGCCGACCAGACTTCTCCAGCCATGCCAATAGCCCCTCATCTTGCTGACAGCTGTTCTCTATAAAGGGGCTAAAACGGAAGAGAGCCTGGATGGAAGCTTGAACATTCACGGTCTAGGATGCCTCTTAAAAGTGCCTTTAAAGGTGCTGCTATTTAGCCGAGGCCAGTTGATTTCCACTCTTCTGACTCAGCAGGGTTCTACGCAGCGCCATAGTGGATTGGTAGAAGTGTCTACGCTCCTTGGCGCTGATGGTGCGCTTCTGTGGTAACGCCACCTTCATCGCATCACGGTACTCCTCCCCCTCTCGAAATTCATAGTGGAGGTGGGGGCCGGTAGAGAGCCCTGTACTACCTACATAGCCAATCACACTGCCTTGACGCACCCGCACTCCCGGTTTGAGCCACTTGGCGAAACGGGAGAAATGTCCATAAACCGTGGTGTACTGCCCACCATGATGCTCTAGAAAGACGACATTGCCATAGCCACTCTGGTACTCCCGCTTAGCAACCACACCGTCTGCCGTTGCAATCACTGGGGTCCCCTTCTTCGCCTTATAGTCGGTACCACGGTGCGGGCGATAGGTCTTCAGAATCGGGTGATAACGGCGCAAGGTAAAGTGTGAGCTGACTTTGGGGTTCTTCAGTGGATGACGCAGGAAGTCAGCACCCAGTGGTTCTCCACGTCCATCATAGTAACGGGTCACACCTCGGTGGTCGGTATGGCGAATCATCCGTACCGTTTTACCCCGATTGCTCATCTCCGCCGCCAACAGTGTACCCCCTTTAAGGGTACCGTCCCGCCCCGGTTGCAGAATGACCGTAAACTGATCTCCTTTGTGGATATCACGACGGAAGTTGATACGCTCTGCAAACAACGACTCTAGGTGCTGGATATGGTTGGCTGGAATACCCACTTTACGGGCAGACTGGGAGAAGGTGCGACTGATACGCCCACTCTTTACTACCCATTTTTGCTGTGCAATGGCGGGGGCTTTCGGTACTCTCTTAACGAGCTTGGCAGCCGCGGGGGGTTTACGTCGCAGTTGTATCATCTGCTCTACAGCAGGCTTCAGCGCCGTCGTCTTGTTAATGATTGCAATGGTGCTCTTTACCGCAGCCGGATTCTGCGGTGTACAGCCTGCAGCAACCGTAAGCACCGTAGTCAGCGCAGCAACACGGCGTACATGAGTGCGCAACGGTTTAGGCGGACGACTACGAAACATTGGGCAGCGCCTCCCCCATCATATCAATCAGCTGTTTCGTCAATTGGTGCAGACCGTCCTCAACATTATGGTCCACCGTATCACAAACCTCTTTACCCAAACGGGTCAATTCTGGGAAGCCAAAGGTCGTTCCGCTCCCTTTTACCGTATGCGCTATGGCACGGACCTCATCCCAATTCTCACTCTCCAGTGCGCTAATCAACTCCCCTCTAAGCAGTTGGGTACGCTCTGTAAATAACTGTATCAGCTCATCATCTACAAAGCTGTTAGAAGTTGCTTCCTTCTCTTCTGCCGCAGCTATAGAGTGCCCCTCTTTCAGGTATTGTTCTCGGGTACAGGAGGTAAGGAACCCTCCTAACACCTCTTGCAAGCGGTGACGATCAATCGGTTTGGCGAGAAAGCCACTACAACCCGCAGCCTCAAACTGATCTTGATGTTGCTGCATCACATTGGCAGTCAAGGCGATAATTGGGATCTCATAACCGACCGAACGCAACATCTCTGTTGCTTCAATGCCATCCATCTCTGGCATCTGCATATCCATCAACACCAGATCAAACTCTTCACTTAACGCCAGTTCGACCACCTCTCTACCATTATTAGCGATGGTCACATCCAGCCCCATCGACTTCAACACGCGCCGCTCCAGAGACTGTAGTTCTGGTGCATCTTCTGCAACCAATATTTTCCCCGAGAAGTAGCAGTCAAGGGTGACAAAACAGCGTCGGCGTTTGGTTGAAACAGGCAACTCACTCACGGTTAGCGGTAGCATGACACAGAAAGTAGAGCCCTTACCCTCTTCACTTTCAACATGGATCTTCCCCCCCATCAGCTCAACCAGTGTCCACGATATATGCAGACCCAAACCGGTCCCACCAAAGCGGCCTGAAATCGTAGCATCAGCTTGAACAAAAGGTTTGAAAAGCTTAGAGAGTGTCTCCTGCGGCATTCCAATACCCTGATCTTTCACCTGGAAGTGGATTTTACCCGCCTCTTCATCGGCTCTAACAGTCAGTGTAACCTGCCCCTCTGCGGTAAATTTCATCGCGTTACTGAGTAGATTAATCAATACCTGACTCAAACGTCGACCATCTCCAATCAGCTGGTTGGTAAACTCGGGATGATCCACCTGAAACTTCAGCCCCGCTTCATGGGCACGCGCGGCAAACACATAGCCGACCTCATCTATCACCTCATTGAGATCGTAAGGTATTTCATCCACCGAAAACTTACCGGATTCAATTTTGGAAAGATCTAAAATATCATTAATCAGCGCCAACAAGCCGAGGCTGGAGACTTCAATCGAGCGTAACAGCTCATGTTGATCATCATCCAGCGAGCTCTCCGCCAAGAATTCACTGTTACCAATAATTGCAGTCAGTGGTGTGCGCAGCTCATGGCTCATGGATGCTAGAAAATCATCCTTCGCCTTCATCGCACTGTTCACAACCTCCATCTCGGCACGAGAAACCGAATCTTCGAGTCGACGGTCCTTGCTCCAGTTGCGGCTCAAGGTTCGCGCCAGTTGCAAAATCTCTTCTTTGACAAAGGGCTTACGCAGGAACAGGGTTCCATGCTCCATGGTTTGATCGAGTTCATCAATAGAGCGGTCTGAGTAAGCGGTAACGAAGACAATATAGATGCGATCATCCAATGCTCGCAGCTGCTTGGCGGTCTCAAGACCATCCATACCGGGCGGCATCCGCATATCAAGAAAGGCCACCGAGTAAGGCCTCCCTTCAGCTAAAGCAGCTCTGGCCCGCACAACAGCATCTTCACCTTGATTGACAACAGCACTATCGAACACCTCTTGCTGCTCAACCTCTAACTGCTCTTGGCCCAGCAACTGCTCCAGCATCCGCTCTGACTCACTGGCACTCTCCACCCCACCCTGAAATATCTGGGTATAGAGCTGACAAATCTTCTCGTCATCATCTGCCGCCAATATACGGCAGTGTTGGTAGTCAGTAGGTGCTTGACCCAGGTCCATATGATACGGCTCCGTTCCCCTCTTAATTAACCACTAATAGTACTTACATGAGCCTATATTGGAAAGCATATTTCTCATTAATGCAGTACTGAGCTAAATTTTTAGCTCTACCCCCTAGATCGTATAGCACAAATAAATCATGTACAATTTTCTAGAGAGGCCACATTTTTTCTCCACTAAAGATGCCTCCAGACTAGAGCATCCATGACCTCCCCAGAAACAGCCTTAGTGATATCAACTAGGATCTCCATCCCCATTGCAGAGATTGAGCTGACACCTATTCGCGCATCCGGCCCTGGCGGGCAACATGTCAATAAAGTCTCCACTGCGATCCACCTTCGCTTTGATATCCGCTCCTCATCTTTACCGGATAGTTACAAAGAGCAGCTATTGGCACTGTCTGATCAGCGTATTAGTAAAGAGGGGATAGTGATCATCAAGACGCAGCAAGCACGCAGCCAAGAGCAGAACCGCACTCAAGCCCTGATGAGGTTGAGTGAACTGATACAGCGTGTAATCAAGCCACAGAAAAAAAGGGTACCTACAAAGCCCTCTCGTTCTGCTCGAAGAAAGCGCACCGACGACAAAAAAAGGCGTGGGCGCGACAAGGCCTTGCGTAGAAACGTTTATGAATAATCACGCTCACCCTTCAACTCACACCCCTCATCAATAGCAAATCAAAAACAATTTTAGAAAATTGTACCGCCTTCTCTGGATCAGATAACAGCTGCATCATCTGATTGTTGTGCGCCTCGCTACTATCCATTACTGCATCATCAATGGCTTTACCAAAATCACCCAACATCGCCTGTTCCGGAGTATTGTTGGCAATCTGTTTCATAACCAAGTGATTCTCACTTAATTTATCGCGAATCGTGTACGCGTAGTTGACCAAGTCTTTATCGGTCAGCTCATCGGTGATGAATAACTCATTCAAGCGGCTGATAATCTGCGAGAGAAATTCCTCACTCTTATCTTTCGCCTTGGCACTGCCCAACCCTTCACCAGGGGTCAGGTACTCTCCGGCCTCTTCTTTTAGATTAATATCCTGCTGACGGATTTTGGAGAGGCGGTAGTGGCTGAGTACGACGTTATGAAGATCGATATTATCCTCATCCACAACCGACTCGCGCAGCATGGGGCGGAGGTTACGGGCATAGAGGCTTAGCTTTTCTAGCCCCTTATCATCATAGTCGACGATCTGAGACATAAATTCATAGTAGCGCACAAAGGTACCAAGATCTTTCTTGAAGATCTCCAACCCATCCTTCTCCCGCTTGCACTCCTTGAAGCTATTCTCGGCATTAGCGATCAAAACCGCATCTCCACTTTTCTGGGTACGCTCAAATATCTCTTTGGCCTGCCTGAAGGCATCAGTGGCAGACTTGTAGCGTTTTTGCCAGCGCTCAACAGCAGGTTTGCAGATATTGGCAATTGCCGCACTGCTCTTATTCTTAATGAAGAAGGCCTCACAGAACTGCTCCACCTCCTGCCAAGTAAAGATACCGGCAGCACGTAGCTTATCGAATAGCTCAAAGATCAAGTTGGGGTCAGAGACATCATCCAGCTCAGCCGTCTGATAGTAGGGCTGGAATGAGCTAAGAATATCGTCTGGCTCGTTGAAGAAATCGAGCACAAAGGTTCCTGTCTCTGCCTTGCCGGGATAGGTGCGATTGAGACGCGACAGGGTCTGCACACACTCCACGCCACCGAGCTTCTTATCTACATACATGGCACAGAGTTTGGGCTGATCGAAGCCGGTCTGGAATTTATTAGCGACAATCATCACCTGATAATCGTCAGAGTCGAAAGCCTTACGCATATCCCGACCTTTAAGATTCGGGTTCATATTGTTCTCAGTGAACTTCTCACCCAGTAAAGCCGTCGCGTTGGGATCCTTCTCATCAAACTCCACCTCACCAGAGAAGGCGACCATGGCATGAATCTTCTGGTAGCCCTTCTCGCTGATGTACTTATCAAAGCCCCGCTTGTAACGCACCGCCTCCTTGCGTGAGCTGGTCACCAGCATCGCCTTGGCCTGTCCGCCCAGCAGCCCCATTACATTGTCCTT
>Ga0233449_1001233_pt1 | contig 24201 bp, 24 predicted proteins | sample SI_124_October20_FD_183012 | JGI IMG/M metagenome (GOLD analysis project Ga0233449, IMG submission 183012) | Seawater microbial communities from Saanich Inlet, British Columbia, Canada - SI_124_October2016_200_MG | ecosystem: Environmental > Aquatic > Marine > Inlet | place: Canada: British... | reverse complement strand
TTTCCCAAATCTCAATGAAACACTTGAAGCTGTTGCATTAGATAGTGATCAAAATGAAATATTCAAAGTTCCAATCAGTGAAGTTGTTAGTAAACTATCCTCTCAATCTGGAATCAAATATCTTATGTTAGATGGAATTATCACTCAGAGACTTTTAGAAGGTGCTAAAAATGCAGGTGTTGAATGTGTTGTTGGACACCGAGTTGCCAAATTATCAAATTCTGATGGATTAACACTAAAAACATTTGGCGAACTAGGCGTATCTTAGGATTCTTGACTGAACTAAAAATTCAGCATATCTTAACTCTCTCTTACCTCTTATCTAAAGGTGCAAAACACAACTATATTGCAATAACAACCTCTGCTCTTGGGAAGAGCATACAAAAATCTCAACAATCTGCATCAAAACATCTCCTTGAATTAGAAGAAAATCAGTTTATTGAAAGAATTGTAAGCGGAAGAAATACTTCTGTAAAAATTACTGACAAAGGTTTTTCTGAAATGGTGAAACTTTCAACTATCTTACAAAAAAGTTTGAATTCTTTTCCTTCTCATGTTGAGATTAAAGGAACTTTAGTTTCTGGAATGGGTGAAGGTGCATATTATATGGGATTGAAAGGTTACACAAAACAATTCAAATCTAAAATTGGATATGTTCCATTTCCTGGAACTCTTAATGTTAGAATTGATCAAAAAATTCATCAAGAAGCAATTAAACAATTTGAAACTTTGAATGGAATAAAAATAAAAAGTTTCTCTGATGGCAAGAGAACGTATGGTTGGGTAAAGTGCTTTCCTGCAAAATTAAACAACTCTGTAAATTGTGATTTAATTTTACTAGAGCGTACACATCATGATAATTCTGTAATAGAATTAATTTCTAAAACATGTTTGAGAAAAACTGCCAAACTAAAAGATAATGCAAAAATTTCTGTTAAAATTCCAATAAATCCTTAGATTCCATGAATGGAATCACCATACTCTTTTTTAATATCTGAACTAGAACTTTTTGGAATTGGAGATTCTAATCTTGCAACTTTTGCATCAAGTTCAATTTTTTTACATCCATCTATGATGAATTTCTCTTGATGTATTTGATCATATCCTAATGCAATAATTTGAGGTTTCACGTGATTTACTGTCTTAAAAATATCATTTTCTTGTCCTATCAAACAAAGATCTACCATTGAAAGTGAATTTACTAACTCTTTTCTTTGTTCTTGTGTGTGTAGCGGATCTCTTTTTTTCATCTTTACTGCTGTGTTGTTGGTTGCCACCACCACCACCAAAATATCACCCAATGCTTTGGCTGCATTTAATGTGTAAATGTGGCCTGGATGAATTATGTCAAAAACTCCTCCTGCTAACACCACTTGTAATGAATTTCGACCCTTTACTGTGAGTGTTTTCTTATCTTCGTTGATAAATTGATTTTTTACCAATTCATCTATTTTGGAATTAATTACATCTGTAGATAACATACTTTTTTCCTTAATGTGATCTAATACGGAACCTTCGCCTGTTTGACATACAAAGATGCTAGATAGAATCATTTTTTCACTTTGTTCCAATATTTTTCCATCCTGAGACCCTCTCTTTAATTCATCGATGAAAATCACATTTTTGGCTCTAAACCTTTTGCTAACCTTAATGCATCCACTAAGCCATCTGCATATCCAATACTCAAGATTGCTACTTCATCTTGACCATCTTCTAAAAATTTTTCTGCATCTTGTATGTATAATTCTGCATTTTCTAAAATAACTTGATATTCTTTTTGTCCTTTGTAGTGTGGCTCAATTTCTTCAAGTGCTTCTCTGACCATTGGAACATATTTTTCCATCATCTGAATTGATATTTTTTTTGTTTTTTCTGAATTGTCAAACGGTTCATCAATGCATTGACCAAATACTTTGAGTGCATCTGATTCTGTAAAATGTAATCTACCTGGAATAATTACTGTATGTGGTGGTTTTCCAAAATCTTTTTTCTTTAAACTAGATATTTTGCCAGAAACAATTGTTTGATCTTTAAATCCAATTCTTGATGCGACAATCCCATAGGTATCTTTACTTATGACGTTTCGTATTTGTCCTTTTTCTGTTTCTAGTAATCCTTTCAATGCATCTTTAGGATCCAAGAAAAAATCTTTATCTTGATTATATTCTAAAAGAAGTACTGTATGATTCCCTTCAATGATATTTTTATAAATTACATAGTATGGTGTTGTAAGTGATTTCATTTCACTCATTATTGTAGCAATTCTTCCAACTTTGTAAAAATGTAAACCACACTCACCAATCATTGATGTGAGTGAAGAAGATGCATGAATAGAAATTGTTTTGATTTTTTCTTTAATGGCCCTTTCTCTTAGCTCAATGTGAGTTGTTGCAATGTATGGATCTCCATATGCTAATAGCACCACTTTTTTCTTTTTTGCATTTTTTAAAATTTCACTTCCGTCTTCTACTAGCCATCTTTTTGCAAGTTTGAATTCTCCTTTTGTAGCATCTTTGATTTTATCTAAATCTGATTTCCCAATTGGACTGGTAAATTGCTCAAGATACACCATATCTGCCTTTGATAGTACATCTAATGCTTCAATTGGAATTGATTTAAATCCAGAAATACCTAAACCTACAAACCACAACATTATTGCAATTTTTTGTCATGTAGTCTTTTTAAATGCTGTAATGTCTTTTTGAGAATTTCTATTCCTTTGAGATATTCTTCAATTGAAACTTTTTCATCTATTGTATGTGCTTGGTGAGGATCTCCCGGTCCATAAGTTACAACAGGAATATTCCATTGATTACCTAATACATTCATGTCCCCAGTTCCAGTTTTTCTTATTAGAGTTGGTCTTGAATGCTCTGACTCCATTATTCCTAAGGTAAATGATCTAACTAGAGGTGAATTGTGTGCTGCTTCAAATGGTTCAGTTTCATCAAGAATAGAATAAAATGCTTCTACTTCTCTTTCTTTTGCAATTTCTTTAACAAGCACCGAAATTTTTTGTTCAATATTTTTACAATTCATGTCCACTGGAATTCTAATATCAAATGTTGTTTCGCATTCTTTTGGAGTAACATTATGACTTGTACCTCCTTTAACTTCTGTCATAGTTGCAGTCAATAACATTCCTTTAGTTCTATCTTCTTGATTTGCTTCTAGTTTTTCTTTAAGCTCTCTTGCAAAAATCATTGATTCTAAAATTGCGTTCTTTGAAAGCCATGGTGCACTTGCATGAGAACTATCTTCAACACTGATTTTTAGATTAATTGCTAATCTTCCTTTGTACGCAATTGTGACTTTTTTAATTCCACTTGGCTCTCCAAATATTGCGTAATCTATGTTCATTTCTTTTTTAACGAGATTTTTAATCCCAGTTGCATTTCCTTCTTCATCTACTGCTCCTACAAAAATTACAGTTCCATTGTTATTTTGAATTGATGCTGCTGCAAATAGCATTGCCATCAATGGTGCTTTTGCATCTGATGCCCCTCTACCATACAATGAATCTCCTTCTTGCCTAACTTTGACTTTGCCTGGAACTACGTCCATATGTCCACATAACATAATTCTTGGTGCACCTGAACCTTTCTTTGCAATCACGTTCCCAACTTCATCAATTTGAATATCTTCAAATCCTAAATCATCACACTTGTCTACCAAAAACTCTGCCATTGGTTTTTCACTGAGTGATGGTGTGTACAATCTAAGTGCTTTCTCAAGCATCTTTACTGCAAACTTTGGTGTAACTGTAAAATGAGCGTCCAATTCTTATTTCATCTTTAGTGCATAATCCAGCATTAATGAAGGGATATCTACTTCACACACTCTAACTGTGTTTTTGTATTCTGTTGTATTGTTTACTTCATGTACAACTAATCCTTTTTCTTCACTTTCCATTAAATCAACACCTACGATATCTCCTTGAACTGCATTTTTTGCTTTGATACACATTTCTTCCATTTCTTGTGTAACCTTACATGGTTCTGCTGTTCCGCCTAATGCCATGTTTGTTTTCCAATGTTTAGAAATCCTATAAATTGCTGCAACTATTTTATCTCCAACCATTATGGCTCTGATGTCTCTTGGTGGTCTTTTTACAAATTCTTCTAAATAATGTACTTGATAAATTGGATACATTTTCTCTCTACTTTCAATAATTCCTTCGGCTGCATCTTTATCATTTAATTTTGAAATTAATCTTCCCCAACTACCTACTGTTGGTTTGATCACTTTGGGAAATCCTTGAGTTTCTAATGCTTCTAAAGCTGCATCTTTTGAAAAAGCAACTGTTGCATCAGGTGTTGGTACTCCAAATTTCTTTAATAACATATGTGTAAATAATTTATTTCCTGCAAAAACCCCTGTGTTAAGACAATTGATTACTTTAACTCCGAGTCCTTCAAGTGCTGCTGTTGAATGTAAATTTCGATAATAACTCACACATCTTTGAATAACCACTCCATAATCTTCAGGTTTTTTTTCTAAATTTATTGCTAATTTTTTACAATCAACCATCTGTATGTTGATGTTATTTTTTTTACCTGCTTCTAGTAGAGCTTTTTCTTCCCAACGGATGGTATCGTAAAGAATTGTAACATCTGGACTCACTGCCCCCAATCCTCGCCAACCGTTTGGGCGGGCTTTAGATCAAAACCATCTGAACTTTTTGCTAATTCAAAACTTGCACCACATTCAGGACATGTTACAATTTCCCCTTCAAGTGCATCACTTGGTATGGAAATTACTGCATCACATTCTTCACATTTAGCCATGTTTTTCTCTCACAATTCCTCTTTATTTATCATTAATTATCTTTTTTTCCAGTCTATCTTCTAGTGGAATTTCAATTAGATCCCCCATTCTAAGACCTTTTAATCCTGCAGCAACTGCTTTTGCTCCTTCATCATCTTTCTTTAGTCCTAGTAATGACATTAGATAGGCTGCCCCTGTTTTACCTGCTAATTCTCCAAATACTATTCTTCTTCTGTTTCCAACGGCTCTAGGTGGAATGGGTTCATATGCTGCAGGATTTCTTAAAATTGCTGCAAGGTGTGTTCCTGCTTTGTGTTTGTATGCTGATGAACCTACAATTGGTTTTGAATCATATGGTTTGATTGATGTGTATTCTTCAATTAATCTAGACAAATCAAGTAACATGTCTAATCTGAAATCATTTGGTGATTTGTACAAATATGTTAATGCAACTGCAATTTCTGCAAGAGGTGGAATTCCTGTTCTTTCCCCAATCCCATCAATAGTTGTATGAATTTGATCTACTCCTGCATCACACGCTGAAAATGCATTTGCAACTGCAAATCCTATGTCATTATGTACGTGTGCATCTAATGGAACATCTACAACTTCATTTACTTTTTTAACAAAATTATACATTCCAATTGGTCGTAAAATTCCCACTGTATCTGGAAGACTAATTCTATCCACACCAGCTTCTTCAATTGCTTTACAAACTTTAATTAAAAATTCAGGTTCTGCTCTACTTCCGTCTTCAACTGTAAATCTAATTTTAAGTCCATGAGATTTTGCATATTCTACAGTTTCAACTGCTCTTTCAAGTGCTTCTTCTCTTGAAATACGTAGTTTATCTTTTAGATGAATGTCTGATATTCCTAAGTATGCTGCACACCATTTTGCATCACAATCTAATGAAATATCAATATCTGATTTGAGTGCACGTCCATGAGACACAATATCTGCTTTTAATCCTTGTTTGATGATTGTTTTAGTTGCTTCTTTATGATCATTTGATACTACTGGTGAGATTTCAATTTGGTCAACACCAAAATAATCTAACATCCATGCAATTTGGATTCTTTGTTTATTTGTAAATGAAACACCTGGGTGTTGCTCACCTTCTCTCAAAGTACTATCTAGTATCCTTATTTTTTTTGGATTTTTGTCATATGCATTGTAGATGTTTGCATAGTGATTCGGATCTTTCATTGCTAAAATCGTTAACCTAAATTGATGATATAAACATATTCGTACTATCTTCGTTGAAAATGAGTGATACTGATCCTAAATTAGTTTTGAATTAAAATTTTGAAACGAAAGTCGTATTAAATTATTTTTCTTAAAATTATCACAGTGTTTGTATCAACTACGCCTGCAATTTTTCTCAATGCATCAATAGTATTATTGATTTCTGTAATGTTTGGTGCACTAATAATAGTTGTAATGTCGTATTGACCTGTAATTTCATAAACTGTTTTAACACCTTCTAATTTTGCAAGTTTTAATGATACTTTTGCTGTATCAGTTGCAGAGTCTACTGAAACCAAAACAATTGCACTAGTTGTATTTTCTTCACCTAATTCTAAAGTAAATTTTTTGATAGCGCCACTACTTACTAGATTTTTTACTCTTCGTCTTACTGCTGATTCTGAAAGTTTTAATTTTTTACCAATATCTACAAATGATTCTCTGGAATCTTCTTTTAGATAGTTAATTATTTTTTCGTCTATGTTATCCTTGTACACTTCTTTTTCTCTCCTCTTCACTTAGTACAGAATCTAGAGCATGTAAAACTTTTGTTACATCTTCTTCAGATATTACTAGTGGTGGGAGAATTCTTAGTATGTTTCTTCCAGAATATAGCATTAAGACTCCTTCTTTAATTAATCCCATGAGGATATCTCTAACTTCAAATTTCATCTCTATTCCTATCATGAGTCCTTTTCCACGAATTTCTCTGATTATGTTGTGTTTTTCTTTTAATTTTTCTAATCCTTCTTTGAACATCTTTCCCATTTTTTCTGAATTTTCAATCAATCCATCTTCTGTTAATGCTTTAAGGGCTGCAGTTCCTGCAGCACAAGATATTGGATTTCCTCCAAATGTTGAGGAATGTTCTCCTTTTCCCATGGAATCTAAAATATCTGGTCTTACTACTGTTGCACCCATTGGAACGCCTCCTGCAATTCCTTTTGCAAGACACAAAATATCTGGTACTGTATTCCAATGATCACATGCCCATAATCGTCCAGTTCTTCCTAAACCAGCTTGTATTTCGTCAAAAATTAACAGAATTCCTTTTTCATCACATAGTTTTCTAACTTCTTGTAAAAATCCATCTGGTGCAACAATAATTCCACTTTCACCTTGTATTGGTTCTAAAATTACAAAAGCTGTATCATCATCTATGACAGAACGAAGTGATTCTATATCCCCATATGATGCAAAAGATACTTTTTCAACAAGAGGTGCAAATGCTTTTCTATATTTTGGATTAAATGTTAATGATAAAGCTCCAAATGATTTTCCATGATATGATCCTTTCATTGCAACCATTCCTTTTTTACCTGTAAACTTTCTTGCAAACTTCATTGCAGCTTCTATTGCTTCTGCTCCACTATTGTTTAGATGAACTTGTGTTAGTCCCTTTGGTGTTAATCCAATTAATGTTTTCAAAAACTCTTCTCTTGTTTTGTTATACAATGAACTATGAACTGTAATAATTTTATCAATCTGTTCTTTAATTGCATTGTTAACTCTTTGATTTTGATGACCTACTAGTGCAACACCGTATCCTCCCATACAATCAATGTACTCTTTTCCATCAACATCCCATACATGAGCTCCAACTCCTTTTTCAATTGTAACTGGAAATCTTTGATAGAGATTTCCCATGTATTGATCTTCACTCATGTTCTATCACCGTACAATTATCATGTGCAATGGCACTAGATATTGGATTTTCTTTTTGACCATTTGCAATTAATGCTGTTTTAACTCCCATATCTAATGCTTCAGTTGATGCCAGAATTTTCTTCTCCATTCCTGGACCAATTTTTGGTCTTATCTCTTTTGCTTCTACAAGTGTTAGTTTTGGAACAACCTTGTCATCCATTAAAAGACCATCCACGTTTGTTATGAATAATACCTTGTCACTCCCTACTTTGCCTGCAACATATGCTGCAGCTCTATCTCCGTCTACATTTAGAAATTCTGATTCTTCACTCATTGCAATAGGTGAGATGACAGGTGTGAGTCCTTGTTCTAGTAGCGATAGGATGAACTTTGAATTAACTTCTTTGATTTTACCTGTATATCCACCATCAATTGCTTGTTTTCTTCCCTTTTCGTTTACTATGAGTAACTTTTTCTTTCTATCTGCTTGAATCACTTTGGCATCCATCCCTGATAATCCAATTGCATTAATGCCATTTTTTTGAAGCATTTGAACAATTGTCTTGTTTATTCTACCTGACATTACCATTGTGAAAATTTCTGCAGTTTCTTTGTCAGTATATCTACTTTTGATTCCACTTGGAGATGTCACAAACTTTGGTTCTTTTCCAAGTTGTTTACAAACTTTGGTGACTTCTTTTCCACCGCCATGAACTATGATTACCCCTTCTGAATCTGCAATTTTTTTAATATCTGCAATTGTTGTTGGATGTAAATCATCTACAACACTTCCACCAATTTTGATTGTGATCATTTCTAAACAGGAGTTAGTGGTGTGTATCTTAGTCCGTTCATTTCATCAAAACCACACATTACATTCATGTTTTGAATGGCAGAACCTGCTGCACCTTTCATTAAATTATCTGATGCAGATAATGCAATCAATCTATTGTTATCTTCATCTAAATCAAATCCAATATCACAAAAGTTTGAACCAACAACAAATTTTGGATCTGGGAATTTGTATAATCCTTTTTTATCTCTAATTAGTCTAACAAATCTTTCTTCACCGTATGTTTGACGATATAATTTCCATAATTCTTTTTCATCAATGTCTTTTTTCATAAACGTGTGGTTGGTACATAAAATTCCACGAACAACATCTACTGCATGCGGACTCATTGAAACTTTAATTTTCTTTCCTGCAATTTCACTTAGTTCTTGTTCAATTTCTCCGGTGTGTCTATGTTTTGCTGGTTTGTATGGTCTGATTACTCCTGCTCTCATTGCATGAGCTGTTCCTGAACCTGAACCTGCACCTGATGAACCAATTTTTGAATCTACAATAATGTGTTCAGTATCAATAATGTCATTTCGAATTAATGGTGCTAATGCTAACATTGATGTAACTGCCATACATCCTGGACATGAAACTAGTTGTGATTTTTTAATTTCCTCTCTATGTAATTCTGGAACTCCAAAAACTGATTTTGCCAAATAATCTGGATGTGGATGTTCCCAACCATACCATTTGTCATATGCTTCTTGATTGTGTAATCTGTAATCTGCACTCAAATCAATTATTTTGACCCCTCTATCATACAATGCTTTTACAATTTCTGTTGCAGTTCCATGTGGTACTGCTGTGAACACTACATCGCATTTGTCAGTTAATTTATCATAATCCATTTCAGAAAAAGTCAGATCGGTAAAACCTTTCAAACTTGGTTGTACTCTGTGAAGATATTCTCCTACGTGCTGTCTTGATGTTACCATGGAGATCTCAACATCTGGGTGATTTACAAGAAGACGTAGTGTCTCTCCTCCTACATAACCTGATGCGCCAACAACACCTACTTTCATAATAAATCACAAAATAATGTAGTATAATTTATTTCCTAACATGGTTTAGGGCAAATTCTATCATTTCTTTTGGAATGTTTCGTTGTGCAACTCTTGCCAATCCTTTGAATTCCACTGTATTGTTTACTTCATGAACTACTAGCCCACGCTCCTCATCCTCCATCATATCTATTCCCAAAATTCCTCCACCCATGGCTTTGGATGCTTTTGCTGTCATATCTTCCATTTCTTTTGTGATCTCACAAAGTTCCGGATCTGCTCCTAATGCAATATTTGTTTTAAAGCCTCCTGGTGATTTTCTATACATTGCAGCAATTGGCTCATCTCCAATTGTAATCACTCTGATGTCTCTTGGTGGCCTTTTGATTAATTCTTGTAAATAGTATATTCTATCATGTGGACTATCTGTAATATCTCTAATTTCAAAAATTGCCTCCATCGTATCTTTGTCTTCAATTGGCATTACTCCTCTTCCCCAACTACCTATTACCGGTTTGATTACTAGAGGGAATCCTACTTTTTCTAAATTTTCTGCTGCACTTTCACTAGAAAATGAAAAGTATGTTTTTGGTGTTGGAATATTATTTTTTTTCAATAGTAATGTCATGAACATTTTATTTCCACATGTATTTGCAACTTCAAACTTGTTTAGTACTGGAATGTCCATAAATTCTAGACTAGCAGTAAAGTGTAATCCTCTAAAATAACTAACGCATCTTTCTAAAACAACATCACCAAAATCATAGTCTTCTTTTTTACTATCCGTATTCATTTGGGTAATCTTTGCATCTAACATCACTGCATCATGTCCTAGATTTGCTGCTTCTTTTTGAAGCATCTTCTCTTCTGACCTTAGACGGTCAAACACGATACAGACTTTTGACATTACTCTCCCCAGTCTTCGCCTACAGTTTCTGCTTGTTTAAGCTCAACATTTGATCCATCTTTTTTAGATATTTCAAAGTCAGCACCACAATCAGGGCAGGAGACTATTTCTCCTACTGCAGCATCGTCTGGGATGTTTAGTGTTGCATCACATTCTGGGCAGTTCATGTTTTTGATTTCCTTTTCTTTTGTAATTTATTAGCTGCTGTTGACTGCATTCCCCATAATTCTACGAATCCCTTGGCTAATCTTTGATCAAATGTTGATTCTGTTCCATAAGTAGCAATTTCGTGACTATATAGTGAGTTTTTGGACTTTCTTCCCACTACTCTTAGGCTTCCTTTGTACATCTTTAGTTTCACAGTTCCTGAAACTGGTTTTTGTGATGCTTCAATAAACCCATCCAAGTCTGTTTTTAATGGATCCTGCCAAAGTCCAGAATACACCAAATGTGCCCATTCATCATCTATCATTGATTTGAATTTATTTTCATGTTTTGTGTGAACCATTTTTTCCAAATCTGAATGAGCTTCAATTAAACAAGTTGCTGCAGGAGTTTCATATACTTCACGAGATTTAATTCCAACCACTCTGTCTTCTATATGATCAACTATTCCAACACCTGCATCTCCTGCTTTTTTATTTATGTACTCAATTATTTTTTGAGAGTCAGTTACTTTATCATCCACTTTAACTGGGATTCCTTTTTGAAATTCAATTTCTAAGTATGTTGGTTTATCTGGTAAGTTTTTTGTTTTAACCCAAATGAATGCATCCTCTGGAGGTTCATTGTATGGATTCTCTAAAACTCCTCCTTCAATTGCACGTCCCCATAAATTTTGATCAATACTAAATTTTTTTGCAACAGAATCAATTTCTATTCCATGTTTTTTTGCAAATTTTAGTTCTGTAACTCTGTCTAAATTTTTATCTCGAATTGGAGCAATGATTGGAAGATCAGAACCAGAACGTAATGTTATATCAAAACGTACTTGATCATTTCCTTTACCTGAACAACCGTGTGCAAGTGATGTTACTTTTTCTTTTTTAGCTATTTCTAATACTTTTTCTGCAATTAATGGTCTAGCAAGTGCTGTTGCAAGACAGTATTTTTTTTGATAAAGAGCATTGGCTTTAATTGATGGAAAAATGTAATCTTTGACAAATTCTTTTTTTGCATCTATGTTGTAGTGTTTTTTTACACCAAGTTTTTTTGCTTTTGCAGCAATTTTTTTAGCATCATCACCTTGTCCTACATCTACTGTAACTGTGATGACATCCATATCATGCTCATCTTGTAGATATTTTACAACTACTGATGTATCAAGTCCTCCTGAAAATGCAAGAATTCCTTTTTGAGTCATGAAACATCTTTTTCGGTCGTATTTTGGAATTTATCTTTTGTGATGCTTCAAAAATCCCTTTTTTTGAAAATATTTTAGGCTAGCTTGAGCTAAAATTCGATGATTTTTTAACAGCCAGATATAACGCTGTTTTATGAAATTTCGTTCTATGATTCTTGTAAGTGTTACAGGTGTTATTTTGCTGGCAGTATTTGGAATTTTCCTTAGTAATTCTGAGGTATCTCATGATCCTAAACTCCGTATTGCATACTTTCCAAATATTGGACACGCTATCCCAATCGTAGGAATGGAGGAAGGATTTTTTCAAAACAGTCTTGGAGATCAGATAAGAATTGAAACAAGAGTTTTTGATAGTGGACCTCAGGCAATAGAATCATTGTTTGCAAATTCAATTGATGTCGCATATGTTGGACCTGGTCCTGCCATAAACGGATTTTTAAATTCAGAAAATAATAATATTAGAATTTTATCTGGTGCTGCAAGTGGTGGTGCAAGTTTCATTGTACATCCTAATTCTGAAATTAATGTTGCTTCTGACTTTGCAGGAAAAAAAATAGCTGCTCCTCAGATTGGAAATACTCAAGATGTATCTTTACGTCATTACTTGTCTGAAAATGAATTAAAACCTGCTGAGAAAGGTGGAAGTGTAATTGTTTATAATATTCCAAATCCAGATATCTACACATTATTTGTAAAAGGTGATATTGATGGTGCATGGGTTGCAGAACCATGGGCTACTATTTTGGAAACTGAACTAGATGGAAAACGATTATTTCATGAAGAAGAATTGTGGCATAATCAAGAATTTGCATCTGTTCTTTTAATTGGAAATGTAAATTATGTTGAAGAAAATCCTGAAATAATTGCCACCTTGTTAAAATCTCATAGTGAAACTGCAATTTGGATTAATCAAAATCCTATTGAAACTAGAATTGTTTTTAATGATTTTTTAAATTCTCATTTGGGACAATCTTTATCTGATAATGTGGTAGATATTGCCTTGTCTAATCTTGTAATAACATCTGACCCTATCTCTGATTCCATTCATTCGTTTGCTAAAAAAGCAGATGGGTTGGGATATCTGGGAAGAAATGGATATGATTTGTCTGCAATTTTTTACTACTTTGATACAAATTCTATTGAAGGAGAAAATAACACATGACCAAACTTGAGGCAAAAAATATTGTTAAATATTTTAGCCATGATTCTCATAAACTCAAAGCTCTTGGTGGAATTAATCTAACAATTGAAGATGGTGACTTTGTATGCTTAGTTGGTCCTTCAGGATGTGGAAAATCTACCTTTTTACGTATAGTTGCAGGCCTGGAGAAACCTGATGAAGGACAAATCATCTTTGATGGTCATCCTGTCACTGAAACTGGACCTGAAAGAATTATGGTATTTCAAGAAGGTGCATTATTTCCATGGTTAAAGGTTCAAGACAATGTTGAATTTGGATTAAAGATGGCTGGTATTCCAAAAGAGGAGAGAGCAAAGATCTCTCACAGATATTTGGATATGATGCAATTAACAAAATTTACAGATTCTTACACTTATCAGCTTTCGACTGGAATGAAGCAGCGTGTAGCTATTGCTAGAGCACTTGTAATGGATCCTGATGTATTACTTATGGATGAACCTTTTGCAGCACTTGATCCTCAGACTCGTGATTTGTTGTTAGTTGAGATGCAGCTAATTTGGGAAAAGACAAAGAAAACTATTTTGTTTGTAACTCATAATGTGGCAGAAGCTGCCGTTCTTGGAACCAAAGTAGCAATTTTTAGTAATCGTCCATCAGTAATTAAAAAAGAAGTAGAGAATAATTTCCCACGACCACGAGTTACTGAAGATGAAGAACTGTTTCAATTCCAACAAGATATCTTGGCAGAACTTAGACCTGAGGTAAAGAAAAGTAAAGAGTGATAATCATGGCAAAAAATTTCATACCTTATAGAATTGCATTTTACATTGGAATTGTTGTTGTCTGGCAAGTAATTGCAATGGCTGGAGTTTGGCCTGATAATATTTTCCCATCTCCATATGAGGTAGCTGAAGATTTGGCATATGGTGCAGCAGATGGTAGTTTACTTTATGGCATTGCAACTAGTTTGTGGAGATTGTCTATTGGGTTAGCAATTGCAATTGCTGGAGGTGTTGTATTGGGAATATTCATGGCTAGAGTTGAAATTATTAATCAAACCGTTGGTTCTCTAGTTTTAGGTTTACAATCAATTCCGTCAATTGCTTGGGTTCCATTAGCAATACTTTGGTTTGGATTAACTGATGGAGGAATAATTTTTGTTACTGCGATTGGTGCAATTTTTGCAGTTACTATAAACACCTATACTGGAGTCAAAAACATTGATCCACACTACATTGAGGCTGCAAGAAATATGGGGGCAAAGGGCACTCAGCTAATTACTGGAGTATTAATTCCAGCTGCATTCCCATACATGATTTCTGGATTCAAACAAGGCTGGGCGTTTGCATGGAGGGGTGTAATTGGTGCAGAAATCTTGTTTTCGTTCCTAGGATTGGGATTTTTGCTTAATGCTGGACGTTCTCTTAATGATGTATCTCAAGTTATTGGAATTATGGTTGTAATTATGGGTATTGGCTTGGCAGTAGATGGTGTTATTTTCAAAAGACTAGAAACCAAAGTAATGTCTCGTTGGGGTTTGAGATAAATTCTTGAATCATATTATTATTTTTTAATTTTAAGAGATACTACAAATGCCACTATGATAATTGCAATTGCAAAATACATCACTGCAACATAGTCAAACAAAAATGCAATACTTCCTGCAATTATTGGGCCTATAACTGTGGCAATAGATAACGTGGAACTAAATATTCCAGTTGAAGTTGATTTGGGATTATTTTCCATCAGGTGAAAGTTTCCACCAATAAACAAAAATGCCCATGTTGCCCCAACTAGTGCCATAAACGGCATTGCCATCCACCACTCTGTAACTACTGATAATCCTACAAACACAAATGTAGTGAACCCAATACCTATTTTGAATTTAGTAACATTTGAAAGATGAATCTTACTTGCCATCACATTCATCAAAATAAACGCAGTCATTGTGTTTGCAACATATACAATTGATATGTGATACAATTCACCACCTAATTTTTCAACTATCATTATTGGTAGAATTGTCCATACTGCCGCAGCACCAATGTGTCTTAATAATAGAGATAGAAATAGAAATTTATTTTTTAAAATAACTGTCTTTGTAGTTCCTGGAGTTAACTCTTTTTCTTGTACTGGATTTGGTAGTTTGATTGTAAATAGAAACCCAATTACAAATGATGCTGCACTAATTAAGAAAATTAATTTTAGATCATTTGCAAATCCAGCTGCTGCAATTCCTGCAAGCCATCCTAATGCATGAAATGAAATTACTGTTGCTGCTCTTTTTTTATCTACATTTGCCTCATAGGTATATGCAATCATTGCAGGAATCATTATTCCACTTGCAATTCCTGCAGCAATTCTTACCAGAAAAAACATTGTCAGGTCTGTTGCAAAATAATGCAATCCAAAGGCAACTGCACATCCTATGAAGCCAATTCTGATGAATTTGAGCCTAGTTCCTTTTTTATCTGAATGTCTTCCAAAGTAAATTTCTGATACAATCTGAGCAAAACTAAACGATGCTACTAACAGACCAATCTCAAAGATAGAGTCTGTGACTCCTCTTGCAATAATAGGCATGAAAACAAAGATAATTGAGATTCCTGCATGCTGAAAAAAGGTTGCACTACGAACTAAATTATTTACATGTAAATTTTGCATAAATGTACATCAAATAATCTCACACCTAATTTCAATATACGTATCAATTTTACAGATGTATGTTGTTTTTTCTGAAAAGAGTTAAACTGTGTCAGAATATTTTGAAATTAAATTGACAGAAAAAGAACCCTTTCTTGATGCAATGAAAAATAGAATATTGCTTTTTGATGGTGCGATGGGTACTGAAATTCAAAAGTATGACCCTACTCCTGAAGACTTTCCAAATAATCAAGATGGATTCAATGATGGTTTAGTATTAACTCATCCTGATTGGATTAAACAAATTCATAGAAATTATTTAGATGCTGGCTCTGATTGTATTGAGACAAATTCTTTTGGTTCAAATAAAATAAAACTTGATGAATACGGTTTTGGTGATCAAACAATTGAATTCAACAAAAAAATTGCAACAATTGCATCTGAAGCTTGTAAAGAATATTCTGACAAACCTCGATATGTGATTGGTTCTATGGGTCCTACTGGATATCTTCCAAGTTCAAATGATCCTGACTTGGGACAAAAACCTCTAGATGAAATACGTGAAGCATTTGAGTTACAAGCTGAAGGATTAATTCTTGGAGGAGTAGATGCATTACTCATTGAAACAAGTCAAGATATTTTGGAAGTAAAACTAGTCATTGAAGCTTGTCATAATGCAATAGATAAAACAGGAAAAAAAACTCCTATAATTTCTAATACTACTTTGGATCAATATGGAAAAATGTTACTTGGAACAAATATTCAAGCTGCATACACAACTGTTTCTGGTATGGGCATTGACGTATTTGGATTGAATTGCTCAACTGGTCCAATTGAGATGACTCCAAGTGTTCAGTGGCTTGATGAACAAAATGCTCACGGTATATTGGTAGTTCCTAATGCTGGCATGCCTGAAAATGATGGTGGTAAAGCAGTTTACAAGATGACTCCTGAAAAAATGGCTAATGCGTTAGGTGATTTTCTTAATAAATACAAAAAAGTTCGAATTATTGGTGGCTGTTGTGGGACAGATCCTGAACACATCAAAGCACTAAGGAAAGTTATTGACGAAAAAGCAAATACTCTGGAGAGTTAAGTATTTAGAAAAACTGATGTGATTTTAGAGTATGACTGTTCCTAGAGTAAGTTCTGCATTAAAAGCAGTTGATCTAAAACAAATCCCGGCCCCCCTTATCATCGGTGAAAGAATTAACACTCAGGGTTCTCGTAAAGCAAAAAAATTGGTCCTTGCTGATGATTATGATGGTTTAGTTAACTTGGGACGAATCCAAGTTGAGGATGGTGCTCACTGTCTTGATGTTTGTGTTGCAACTACTGAACGTGCAGATGAATTAGATTTTATGTTAAATTTAGTTAAAAGATTGAGTTTAGAAATTGATGCTCCACTTGTAATTGATTCTACTGATCCTGAAGTAATTGAAAAATCTGTAACCCAAATTCCTGGCAGACCTATAATTAATTCAATTAATCTTGAAGGTGACGGTAGTAGATTTGAAAAACTGGCACCCTTGATGGCAAAGTATGGATTACCGTCAATTGCTTTGTGTATTGGCCCTGAAGGTATGGCAAAAACCCCTCAACAAAAACTTGATACTGCTGAGCTTCTTTTTGAAACAGGAAAAAAATATGGATTAAAAATTGAACAGTTTATTTTTGATGTTCTTACATTTACTTTGGCAACTGGTGAGGATGAATTCCTTGATGCTGGAAAAAATACTCTTGAAGGAATTAAACTTGTTAAAGAAAAATTTCCTGATTGTTATACTACATTGGGTCTTAGTAACATCAGCTTTGGTTTGGCTCCATACGCTAGAAAAGTTCTAAATTCAATTTTCTTGTATCATGCAGTCAAAGCTGGCCTTGATACTGCAATTGTAAATGCAAAAGAGATTATTCCTTATGGTGAGATTGATCAAAAAGAGAAAAAACTTACAGAAGATCTAATTTTTAACACCCATCCTAATGCCTTGTCTGATTTAATCACATACTTTGAGAACGTAGGTCCTCAAAGTAGCACTGCATCTAAAAAAGTAGACGTTGATCCTACTTGGCCTCCTGGAAAACGTGCACACTTTAGAATTGTGAATCGACTTAAAGATGGAATTCAAAATGATGTCGTATCTGCAATTGCAGCGAAACTAGGGAAAACTGATATCATTAAAGATACTGATGGTGTTTTATCTTTGGATATTCCTCCTGAGGAAACTCATGATGGTGCAATTCGAACTCTCAATGAAGACTTACTTCCTGCAATGAAAGAGGTGGGAGATAAATTTGGTTCAGGAGAATTAATTCTACCATTTGTACTCAAATCTGCTGAATGTATGAAAGCATCAGTTGGTGAACTAGAGAAATATTTAGTTAAAGAAGAGGGTACAAGCAAGGGTGTTCTTGTATTGGGAACTGTTTATGGTGATGTACATGATATTGGAAAGAATCTTGTAAAAACTATTTTTCAAAATAATGGTTATTCTGTACATGATTTAGGTAAACAAGTTCCGTTGCAAAAATTCTTGGAAAAAATTGATGAAGTTAAACCTGATGCCATTGGATTATCTGCATTATTAGTTTCAACTTCAAAACAAATGAAACTTTTCGTAGAACATGCAAGAAAAAACAATATGACTACCCCAATTCTTTGTGGTGGAGCTGCAATCAACAGTAACTACATAAACAGAATTGCAAAGGAAGATGGAATTTATGAACCTGGCGTATTTTACTGTAATACTATGTTTGAAGGACTCAAAACAATGGATGTTTTAATTTCTGATGAAAAGCCAAAACTTTTGGCTGATTGGAAAGAAAAATTGGAAAATTGGAAAGAAAAATCTACTGCAACTATAGATCCTGACACTCTTCCAAAAAGTGAGACTAGATCAGTTCAAGCACCTACTCCAAAAGTAATTGGAGAGCCAATTCGATTAAAACTAGATCAAATCAACATGGCTGAAGTTTGGACCATGATTGATAAAAAATCACTATTCAAATTATCTTGGGGTTTGAGAGGAAAAGCAGGCTCTGAATCTGAAGATGAACATGAACAATTACTAACGGAATGGAAAATCAGAATTATTCGAGATAAACTCTTTGAACCAGAAATTGTTTATGGATATTTCAAATGTCATAATAAAGATAGAAAATTACTTGTAGAGAATCCTACAGGAGATGATGTAGAATTGGAATTTCCACGTTCTACACGACCTGACCATCTTTGTCTTACTGACTATTTTGGTGATGATGATATTGTTGCATTTCAATCTGTAACTGTGGGTAACAAAGTAGCAGAAATTATTGAACAATGGAATAAAGAAGACAAGTATACTGATGCATACTATCTACATGGATTAGCAGTTGAGGTAGCTGAAGCTCTAGCAGAATGGGTAAATCAAAAAATAAAATCTGAATTAAGTTTAGAGAAAGGCGGTCTGAGATACAGCTGGGGATTTCCTAGCTGTCCTGATGTTGCACAACATCATTTAGTGTGGAAACTATTACAACCAGAAAAATCTGGTATGACTTTAACTGAATCTGGTCAAATTATCCCTGAACAATCAACTACTGCAATAGTCATTCATCATCCAGATGCAAAATACTTTGTACTTTAATTAGATAATTTCTCTAAAAATTCATCTAACCCTTTGAAATCACTAGGTGATGTAACTAGAATGTCTCCCGTAATCTCATGTGTCTTTTCAAACAATTCTTCAAATTCTTGAGTGTATGTTGTTAAATCTAAATTCAAAAATTTTGCAGATTTTTCATTTTTTGGTGAGGGATACAATATGATTGGAATTATTGAAAATCCTTTTAGATTATCTGACAAACTTTGGACTTGTTCTATATTTTGAATTACCTGTGTCATGAACCCTTTTGGCTTTGCATCTAATTTCTTTCCTATTTTGGAAAAATTGGGTTTATTTGAAATTGAAAGATACAAATCAATTTTTGAATCAATCCCTTTTTCTCTTAATCTCCTTACTGTGGAGCTTGGAATTTGTCCCGAGTCTGCTTTTCCTGTCTGTGATGGGTCTCCCATTAGAATCAAAATTCCTGAAAATCCTGCATCTATACAGTTCTCAACAAATTCTGAAATCTCAGTTTCACTTTTGTCTCTAACTCTGAGACTCACTGTAATTGGCAAGTTGGGAATTTCTTTTTTGATAATCTTTCCTATCTTTATTGGTGAGACTCTTTGGAATCCTAATACATTCTCAGTGAGATGTATTGCATCACATTTTTTTGAGATTATTTTTATTTTTTTAACAAATTTCTGGATTGATTCATTTGTATCAACATCAGGTAGAATTTTTGGTGGATTAGCTTCATACCTAATTGTCATATCCCACATTCTTCTCTCCTCGGTTAAAACCTTTGAATACCAAAACCCCTATGGAATAATAGGAAACGCCATAATGCTCTTAGATGATTTAAAATCCTCACTTTCAACTCCAATTGATCCTAAAATCAAAACTGATGGAAAATTTCGTTTAGCCTCAATACTTGTAGTGATTTATGGTAGAGACCCAATTATTGTAATGACTGAAAAACCAAAACATATGAAATTTCATGCAGGTGAAATTTCATTTCCTGGTGGGAAATTGGATTCTATGGATTCAGATCTTTTACAAACTGCATTACGTGAAACTAGCGAAGAAATAGGGCTAACAATTTCTAAAGATCAAGTGATTGGCCAACTAGAACCTGTGGTAACATTGAATTCTGGTTTTTTGATTTTACCATTTATTTCAGTTGTCGATACAATTCCTACACTCTCTGCTAATTGTGAAGTTGAAAAAATTTTCCATATTCCTTTGGAATCTTTTTTAAAAACTGAATCAAAAGATCCGGATCCATCTCATAACATTATTCAAGAAATGTTTACCTTTGAGTATCAAAATCAAATTGTGTGGGGAGCTTCAGCTAGAATCTTAAAACAGATTCAAAGTTGCCTAAAATCCTGAGATTCATTTAAAAAGAGCTCTTCGTGCCTGAAAATCTATGGCTGCTCGCAAGTCCTCACCACGAAAGATTCGTCTATTGAAAAAAACAAAACAGACATCTGCAGTACCAGCTTGGATTATTCTCAAAACTAAGAGAAGTGTTAGAACCAATCCAAAACGTAGGGCTTGGAGATCAACTGATGTGGAGGTAGGATAGTTGTCTCAAGAATTAGAACGAGTTTATACAATTCCTCTTGGTAAAGTTAAACTTTCACAATCTCAACATAGAGCCGTTAGAGCAATTAACATGATTAAAGAATTTGCACGTCATCACATGAAAGTAGAAGAAATTAAAATTGAAGAAGAATTATCTCACTTAATTTGGGCAAGAGGTGTTAGAAGACCTCCAAGAAAAGTCAGAGTTAGAATGACTAAAACTGATGAAGGCTTTATTCTTGTTTCACCATTTAATGATGAAGTTGATTCTGTAACTGCACCTGAAAAAGAAACTAAAAAAGTTGATGATAAAGTAAAAGAACCAGCTAAAGAAGCACCAAAGAAAGAAGCACCAAAGAAAGAAACACCAGCTAAAGAAGCACCAAAGAAAGAAACACCAGCTAAAGAAGCACCAAAGAAAGAAACACCAGCTAAAGAAGCACCAAAGAAAGAAACACCAGCTAAAGAAGCACCAAAGAAAGATTAATTATTTTCAAAAAATTATAATTTTAAAAAAATCGGTTTACTCTAATTGATATAAATCCAATTCACAATCAATACTGCAATCTGGTGTTGACCAGTCAAGCGTATCTTCTTGCGGAATCATACCTAATGGATCATAATTATCAAACTTTGTCATTCCTTGAATTGATGATAACATTACAACTTTGGAGTTATCAGAATTTGAAGCCATGTCAATTTCTGAATTACTTTCACTAACAATACCTGCAGTTAGACTTGTAATCGAATTGATTACTCCTACAGGAATATTACTTCCTCCAACTACATACAACATTGAACGTTTAACAGAATTTGGTGGTGCATTACCATACAGCATTTTTAGTGAGTCTCTTAGTGAATCCTCAATATCTTGACCATCTTTGCTTGTAGTTAGAATACTTGTTTCATTGGATATTTCTGATGTTCCTAATGATTTTACAACATGCATGATTGCAGAATTTGCTATGTCATAGCATGCTTTAGGACTCAAATCTGGATTACTTTCAAGTAATGAATCATTATCTAGAACAATTGTGCATTCTGAATCTTCTCTGATTCTTTTTAGTGATATTCCTGAATTGAAAATTCTATCTTTTTCATATTTGAAAGGCATAATTGCAAATGAGATCAATCCTTTGTCTGATTCTTTACATATTTCTGATACAACTGGTGCTATTGCTGAGCCTGCTTTTCCTGCCATGTTACTCATCAAAACAACTGTTGAATACTTTGCAATTTTTGATTTGATTTCTTCAGATGCCTTGTATGTGGAGCCTCTGATTAATTGCACAGATGGATTAATCACTGAATCTGTTGAAATATGAATAGAATTACTTTCTGCTGCAAAATCTTTTGCATCATTACTGATGAGTAGACAATCTGAATTAATGGAATCTTTTGCGTTAATTGCTAATTTTGAGCCTACGCCACCTAAGCCTATTACTAAAACTGGTTCTTTAACTTGAAAACTCATTTCTGATCTTATTTCCTGATTTAGATAAAAAACCTTCTTACGTTTTTTTAATCAAATTTTAGATCGAAAAAAATTAGCTTGCGATCTTTCCAATCAGTCTTTTTACTGTGGCATCTGTGATTTCAACTGTGTATGATTGACCCAATTCAACTGGTTCGTTAACTGCTATGGGTTTGTATGCAAAGTTCCTGCCCTTGATTCCCTCATCTGTCTTCTCATCAAACAAGACTTTTCCCTTCCAACCGATCCATTTTTTGTTGCTCTCCATTGACAATTTACTGATCTGTTCAAAAACTATCTTACTTCTTCGTTTAGATTCGGCATCATCAATTTGTTTTAATTCTGCAGCATCTGTACCTGGCCTTGCACTATATCTGGATAAATTAACAACATCTGGTTTTATTTCATCAAGCAAAGAAACTGTTTTTTGAAAATCCTCTTCAGTTTCTGAAGGAAATCCTACTATGATGTCAGTTGAAATGGTAAATTCTGAAAATCTCTCTTTTATTTTTTGTACTATATCTCTAAAAGTTCCTGCAGTATGACCTCTTTTCATATCGTTGAGCACTTTGTCACTTCCACTTTGAACTGGTATGTGGATAAATTTGAAGATCTTTTCATTATCAAAAGACTCAATTAATTTTTCTTTAATTCTTGGCATGTACATTGGATTCATCATGCCAACTCTAATCATGAATTCATTTGGAATCTCTGCAACAGCATTTACTAGTGATGGTAAATCTGTCCCAATATCAAACCCATAACATCCATTATCTGTAGATGTTAGCCATACTTCTTTACATCCTTCATTGACTTCTGTCTTGACTTGTCTTACAATGTCTCCTAATCTGTAACTTGTTAGATCCCCTTTTGATAATTTAGTTTGACAAAATGTACATTCACTCATACATCCATTTGCAATTTCTACAATCCCTACTGCTGGATTTAATCTCACTTTTGGTAGTCCTACTTTAGATAAATCTGAATCTTCTAATGCGATTTGTTTTGTTCCACTTAATGTCGAATTGATTACTTGAAGTGTTTTTCCTAATGAATTTGGTCCTAGTAAACTGGCATTTTCTGAGAATTTCTCAACGTTTTCTTTCTCTGCTTTTGGAAGACATCCTGCAACAATTAGTGGTTTTGATTTTAATGAATTAATTCTATACATCATTTTGTTTGCAGTTGAATCTTTAACTGAACATGTTACTACAATATTTAGATCAGAGTCTGATGAATTATCTGCTAATGTATGACCTCCGTTCAAAATTAACCCTGAAATCATTTCTGAATCTGCGAAACTTGCAGAACACCCATAAGCTTCTACAAAGATTTTTGCCATTATTTATCCAAACAATGAATCGATTTCTTTGTTACTCATTAATCCCTTTGAAACAACAAGTTCTCTGATAGTTTTTCCTGTTTTTAGTGATTCTTTGAAAAGTTCTGCAGATTTTAGATATCCAATTTTTGGAGTTAGCAGTGTGACAATTACTGGACTGTTTTCTATGTCTGCACGTAATTTTTCTTTGTTTGCTGTAAGCCCATCTATCAAATTTGCAGAAAACACTGGCAAGAAATTCTTGAGCATGTCAGTTGACTCTAGCATACATTTTAGCATTCCTGGCAACATCACATTTAGCTCAAACTGTCCTCCTTGAGCTGCACAAGAAACTGAAGTATCATTTCCAATAATGTTAAAACAAATCATATTCATGCATTCAGCTAAAGATGGATTCACTTTTCCAGGCATGATTGATGAACCTGCATGTACTGCAGGAATTCCCAACTCTGCTAGTCCTGCAATTGGACCTGATGCCATCAATCTGATATCATTTGCAATCTTTCCAATTTCTATTGCCAAGTTTCGTAAAGCACTTGATGCATTTACTACTGCAAATTTACTTTGTAATCCATACTGCATATCTTTTTCAGGTTTCAATGAAAGTTTAGAAATTTTTCCAAGTTCTGATATGACAATTTTTCTGTATC
>Ga0233449_1001229_pt1 | contig 24242 bp, 22 predicted proteins | sample SI_124_October20_FD_183012 | JGI IMG/M metagenome (GOLD analysis project Ga0233449, IMG submission 183012) | Seawater microbial communities from Saanich Inlet, British Columbia, Canada - SI_124_October2016_200_MG | ecosystem: Environmental > Aquatic > Marine > Inlet | place: Canada: British... | reverse complement strand
GCGTAATTCCGGCAGATATCGCCACACTGTTTGCCATACCTGCGCTGTGCCGCCAAGTCACGTTTTATAACCATTTCTTACCGCTTCCGCCAGAACGCCCCCAGTGCCAGCACCTGGTCAAGCGCCTGGTAAAAATTCAGGACAGACATGCCTTTCCCCGTTTATGAAGCCCCGCTACCCTCCGCCGTAATTTTTGATCTTGATGGCACGCTTGTTGACAGTGCACCCGACCTGCTACCAGCCACCAATCACGCCTTAAGCATCATTGGTCGCGCGCCTGTTTCGCTGGAAGCCTTGCGGGGTATGGTCGGTGGTGGCTTGCGCCAGATGATCAGTCTGGGGGCACAGGCATCCGGTGGCCCTGTTGAAGAAAATACGCTGGACCGACTGCTGGCAGCAGGCATGGTGCACTATGCCGACCACATCAGCGACAACACCACATTATATGAAGGCGTGATCGAAAATCTTGAAGCCCTGGCCGCTGCAAATGTTCCCATGGCCGTCTGTACCAACAAGACAGCTCATTTTGCCCGTCGCCTGATTGATGACCTGCGCTTGACACCTTATTTCAAAGCCGTACTGGGTGGAGATTCGCTGGCTGTGCGAAAACCGGATGGCGAACATATCCTGACGGCCATCCGTAACGCCGGGGCTGACCCGGCCAATGCGGTCATGATCGGCGACTCCATCACCGACGTTGACGCTGCGCGCAACGCCGATGTGCCCGTTGTCCTGGTATCCTTCGGCTATACGGTGACCCCGGCACGGGAGCTGGGTGCCGATGCGGTAATCGATCATTTTCAGGAGCTACCACAAGCATTGGCCAGCCTGAAGGAATGAACTACCTTTTGTTGGATAAAACAAAAAGGTGGGATTGATGGACGACCTGATCAGGGATTTGCCCAAGGCAGAACTGCATTTGCATATTGAAGGTTCACTGGAACCAGAGTTGCTGTTCAGCATTGCAGCGCGTAACAAAATTGATATTCCTTACGCCAGCGTCGAAGAATTACGCCAAGCCTATCGCTTTTCCAATCTGCAGGAATTTCTGGATATTTATTACCAGGGCATGAATGTCTTGCGGACAGAAGAAGATTATTTTGACCTGACATCCGCCTATCTGGCCCGTTGTGCTGCAGACAATGTCCGTCATGTTGAAATATTCTTTGACCCCCAGGGCCATACGGAACGCGGGGTTTCCTTCGACACTGTGATCAAGGGCATCATTGCCGGTCTGGAAGATGGTGAAAAAAGACACGGCATCACCTGGTGCCTGATCATGAGCTTTCTCAGGCACCTGAGCGAAGAAGATGGCTTTGAGACCTTGAAGCAGGCCGAGCCCTGGCTTGATCGTCTTACCGGTGTTGGTCTGGACAGTTCCGAAATGGGGTACCCACCAGCCAAATTTGCCAAACTGTTTGCGGCCTGTCGCGAAAAAGGCCTGAAGCTTTGCATGCATGCAGGTGAAGAAGGCCCGCCTGAATATGTTCGCCAGGCTATTTTCGACATTGCTGTCGACCGGATAGACCATGGCAACCGGGCGATGGAAGATCCTGAATTGATTGCGGCGATTGTCGAAAAGGGTTTAACCCTGACGGTTTGCCCCCTGTCCAATACGGCGCTCAAAGTCATCGACAGGATTGAAGACAGCCCCGTCGCCAAAATGCTCGAGGCAGGCATCTCTGCCACAATCAATTCCGATGACCCTGCCTATTTTGGCGGCTACATGGGAGCCAATTATCAGGCCGTGGCAGATGGATTGAAACTGGACCGAGCCGCAATGAAGCAACTGGCGATCAACAGCTTTGCGGGGTCATTCCTGCCTGAGGACGCCAAGGCAGATCACATAAAGGCGATTAACGACCTGCCCTGAAGTCTATTTCTTCTGCAATCCAGCCGATTGCTTCAGAAGACCGGTCCGGAAATACATGGCTGCCGACTGGTACCAGGAAATTGCTTCGTCAATTAATTCTGCATCCGAGGAAGATGTCGTACCATCTTTCGAAGCAGGCAGACCCTTTTGCACGACAGGGTCCTGCCTCACATCCAGGACAACCAACCTATCGTCCTTTAAATAGCCTAGTTTCTGATAGGTACTGATAAAAGCCCGTTCGCGACCCGGTTTCAGGGTAAACATGTCATAGCCGAAAAACCGGCTGGAATAGTCCAGTCCCAGCCAGCCCAGCAGCGTCGGGCCAATGTCGATCTGGCTCATCAATCGATCCATGATCCCTGGTTTGATCAAATCAGGGGCGTACCAAACCATGGGAATATGATAGCGCGACAGCGGCAAGTCGGTCTTGCCAGCGGCCTTTGCGGTATGGTCCGAGACGATAATAAACAATGTGTTTTTGAACCAGGGTTTGTCTGCTGCACGCCGGATAAAATCACCGATGGCCCAGTCCGTATATTGCACAGCACCTTCGCGCTTTTTTTGCGGTTGTTCAACGCGACCTTCCGGGAAGGTATAGGGTCGGTGGTTCGACGTCGTCATGACATGGGCAAAGAATTTGTTACCTTTGGCAAACTCGCGATCGATCCGTGTCATGGCCAGGGTATACAGGTCTTCATCTGCAATGCCCCAGATGTTTTCTGAATGCACCTTGATGCCTTCGTTGTCGACGTCCGTCCGGTCTGCAACATTGAATCCGTTCCCGGCGAAATAGGCATTCATATTGTCGAAAAACCCATAACCGCCATACACCCACCAGGGCGTCCAGCCCTTGTCCTTCAAGGTGCCACCAAGATTGACCAGCCCATCATTATCCGGCCTGCGCACAATGCTTTGTCCCGGCGTTGGCGGTGTGCCGACACTCAATGCCTCGAGGCCACGCACGGTGCGGGTGCCGGTGGCATAAAGCTTCGTAAACCACAGTCCCTTGTCGGCCAACTTGTCCAGTTCAGGTGTCAAATTATCCTTGTTCCCGAAGCGGCCGACATAGTCCGCCGATAAACTTTCAACGGATACGAGGACCACGTTCACATCTTTTATCGGGCTGTGGGCTGCAATCGTTCGTTCGATGCCGGTGTCAGACACAAATGTAGCACCGGGCTGTTCAACCAGGGCACGGATCCCCGTGTCCAGATCATTTGCCTTCAGGGTTGGATAGTATTTTTCATAATCCAGCTGGTTATGGCGAAAGGCGTGAAACAGCGCATAGAAACCGTTGTTGGACAGCTGCGTTACAAAAGCGTTTGATTTTGTCTCCGCTGATTTCTGATCCACAAAGAAGAAACCCAAAGCCGCCACAAGGGCGACAGCAACAACCCGGCTCCAGCGACGTAACCAGGGTGCCTGAATATCTTTTCCGCCCCTTGGCCAACTGATCCAGGTGATTACCAGACAAATGGCGACGATAATCGACGTCCACAAATTGATCGGGTAGCTTTCCCTGATATTGCCGATCACTTCGTGCGTATAGACGAGATAATCAACGGCAATAAAATCAAAGCGATTGCCGAATTCAGCCCAGAATGTGAATTCCGCCGTTGCGACAACGCTGAACAGCACAAGATAGCCACAGCCTGCCAGAGCGGCCCAGCGGCTCTCCCATTTGTGCAGGCGGTGTTTATCGTGCCATTCCGGCATGACCGCGTCATAGACGGCCCATGGCGCCAGGAACCAGGGAAGAACCGTCACATCAAACAGCAGACCGACGCCGTAAAAACGCAGCCATTCCAGTACGCTGAAACTGCCGCCGCTAAAAATTGCGAGGCCGGTGCGCGTTGCAAAGGAAACAAGTAAAAAGCAAACAGCGATCCAGATCAGCCGTTTCACGCCTCGGGTCATGGGGTCGTCCTTGATATCAAAACAAATGCAGCAGTTGTCCGACCCATGTCAGGGCAGAGCGGCCAATCTACTTATCTGTTCTTCGGACAACAAGCTTCAAGTCAAAAAGAGTGAGCTCTGTGAAGGATTTCGAAGTCGATCAAGCTGCTCAAGCCTTGCCTGACTGCATACTTTTTGAACTGAGAGCCAGACGACGTTCTCGTTTCAGGCGCTTCTGGATCATTGGCGGACATTTGTGGTCATCGTAGTACAAAGTCTGGCAATGCAGGCACTGGAGGCATTCGTTAGGATTGATGTGGCCTTCAGGATGTATGGCCTGAACCATGCATTCACGGGAACAACGCTGACAGGGATTACCGCATTCGCGATAGCGACGCAGCCATTCGTTCATCCGTAACCGACCAGGAATACCCAGGGCACCGCCCAGAGGACAAATGTAGCGACAGAAGAAACGTTCAATGAACAGGCCAACGGCGAGCACGCCCACGGCGAAGAACACATAAGGCCAGCTACGCTGGAACATCAGAATGATTGTGGTCTTGAAGGGTTCAACCTCGGCCAGTTCTTCGGCCAGTTCAAACGATTCAAGGGAAATGCCGAACAGCCCAAGAAAGATCAGATACTTCAGTGGCCAGGCACGTTCATGCAATGCCCAGGGGACGGTGATCTGGGGAACCTTGAATATCTTGGCAATCCGGTTCAGCAATTCCTGCAGGGCGCCAAACGGGCACAACCAGCCGCAATAAACACCCCGGCCCCAGAACAGCAGCGATGCTGCAACAGAACCCCACAGGATAAAGATTAAGGGCTCCAGCAGGAAAAAGTCCCAATGGAACTCATGCATGATCGATCCGGCAAACGTCAGAACGTTGACGATTGATAGCTGCGCCTGGGCATAGAACCCAATCCAGAGAACTGTGTAGGTCAGAAACGCTAGACGTAACCGGTCTGTAAGAACAGGCCTTTTCGCCAGCCAGTCCTGAAAAAAGAACATGGCCGTCAACACCGTAAGCCCCAGACCCAGAATAATGATGTCCGGGATTTTTGAAATCCAGATTTTCACCCACAACGGATCACCGGTTCTGGCTGGTCCTGCATCTGAATTCGTTGATGCATTGTCAGACGCAGCCGCTGCCTTGGGCATATGCTTTTCAAGGAACCTTGGCGGCGTTACATAGCCAACATCAAAGGTCAAAAATTCCTTTTTGATGGGCCCGATGGCGCGGTGAACCAGAAGCTGGATCCGCCACGGCAAGGCCGGATCAAAACCACTGTCTGCCGGCACAACAAATAACCCTGTTTCGGCAAGGTGGGGGGAACCATCGGCAGCGAAGTCTGCCAGACGCTTGTGTTCCTTGTCCCGGAAACGAACGCTGTAATCCCCTTGTATCAACTGGATGCGATCAAAAATACCACCTCGCACATAGCCTGAACCCTTGAACGAATATCGCCCGGAACCTGCCATCAGAATTGCATGTTCGCCTGGCTTCAGGGCCGCCTGCATGTTCTTGTATTCCTGCTCGCCCAGCAAACTGTGTCCAATGGATGGTATGGAGCCGTTGGCAATATAAAAATCGACAAAGGCATCACCATCCGGGCCGGGTTCTGGCCGGGCAGCCGCCAATGTCTTTCCGGCATTTTCGAAGGCAGCGTTAATATCACCAACGGAAATCATCCGGCGACGGACAGAGCCATCACCCAGCATTGTCATCCAGTCCAGTTTTTCATCCAGTTCCTTGCGGACACTGTAAGTCACCCGGTTCTTGTCGGCACTGGCATCAACCAGACCGCCGACACCACGCGTGCGCATAACCCGGATGGCCGCGCGAACAATTGTATCGTCGATGATCATGACAGTAACGGTGGCACCACTGACAATATCCAGTTCACGGTCGTCCTTGCCTGTTTTAGCAATTTCAAGAACGTTCAAGCCGATATAATTATCAATGAAGTCGTGAACTTTTTTGACAGGAATTCCAACAAGGACGATGGGTTCGGAATGCTTCACCATGCGCGCGCCGGTGATCAATCCATTGGTATCTACACCAACGACTATATGGATGGGTTTACCGGAATATCCGATGGCGTTCACGACTGCTGAATTCAGAAACACATAGCCTAACAACTTGTCACCCCTGTAGGCAGCAGCAGAAGGAGGACTACCCTCCTCCGGTCCCAACCGATTAGCACCAGGCATGACTGTCGCAAGATCAAATTTGTCCTTGAAATCGCTGATGTTTGCCGCACTGACATCACCTGCGAACACAGGCAACACAAGGCCCAGAACCAGGGCGGAAATCTGCAAAAGAAACCGCAGTCGGGAAGGAAGAGATTTCAACGTAACATCCTATGGTATTGCATCTGATTGCCTTTGTTTGTGCGGCAAATCAGCTTCTGGCCAACATCCGGGGGTGGCTGATACATCGGGATTATGCTTAAGTAGATCAACAGCAAAGTAAAGGCCCAAGGCCGGAACCATGATGATCGATATTCAGAATCCACCCACCGATTTAACGCTTGAGAGTTTAGCCCAATTGGCGGCCTCAATGGAACGTTCAGCTGCCGCGACCTATTGTCGCCTGGCCGCAGATATGAAGAAACTTCACAACCCTGAAGCCGTCGAGATGTTCGAACGTTTGATCGAAATCGAACGCGGATATCAGAGCGAAATTTCGACCTGGGCACATGATCTCGACATTGAAATTTCAACGGAAGAAGACAAATCAACGCCAGCTGTCGAAGATCGGGAAAGTCAGGCGGCGACGGACCTGTTGTTAACGCCGTGGCAGGCGATGAACATGGCTGTCCGCACCGAACAGGAAGCATTTGAATTTTTTACCGCACTGGCAGCCAACGCAAACCAGGAAGATGTGCGCCAGCAATCAGAAACTGTGGCCTCCAGAAAACTGGAACATATTGCTCTGCTGAGGCTTGAGCGCAAACGTGCCTGGCGTACAGATGAACGCGCACGCCTTGAGGCAATCGTTGGCCAGGATATTCCAGGCACACTTGCATCTTTCGAAAAGACGACCCGGGAATTGAAATCAGCCCTGCGACAACGTTACCTTGAACTCGCAGTTGAAGGAACAAATCTGGGCAATCACAATGCGGCGACTTTGCTGCGTCAGTTGGCAGCCGAAATTCCCGATAACAATCCCGGTACCGAAGTCACCATGAATTCGGTGAACGAGACGACGCGCAACGATAAAGCCGCTGTGTTGCGGGCAGCTTTACGTGAAACCGAGGCGGCTTTTGATGCCTTCATGGCCGTTGCCGCACGCGCAACAAGCGAAGACATTGTAGACGCTGCGCAAGTCGAGGCCAGCGAGTGTGTCGCCAGATTGGAAGGTCTGCGAGACGAACTAACAGCTTACATTGGAAGTCTGGCGACGACCTGACACCAAAAGATTAATTGTTCCGGACGTCAGACCCTGACGTCTTCAAAAGTGCCGTCTTCTTTCAAAAACAATGCCGCCTTTGCACCTGAATTGCGCAGGATTGTCGCGGCATCTGTAACCGGCAGGCTGGACAGTGCCGTCGACAAGGCATCTGCTGTGGCTGCCCTTGTGGCCATTACGGTCACGCTGGCATAACGATGGCTCGCAGCGCCTGTCTTAGGATCAAACAAGTGATGTTGCGGACTTGAGGCATGGAACTTCTGGCCGTATCCGCCCGAGGTTGCAACGGCCAGATTTTCGACCGCAAGTGTGCGCACAGCACCACTGATGTTTTTCGGATCACGGATACCAACACGCCAGGGCCGGCCGGCGGGATGATCATCCAGAGCGCGGGTTTCACCCAGATCAACAAGGACGTTTTTCATTCCTTCAGACCGCAGCAAATCAGCGATGCGGTCAGTGATAAAGCCTTGCGCAAAACCGTTCAGGGTTATGGCCATGCCCGCTGATCCAAATTCGATCCGGTCTGAGCCAATGGCGATTTTCCGATAATCAATCCGGCTCATGGCCAGCGCGATCTTGTCGGTGGACGGGCCTTGTGGGTCCGGGTCAATTGACGAGAAATGCCCGGCATATAGCTGCCAAAGCGGCTGCACCGTTGCATCAAATGCGCCACCAGTGATATCGCTGATGCGTCTGCAATCGGCCAGTGCCTGAACCAGTTCGAGAGGCGGATGATCCAGATATCCAAGCTTGTTTAATTGCACAAGTGCGGAATCCTGACGATACAGGCTGAAGATGTTTTCAAGACGGGAAATTTCGGCAACACAAGCTGAAACAATTTTCGCCGCTTGCTGTTTGTCAGGATGATGTAACAACAAACTCGCTTTGGCACCAAGCGCTGTTCCCTGCCAACGATAAGGTGCTGCAGAAGCTGTGTTTCCAAAGGCGAGGGTACCTGCGGCGGCGCTGATCGCCAAAAAACGGCGGCGGTTGATTTGCATCGTCAATTTATCTGTCCTTCAAGGCTGGATGTCTGATCCGCATCCAGCACATAACTCCGCGGAACGTCAGAATAATTTACCACTTCACCGCCAAAGTTTTCCACAAATTTCAGGGCTGCATCTTGATCACTAAATGGAACAGCCTCGGCTGCGCCCATGCCGCCACGTTTTGTACTGTCGATCACATACCAGGCCTCACGGGCATTGATCCACTGCCCCTTCGATGTATCGGACCAATCAGCAACCGTTGCCATATCTGTCACATAAATTACCGAAACGCTTTTGGCAGACTCAGGCAACATGGAAAATGCGATAGCATCACGTGCCGAAGTGAACCAGAACGGCGCCTGTCCGCCTTTTACAAAAGCATGTGCCTTGGGACCGGGGTGATCCAGAATGGTCATATTGCAAAAATGACCGGTGGCATCGAGTGTCAAATTAACCGGTTTTGGTAGTTCGGCAACTTCTTCTGGTCCGCAGGCTGAAACCAGCAAGATACTGGATGCGACAAGCAGGTATTTAATCATATTCTGCATACTAGATCTCCTTGCGCTGAAACAGCCATGTTGCCAGCCCCAGCGGCACGATGATCCAGCCGAACTGAACACCTAATAATGACAAGGGCGAAAATTCTGCATTTGCCGAAAGCCCGATGGTGCCGGTAAATGTCGCCATGCCTTCAAAACCCGCCAGGTTAAACAAACGATAGGCATCTGTCGGGTTGGCCAGCAGCAGTGCGTTGAATACTGATTCTCCAATGCCGTTGCCTCCATCCGCAACCAACAAACCCAGCAAGGCCATGTCATAGATCAAGACGAATAACAGCCAGACAGCGACCGCAATTCCTGCAGCTGTTGCGCGTTCTTTTACGATGGTGCTGATCAGATAACCGATGGCCAGAAATGCGGCCCCCAACAATACGGAAGAACCGATAACCGCGGCAAAGGAAAACCAGTTGGCATTGTCAGCGTCAACGCCCTGGAACACCAGGACGGCACCAGCGCTGCCATAACCGACAATAGTGGCGAAGGCCAATACGGAAAGATGCCCAAGAAACTTGCCGCCGATGGCGTGCCAGCGTGCCAATGGGTAGGACAACAGCAGCAACAATGTGCCGCGTTCGATCTCGCCAATGACGGCATCGTAGGACAGCATCAAGGCGATCAGGGGAATCAGAAAAATAGTCAGGCTAGACAGACTGACGACAGTCACCAGCAAAGAGTTCGTGCCAACGGTACCGGTGGGTGCACTACCCAGCAATGTCAGGGTCAGCGCAAATCCGGCCAGCAACAGGGTCATGGCGATGATCCATTTGTTGCGATAGCCGTCGCGGATTTCCTGCCCGGCAATAGCCAAGAGTGCATTCATGATGAGGCCTCCCCGCTGTCCTGGTAAAGCTCGTAAATCCGATCCAGGTTGGGTAGTTCAATTTCCATATCTTCAATGGTGACGCCAATGTCGGTAACACGTCGGACGAGTTCCATTTTGTTTTCCGAGGCACAATCAAATTCGACAGTGCGGCCATTTACATGCCGGATATCCGCACCCTGCAGATGTTCCGCAGCACGTCCCGCGGCACCATCGTCTGTGGTCAGACGTATGCGCGCTGGCAGTTGTGCTTTTTTGCGCAGGTCCGTCATGCTGCCGTCCGCCATCAGACGGCCCTTACTCATAATGGCGATACGGTCAACACGGCTTTCCATTTCACTCAGGGCATGAGACGCCAACAAGACTGTGACACCTTCGTCTTTCAACGACATGATGGTGTCGTAGAACGAGCGACGTAATGTCGGATCAAGACCCGTCGTAGGCTCGTCCAGCAATAATACCCGGGGCGATCCGATCAAAGCCTGGGCAAGACCCAGTCGCTGCCGCATACCCTTGGAATATGTTTTCACCCGTCTGTCAGATGCATCGGCGAGGCCCACTGTTTCCAGGAGGCGATCGTTATCACTGCGATCCTGGCGTTTCAGGCGGGCGTAGAAGTTCATAATTTCCCTGCCCGTCATATTGGCCGGGAAGGAAACAGTTTCCGGTAAAAACCCCATGCCAAGACGCGCCTGTGCGGCGTTTGATCCGGCCGGATCATGTCCCAGTACCTGAACAGAGCCGGAAGTTGGACGGATCAAACCCAGCAGAAGTTTCATGATGGTTGTCTTGCCGGCACCATTGTGCCCAACCAGGGCCACAACTTCGCCAGGTGAGACAGCAAAGGAAACGTCATGCAGAACCTTGAGGCCATCATAGGCCTTGGCCGTGTTATCAAGTTCTAGATTAGACGCGCTCATTGCTTTGTTCCGTTCTGGTTGACGCTGATCTCAACCGGTTTCATCAGGGGCGCGTTATCCACAACACCACCGGGGTGCAGGGACGGGAAGCGCGACTGGCTCCAGCGCAAGACCTGAATGCCAGGGCTGTTCAACAACAACTTGGCCGCTGGATGTGCCCAGACAACCTGATCGACCATGTCGTTGGGACGGTACGGTGTATCCGCGATGCCGTCGCCATCAAGATCAAAGGCCGGATTGTCGCTCCAGTAGTTTCCCCGGCCCGCTTTTGACCAGTCAATATCCGTGGTGCCGACATACTTGACTTGCGTTGCGTTGGCAACAAATGCGTTGCCGGTCATTTCATTACGTTCGGACCCGGCCGTGAAATGAATACCAATTTTGCACCGTTCAAACCGGTTGTCGAGAAACCGGTTTTTTGAGGAATTATAGATAAATACGCACTTGCCATTACCGTCTTTCACCAGGTTGTCCCTGATGACCGACCCGTTGGTGTAATTCAGCAAGATGCCGTGATCCCGATCACCCACTGAGCGATTACCGTACACCTTCAATTTCTTTGAAAACATCAAGGCAAAACCGACATGGTTCCCTTCCGAGATATTTCCGGTCACCGTTGAATTGTTGGTGTACATATAGTGAATAGCGATGCGGGTATCACGGAAGCGATTATTGCGAAAGATGTTCTTTTTGCTGGTCGTCGAGAAAATACCGTCGCGACCAAAACGGATATCGTTGTTTTCAACAACAGACCCCGGTGAATTCCAGACCGAGACACCGTTGCCCCGGGAATTGACGTGGGTGGTCTGCAAACCCCGAATGCGATTGTGCCGAGCCTTGGCATCTTTTGGACCCCAGAGATAAATGCCGAACAGGTTTTCTTCAATGCGATTGTTTTCAACAATGGCCCGATGGCCGGATTTGTTGATAAACACACCGGAATCCATGGTCGCGAGTTCGCGCCCTGAATTACGTATGGTGATTCCCCGCAAAATAACATCGGCCGCACCGATTGTGACAGTCGACCCTGTCCTCTTGCCATCAATGATGGATGTTTCGCTGCCCGTAATCGTCAGGGCCCGATCAACAACAACTGATCCAGCATGAACGCCGGGTGCCAGTTGCAACACATCACCGGGGCTGGCTGCCGCAATTGCAGCAGCCAGCGATCCGGCTTGTGCAGGTACCTTGATAGTCGCGGCCTGTACAGGCCCGAAGGACGCTATGCCAATAGCGAGCGGGAACAGGAGGGCACTTGCTGTCGCTACCCTCCTGAACCACCTGCTGTCCTTATGGCGTGCCACCACCACCCTGGTTACCTTTCGTCTTCTGCCGTCAGGCTTTTTCGACCAGCATCCGGCCGCGCATTTCCATGTGGAGTGCGTGACAGAACCACTGACAATAGAACCAGTGAACACCCGGCAGACTTGCCGTAAAGGTCACTGATGCTGTGGCCTGAGGGCCGACTTCCATGCAAACGCCATAGTTGGCGAGCGTGAAGCCGTGGGTCAGATCATCAAGGTCATCCATGTTGGTGACGAAGATTGTGACTTCGTTACCCTGTTTAACCTTGAACTTGTCCATGCTGAACTTCGGTGCAATCGAGGTCATGTAAACACGAACCTTGTTGCCGTCACGAATGACGTGTTCAGCATCTTCCAGATCAACACCATCCTTTTTGGCCCAGGCAGCAGCGTCCGACCAGATCGGATCATTGCGTTCGTAGACCTTGTTTGGATTGACCAGTGACCGATGAACGATCATGCAATCATGGGGCTCGGCAAAGGTCGGGCCGTCATGCACAATTTTCATTTCGTCGCCGGAAATGTCGATCAGCTGCTCGTTTTCAGGCTTCAGTGGACCCACATTGATGAAGCGATCCTTGGAGAACTTATTCAAGGAAATCAACCACTTGCCATCAGCACCTTTGGTTTCGCCCATCGATGTATGGTTGTGACCAGGCTGATACTGAACGTCGATCTTTTGCAGGATCGGGTTCACGTTCTTGTCGGTGTAAGCCTGGATGGCCTTGTCGACATTCCACTTACAGACCTGGCTGTCGAGGAACAGGGTGGTGTAGGCATTACCCCGATTATCGAAGGCTGTGTGAAGCGGGCCAAGACCCAGTTCAGGTTCACCCACGATGATGTCACGCGGTTTGATCTTGTCCGCAAACAGGCTTGGAACTTTAGCCATTTCGATGATGGACACGGTCGGAGAAAGTTTACCGTTGATCATCATATATTTGCCATCAGGTGATGCGTTCACACCGTGCGGGCTGTTGGGGATCGGCACGTAACGGGTATATTTGGAACCCTTGCGACCGTCCAGAACAGGTGTCTTGCCTTCATAGGTCTTGAAATCGCCGGCTTTGACGCCTGCTTCAATGGCCTTGATGTCAAAAATCACAGCCCAGTCGGCTTCGGCGGAAGTCATATCTTCCAGCGTCAGGCCTTCTTCAGAGTTGTAGCAACTGGCAATCGCATATTTGCCCTGATAATCGGCATCAACGTTATCCAGGTTACCATCAACCATGACCTGCCATGCAACTTCCATGGTGTCGCCATCAATGGCACTGAAAACTGCATGATATTCTTTATCATTTTCCAGATCACGACCATCGTTCGGCATGGGGACGCGGTGTTCGCCGTTACAGAAGACATAACCGGTGCGCGGATATTTCTGCGGACGCAGGCCATGGATATCGGCTGCGTTCGGGATCGTGATCATCTTGTCGACCTTCATGATGTCGCAACGAATGCGGGCAACACGTGTATTGGCCTTGTCATTGATGAAGACGTAACGACCGTCATAAGTGCCGTCTGTGAAAGACATATGCGGGTGGTGGGTATCGCCGTTGTGGTGGATGCCGCCCTTGTCCTTCAAAAATTCTTTCTCATGGGGAAGTTGGCCTTCCGTCATGATCTTGAGGCTTTCATTCGTCTGACCCCAACCTGTGGCACTGTCCCGGTTAAAGACCGGAATGCGCATCAGTTCACGCATGGACGGCAAGCCAAGGATACGGACCTCACCGGACTGGCCGCCAGACCAGAAGCCGTAATATTCATCAAGATCACCCGGTGCGACTTCTGCCCGGTTGTTCGATGCTGCGCGAACTTGCGCGGATGTCAGCATGGTGCCAACGCCTGCTGCAGCGCCGATGCCAGCCAGTGTGGCTACCTTGGTAGTGTTTCCCAGCAGCTCACGGCGCGAGACACCGTCTTTTTCGTTTGTCTGTTCCGACATTAGAATGCTCCAAAATAAAGTCAGTCGATTGTTGTTCTCCGCCGGGGCTGCCACAGTTTCTGACTGCGATCTCACTCCACCGGAGTAGCTAAATTCTCAATGCAGACCTCCACCGAAAGGGTCATGGATGACCCCTGCTATCTGCGATGCCGATATTGGAATTTTGGAGCTCAAAAAGACATGTGGTCGATTGTCTCTGCGGTCGAATGACGCACCTGACAATCTGAAATTATTCAAGGTCTGAACAATAAAGACCCCGACATACATAAATTGTGTCAGGGCCTTATGGAGCGTTCGTCGAAGGGACGGACGTCAGATGGTAAAAAGGGGCTAGCCAACAATCAGAAACGTCGAATCGACGGCTTCATCCCTGTTCGGGATCAGCGCCTGATATTCAGGCGAATTATACCACGTCTCAGCGGTCTCAACGTCCGGGAATTTCAGAATCACACAGCGATCGTGCTTCATTTCACCGCACAATACAGATTTGAGGTGCCCACCGGTTACGAGTTCGCCACCATGCGCCTCAACGGTTGGGCCAGACCCGGCGCCATAGGCCTTGAATTTTTCCGGATCGGTTATTGTTGCGTGAATTACGACAAATGCACTCATTTCACTCTCCTTTGACAGGTCAGGATTTGTTGGGTTGCCACTGGTTGTTCTTGAACGCAGGCAGGCTGTTGAAGTGTCGAGACAGTTCTGGAAGCGCATTTGGCGCTGCAGCCCGCGCAAGTTCCGGGCGGATCAGCGTAATAAAGTCGTGAGCAACAACAGAATTCACATCAGCAAGGGTGGGCGCCGGATCGGTTTTGATATTCCTGTTCGCTCCCAGTTCTTCCAGAACCGTCAGGCCCTCGGTGATCTGGCCCAGGATGTGGTCCAGCCAGGGCTGATGCACTTTGTCTGCAGGACGGGTCAGCGTTTCATAGGATGATGCAACGCCCTTTTCCATGACCCCGACCGCAAAGGCAGACGTGCGCAGGATTTGCCGCCGTGCAGCACCGTCAGCAGGACATAACGAAACCCCGCTGGTGCTGATTTCCATGGCGTAATCAATAATTGCATTGCTATCGATCAGGGCTTCACCATCGTCCAGGATCAGGGCTGGCACTCGACCCAGGGGATTCAGCTTTTTGATTTCAACGAGATCCCCGGGCTTTGCACTCGCCAGTTTACGGCGTTCAAAGTTCAGACCCGACAACGCCAGCACGATGGCTGTGCGCCGAACAAACGGGGACAAATCCCTGCCAATCAGTATCATCTGGCTCTACTCCATCAAAAATTTCGCATAGGACAAAAAAGCATAGACTGAATTTAGCCACTTGTAGATACTTACTATCTCGGATACAAGGAAAATATGTTCCGGCCCCAACAACTGCGTGAGGAAATATTCCATGACCTTCAGAGAGATGTTGAAAATTATGACGCCGTTCCGGCTCGCCTTTGGCAAAGCAAACCTGGCGGGTCTGGAACGTATTTTGACAGAAGACTTTGTCTGGCACCTGCAAACCGGCTATTCCCCGGAAGATGCGCCAACAGGAAGGGTCATACATGGTGCCCGGGGCATGGTCGATGAATTGATGTGGCGTCGGTCCAACTGGAAGAACGTCAAATATACCCGCCTTGTTGAATCACCGGCGGGCGACAGGATATTGCAACAGTTCAGATGTTCCGGCGTAAACGAGTACGGCAATGCCTTCCACGTGGACGCAGTCGACGTCTATTCAATCGTTGACGGAAAAATCAGTAAAAAAGATACCTACTGGAAATATTTCTAAGGTCATTCCCGCGTCATCAGCAATCAGAATTGAAGCAGGGTTGGGAATAAATTCGTCGCGACCTAGCTTTTCAGCCATTTGCCTGACAGGAACCATTTATAAAATACGAACAGGTAGCTTCTGAGGACCAGTTCAGGTGTATCGCACCCTTCTGCAACACTATGTCCGCTGAGGACCCAGCCAAGTTGCAGGGCAATGGCGCAATAGGTATTTGCCTGGGCATTGGCGAGGTCAGCACTGCTGCGACGATCCACGCCCTCTCCATCCAGGAGATACTCCAGCAGCAATCCCATGCCTACGAGATTAATGGGTGGCATGGCAACTTCGGCAAGTTCCCGCCCGGCCCACGCCCGGAGAAATGGCGCGTGGCCAATCATTTTGAACGGTATGACCCGGTGCACATCACCAACCCCCACCACATCCTCAACATAGCTTTTGTGCAGATGTATAAAGGCCTTGTCAAATACGGATTCCTTGGAGCCAAAATAGTAGTGAATGAGGCCGTAATTTACCTTTGCCCGACCGGCCAGTTCCCGTCCTGAAATCCCTGCATCCGCGCGCGATGTCAGCAAATCAGCTGCCGCTTCAATCAAGGCCCATTCCTTGGCATCAAGGACACCATCCGGATTAACCAGCGGCGTGGTCTTCAGGTTTTCATCGACGGGCCCCGGCTCCAGCTCGTCGGGACAATTGGCCAGAAGATCTTCCATGCGTTCTTCCGTCAGGGATCGAACGAGGTCCCGTTGTCTGACCGAAATTCTGATCCCCTGAGCAAGCGGTTTTTCAAACACCAACGCCCCGATCTGCATCGACCACCAGATTGCAGCAAGACTGTGCGCAACATCCTTCGAACGATGGGGGTATTGCTTTTCCATTGAGGCCGCCGCCCACTTCAAAGGATTGGACCTCGCCATTTCAACGGCGATTTCTGGCGCAAATGGATCAAGCAAAAAATGAACATGAGCGCGCCAGAACCGCGGATAATCCGCCAAGGCAAACGGTCTCAGAGGCTGCAGGGGATCTGACAATTCTGCCTCAATAAAGGCGTCTCGCTCGCGCTTGTATGCAGCGGCCAGCAGGGACGCCACGGTGCCATAGGTCTGACCAATCAACGTGTGATGAACACGGGCATTTTTCGCCAGCCTGCGCCCGGTGATGCTGGAGGGAGGCTGGCGACCAAGCATCTCTATTGCCGCATTCAGCATGCGGGTCGGGCCATCCAGTTTACCGCCTCTGCCAGGACGACGTGGTTCCGATTTCGGATCCGGATCTTCAAGTTCAGTCACATTTTTTCCCACGCTCAGTCATATCTTTTCAAATGACAAATGATCGTCCTGCGCAAGTGTATAGATTTTTCTCTTGACGGCAAACTCTTCATGTGGCTAAATTTCATTATCGCCAAATGGCTAAACAGGAAACAGTAAATGCAACACGGACTTTGTAGTTTAGGTGACCACGTCAAGGACCCGACGACAGGCAAGCGTACAACGCAGGAAGAACGCCACCGGGATATCATGGAATATTTTCTGGCAGCCGAACCCATGGGCTTTAATGCAGTCGTCGCCGGAGAACACCATTTCAGCGACTTCATTATGTCCGCCCCCCACATTTTCCTTGCCTGGTTAGCCGGACAAACCAAAACCCTGCGTCTGGCAACGGGTATTACGCTGCTACCGAACCACGATCCGGTGTTTTTGGCTGAAGATTTTGCCACGCTGGATGTCGTTTCAGGTGGCCGCGCTGAAATCTGGGTGGGTAAAGGCGTTGAGCCCTACAACTACGATCATTTTGGCCAGGATTTCGAAACAGAATCACACCCTCGCCAGCAAGAGGGGTTGGAGCTACTCAAAAAGCTCTGGACTGAGGAAAACATCAACTGGGAAGGTAAGTTTCGCCCTCCTCTCAGGGGTGTGACCCTTGAGCCTCGCCCGGTTCAGAACCCGCACCCGCCTATGTATGTCGCCTGCGGCAGCGCCCTTTCAGCAGAAGTTCCGGCAAAACTGGGTATCAATATCGTGATTACAGGTTTGTCAGTCGACCTGACAGCCCTTCCTGAAATGATCGATCGGTATCTGGAAGTCTGGGAGCAGTCAGGACACAAGCACGAGCCTCACATTACCTTTCTGGCCCATGTTCACGTTGCAGAAACAACCCAGGAAGCACGCGATCATTTGAAGAAATATCAGTTTGACTTCCAGCGCTGGGTCTTTTCCAAACGGATGGGCATGAAACCCGAAGACGTAGAATTGCCAGCCCGTATCACCGAACTGGACAGCCCTAATTGCGCCATTGCCTCGGGCAGTGTCCAGGAAGTTACAGACAAGGTCGGACGTCTGATGGAAATGTCACGGTGCGACCGCTTTATCTACCAGGGAGACTATGGTGCACAGCCCTGGAACAGGGTCATGAGCTCGCTGGAAATGTACGCCGCGAAGATCCTGCCTGAATTTAAATAAAACCAGACGAGAAAGAAAACGAGATGAAATTGTATTTTAGCCCTGGTGCCTGCTCACTTTCCCCGCATATCGTTTTGCGGGAAGCAGGTGTCGACTTCGACCTTCAACAGGTTGATACACGCAGCAAGGAAATGGTTGGCAGTGATAGTCTGTTTACAGACATCAACCCCAAAGGGTCCGTTCCCTTCCTGCAACTGGATGACGGCGAAGTCATCACAGAAGGTGCTGTCATTGTTCAATATATCGGTGATCAAAACCCGGAATCCGGTGTGATCCCACCCGCGGGATCAATGGAGCGAATCCGGGTGCAGGAATGGTTGAGCTTTATCGGTTCAGACCTGCACAAAGGTTTTGGCCCCATCTTCAATCCTAAATATATGCCGGAAGCTGCACCCGTCGCCAAGGGGTTGCTTGAAATTCGCCTCGCCTACGTAGGTGGAGAGCTGGAAGGGCAGGATTATTTGATGGGGGACAAGTTTACCGCCCCGGACGCCTATTTGTTTACTATTCTGAACTGGGCGAAGAAAGTTGGAATTGACCTCGACCAATGGCCGGCTATTCCTGCCTACATGGCACGTGTAGCTGGTCGACCTACGGTTCAGGAAGCTCTGAAGGCTGAAGGTTTGATCTGATAAACAGGGGCGGGCCTAGAATCCTGTCCTGATTGCGAAAAAGGCCGGCAACCAGATCCAGTATCAGATCATGGTTGCCGGTCTGATCTGACAAAACCTGTTGAACATTGGTGGAAACAGGTTGCTTGAAACAAAGGGTGGACATTTGTTTTTCAACAAATACCTGAAACGCAGTGAGACAAACTTCATTTGTGAGACAGAACTGGCAGCGTTGCCTTGTTCGCGCAATGTCATGGTCTTGCCCGCGATTCATTCCTCCATATTTTCCGCCGGGACCGCCGACAGGATTGAAAGAACATGACAAGTCTTCCAATCCGTCACGTCAGTAATATCGCAAAGATGCTTGCCGTCGCATTGGCTTTGCAAGCGATATATGTCGCCTTTTTCGGTGGCTGGGAGCCAAGTGTTCACCGTGCAACAGCCTTGTTTTTTTGCACCTTGATCGCAATTGGTGCCATGCCACTGGCCAGGGAATTCCCCAGCGACAACATTTTTCTCAATCACCTTTTCTGGCTGGTGGACGGTGCCAGCGCCATTATCATGGGTTTTGCTTGCTGGCGGTTTGTTGATGCCATTGACGACATGGAAAACTTGATCGCTGAATTTTCGACAGTTGATCTTTGGGCGGCCGTAGGCGCCATCATGGTTTTGCTGGAACTGACCCGCCGCTCGTTCGGACTTGTGCTGTCAGTGGTCGGTGGCCTGTCAGTGCTTTATTGTTTGTTTGGCCAGGACTTGCCGTGGATTTTCCAGCATTCAGGATTTGATTTACAGCAATCCATGGAACTGATCTGGTATGGTTTTCAGGGTGTCTTTGGCATCCCGACCGGCATTGTCCTTTCCCTGATCCTGATCTTCATCGTCTTTGGTGCCTTGCTGGAAGGCACGGGTGCCGGTGAAGTTCTGATCCGCATCGCGTTCGCCGCAACCGGCGGCACTCGCGGCGGCCCTGCCCACGCAGCCATCGTAGCCAGCGGTTTGTTTGGCGCGACTTCTGGCAGTGTCACAGCCAATGTCGTTGGCACCGGCGCCTTTACCATCCCCATGATCAAGAAGCGCGGTTTCAGCGGTGCCTTTGCCGGCGGTGTTGAAGCAGCCGCGTCCACAGGTGGCCAGATCATGCCGCCGGTTATGGGCGTGGCTGCCTTCCTGATGGCTGACCTGACCGGTGTACCTTATCTGACAATCTGTATCGCAGCCTCCCTGCCAGCACTGCTTTATTACGGCAGCCTTTTCATTGCCGTCAGTCTGGAAGCAGGCCGTTTGGGTATTCGCAAACTGGACAAGGCCGAACGACAGACAATACTGCCGGGTGACCTGCTGAAATCCATCATGCTGTTTGGACCTATTGTGTTCATTATGGCAACGCTGATTTCCGGACGCTCGCCGTCGATGGCCGGGTTCTGGGCCTGTGTTTCAGCGGTTGGCTTCAGCCTTTTGCTTAATCCGGCTCTGCGTGCCAATCCCGGCCGGCTCTACACAGCGCTCGCCCGGGGTGGTGTCGCCGGTGCCAAGATCATGATGGCCGTTGGAACCATCGGCGTCTTGCTGGCGGTTTTGAACCTGACCGGAATTGGTATCAAATTCGCTACGGAAATTTCACAACTGGGCACCACCAGCCTCTTTCTGGCCCTGGCGCTGGCGGCAGTGACCTGCCTGATCCTGGGCATGGGCATGCCCACATTGCCTGCGTACCTGATTATTGCCCTGGTGCTGGCACCGACCATCAAGTTGCTGGGACTTCCCGTCCTGTCCGTTCACCTGTTTATATTCTATTTCGGCATCCTGTCCGCCATCACACCGCCGGTCGCATTGGCGGCGATCGCCGCAGCCCCCATCGCAGAAGCCAATCCGATCACCACAGCCTTGAAGGCGCTGGGGTTGGCCTTCGTCGGTTTTATCATCCCGTTCGTATTCGTCTACGAGCCCAGTTTACTGCTGGTGCTGGATTTCAACTGGACGAGCTTCCTTTGGGTCATGGCCCGTCTGATGCTGGCGATCTGGCTGATTTCAACAGCCGTCGTCGGCTTTGAATTCTCACATTTATCGGGTTGGTCCAGGCTTGCCCGCGCTGTCTGCGGCTTCGCCGTTTTGACAGTATTCGCGAACTTTCAACTAGGGGCTTTCGTGCTGGGCCTTGTCATTATCGCCCTGAGTTTCAGGACGGCACGCAAAAATGATCAGCCACTGTCAGCGTCGACAGATGGGTGACGATCGAAGGAAACCAAAGTGATCAATCAGGAGTATTTTTGACATGAACTTTATGAAAACTGCGATCATCAGTGCAGTTGGTTTGTCGACGGTGGCGGCGACAACAGCAATTGCAAAAGATGTATACCTCAAGATGGATGCCTTTCCTGCCGGTAGTTCCATCGGACAATTCGGCATCGCCTATTCGACAGTTGTACAAAAGTACACTGACGTAAAAATTCAGGTATCCACGGGTAAACCGGGTACAAAATCAGCCATTGATTCAGCCAACAAGCGTGTTGACCTGTTTACAACGTCCCCTGCCGTGAACTTTTTCATGCGCAAGAAAATGGCCATGTACAAGAAGGTCAAGAACTCGGACCAAATGGTCAAGGAACTGCGCGGCCTGATCAACTACGGCTCTGGTCCCTATCATGTTGTTGTATATGAAGGTTCGGGCATCAAATCCCTGAAAGACATCAAAGGCAAAAAAGTATTTCTTGGTCCTCCAGGTTCCCTCGCGGCCCGGACCACAACGCTGATGGTTGCCGGTGCGACCGGATACAAGCCAGGTGTCGACTTTGAAGCCGTGAAGTTTGACTGGCAAACAGCTGCGACTGCATTTGTTGATCGTCAGATGGACGTGATGTTCCAGCCAACAACTGTGCCGAGCCCGATTATTCAACAGTTTGCCCTGGTCAACAAAATTCGTTTTCTGGGTATTCCGGCAGAGGCCATGGAAACCGAGGCCGTGAAAAAGATGTTCGCGTTCCCGGGGCGGGCCGTCTATTCGATCCCCACTGGCATCTATCCTAACCAGGTCAACAAAAAGCCCGTCACGACACTTACGGGCTGGGTTGGTATGGGCACAAACAGATGGATGAGTGAAAAAGTCGCCTATGACATGACCAAGGCATTTTGGGAACATCTTGACGAAGTTCACGCAACCGCCAAGTGGATGAGTTCCATCAACAAGAAAACCGCCTTGATGCAGATGAATATTCCGCTGCATATCGGTGCCTACAGATACTACAAGGAAGCCGGCTTCACAATTGCCAACGCCCTTGTGCCACCGGAAGCAAAATAAATACGGTGTTTCTGAAGCAGCCGCCTGGAAGCCAGACACGGGCTTTCAGGTGAGCTTCAGGGCCACTTCCGGCACCTGAGATTCGTTGCCGACAAAAAAATTTTGCCAAATTCATATATTGCACGCCCCGTTCTCATCAAATCCTGCTTCGCAATCCCCGGCGTCACCAAGGAGACACTCGATGAATACTCACTTTCTTTCCAACGATAACCGCTCTGATGGCTCGCCCATTTCCCCCATCGAGGAGATTATCGCGGACATCAAAGCCGGGAAAATGGTTGTTCTGGTCGACGACGAAGGTCGGGAAAATGAAGGCGACCTGGTCATCGCCGCAGAATATGCGAATGCCAGCCAGATCAATTTCATGGCCCGCCAGGGCTGTGGGCTGATCTGCCTGACTTTGACCGAAGAGCGTGCGGACCAGTTTGAACTTGGACCCATGACAGGAAACAACACGGACCCGCACGGCACCGCCTTCACGGTTTCCATTGACGCAAAGCATGGCATTTCAACCGGTATCTCAGCCGGAGATCGTGCAACAACCATTGACGTATTGCTACAGGAAGACGGCCGTGCCGGTGATCTGGTTTCGCCGGGCCATCTGTTTCCCCTGATTGCCCGCGATGGCGGCGTGCTCGAACGTGCCGGTCACACGGAAGCCTCTGTAGATCTGGCCGTCATTGCAGGTTTGAAACCAGCCGCTGTGATCTGCGAAATCATGAATGAAGACGGCACCATGGCCCGCTTGCCTGATCTCACGTTGTTTGCCGCCAGGCACGGTTTGAAGATTGGTGCGATTGAAGATTTGATTGCCTGGCGGGCAAAAGAAACACTGATGTCCGCGCTGATGAGTGAAAAAGCAAGACTTTCATCCCGTCAACAACTGGTATCCTGAGGTGCGTTGTGAAACTTGATACGATAACAGATGAACATTTCCGCGCCGGTATGCAGCTTATTGCATCGACGGTAACCGTGATCACGGCGATGTGCGACGGAGAACGATCCGGCATGACAGCGACAGCGGTGACGTCCCTGTCCGCGGATCCGGCCTCGATGCTGATATGTGTGAACCGCAGCAATCGCACGCACAAATTCATTATGGAAACCCGGAAATTTGCCGTGAACCTGCTGACGGAATCGCAGCAACAAATCGCCAATAATTTCGCCGGGCAAAAATCACTTGATGAAAAATTTCTGTCTGAAGGTGACTGGAAGGTTACGGAGTCGGGTCTATCGGTTCTGAATGACGGTCTTGCCGTATTTGTCTGCGACGTGGATCAATGGATGGACACCAAAACCCACACGGTCTTCAGTGGTCAGATCGTCGCCTGTAAACTTGCGACTAATCAGTCGCCGCTGATTTACGGCAAGCAAGCCTATCTGAAAGCCGGTCCCCTGGAAAACGTTGCCTGATTACAGGTTCTGGAACTGAACTGTCGAAAACAGCATCACGGCGGTCAGGGCGAGAACACCGACAATCAGAACAAAAAAGACCTGCTCGGTGATACGCTCAACCAGCATCCGCCCGAAATAGATTCCTGCGACCGTTGGCAACGCCAGTTTGAACGTCGTCCACCAGGTATCCTGTGTGATTTCGGCCAGCGACAATTGCAACAGCAACGCCGCGGTATAGGAAATAATAAACAGCATCAGAATGGTTGAGCGAACGGTTGCCTTGTCGTAGCCGCTGATGTTCATCCATGCCGCCGGAATCGGCCCGGGCATGGCAAGGCAACCGCCCATCAAACCTGAGATAACACCGATGGGTAGTGAACCACGCGCGCTGGAAGGGTCCCCGTTTGGTTGCGCAGATTTACGATTGTTCCGCAGGACAAAGAACATGGTGACCAGAATGGCGACGCCCGCCATGATCTTGAGCATGTTGGCGTCCACGACCAAAAAAACGTAGAAGCCAAGCGGCAAGCCAACGACACTGCCCATCAGGAATCTGGACAAAAGTTTTTTGTCTACGCCAGTGCGGATTGAGGGTGCCAGCACCACAGAAATCAGAATATTCAGCAAAATACTGATCTGGATCGCCGCCCCGGAATTAAGCTGCATCAGCAATACGGGCCCGGCGATAATACCAAATCCGATCCCGGTAGCAGACTGTAACGTCGCCGCACCGAAGGCAGCGAGGATCATCAGGATCAGGTCAATTTCCACTGGGATTACTACTCCAGACTACTCTGCAGAATTACTCTGTATTCTACACCGAAGTCAGGTCAGCGGCCAGATTTTTGGGGAAACCTTATCGTCATGGGGCGGCTGTCCGGGCTGAACCGAGACATGGTCCTGTGTAACCGTTGGATCGGCGCCCGTATGCGGATGCCAGATCGCATTGTCCCCCAGCCAGCGTGTGGAAATAGCTGC
>Ga0233449_1001228_pt1 | contig 24247 bp, 16 predicted proteins | sample SI_124_October20_FD_183012 | JGI IMG/M metagenome (GOLD analysis project Ga0233449, IMG submission 183012) | Seawater microbial communities from Saanich Inlet, British Columbia, Canada - SI_124_October2016_200_MG | ecosystem: Environmental > Aquatic > Marine > Inlet | place: Canada: British... | reverse complement strand
TATTATTGAAATATATGGAGATATTAATAATTGGGATGTTAGTAATGTTACAGATATGAGTTGTATATTTTATGATAGTAATTTTAATGGAGATGATAGTAATTTTAACGGAGATATTAGTAAATGGGATGTTAGTAATGTTACTAATATGAGTTGGATGTTCCGAGATAGTGAATTTAATGGAGATATTAGTAACTGGAATGTTAGTAATGTTATTGATATGAGTTATATATTTTGCTATAGTAAATTTAATGATGATATTAGTAATTGGGATGTAAGTAATGTTAATGATATGAGTTATATGTTTTGTGGAAGTAAATTTGATGGAGATATTAGTAAATGGAATATTCATAATGTTACTAACATAAGAAAAATGTTTTATTGTAGTGATTTTAATGGAGATATTAGTAATTGGGATGTTAGTAATATTACAAATATGAATTGGGTATTTTATGAAAGTAAATTTAATAGAAATATTAGCAAATGGAACACATGTAATGTTAAAGATATGAATAATATGTTTGCAAATAGTAAATTTAATGGTGATATTAGTGAATGGAATGTTAGTAATGTTACTAATATGAGATATATGTTTTATGAAAGTAAATTTAATAGAAATATTAGCAAATGGAACACATGTAATGTTAAAAATATGAATAATATGTTTGCAAATAGTAAATTTAATGGTGATATTAGTGAATGGAATGTTAGTAATGTTACTGATATGAATCATATATTTTATAAAAGTAAATTTAATGGAGATATTCGTAATTGGGATATTAAAAATATTAATGATCAAATTTACAAGTAAGATAATTTATATTAAAATAAAATGTATATGAATATAGTTATAGATTAATTATTTTATTTTATATTTTATATATATATGATTTCTTATAAAAAATATTTAAAATATAAAATAAAATATTTAAATTTAAAAAATCAAATTGGTTATGGTCCAAAAAATGATACTATAGTGCAAAATACAGATAATATAAATAAATTTATTATTAATTTAATGTGGATAAATATAAAAAAAAAAAATACAGATAAATATATATTTCCAGATAAAATAGAAAGACAATCTATAAATTATAACTATATAAACCAGATTAAACAATGGTTCGATTATGGCTATACTATATATTTCTGGTATAACAAAGATACAGTTACAGAAGAACAACTAAAAAATACACAAGAACAATTTTCAGGAAATAAAATTGAATTTATAGATATAAATTCAATTTTAGAAGATAAAAAAATATTAACTTGTGATATTTATTTACAAGTTGATTTTCTCAGATTATATATTTTAAAATGTTTAATGACAAATGATAAATACGATTATATATATTATATATATTCAGATTTATTACTAAAAGCAAAAGATCATCATCAATTTATTAAAGAGAAAAATTTAGAAATTTTTAATTTTGTTGTATTAAAAAAAAAAAAAGGAGAAACTGCTATTTATGAAAATGGTTTTATTTGTTTTAAAATTGATAAAAAAAAAGAACTAGATCTTGAGATTAAAAATGAATATAGTAATTTTATATCAGAATTACAACAAATTATAATAATTAATAATAAATTATCAGATATTGAAGATTGTAAAAAAATGAAACCTGGTGTAAATGAATATTTTTTTAATATTATATTTGAAATTATAATATTAATACAGGATATAGTCTTTAGAAAGTATAATGAATCTCATGAAAAAGATAAGTATAATAGTTGTTATCATAAAGATAATAAAGATAATAATTATAAATATTATAATTCTATTATTAATCCCAGAAACGCTACAACTATTAATCCCAAAAACACAACATCTAAGTTATTAAAATATGTTTCTTTCTTTGATAATTATATATATAATATATCAAATGAAAAATTAATAATAAATAATTATCAAATATTAAAACAAAAACCTAAGAAATATAGACCACCCAGACAATTAAAACAACAAGAAGAATTAAAACAACAAGAAGAATTAAAACAACAAGAAGAATTAAAACAACAAGAAGAATTAAAACAACAAGAACAACAAGATTTTATTTATGTTATTCCCGTTATTGATTTTGAGCGACCAATTGCGACAGGTAAATATAAAAATAAAATTTAATTTATTTAAATATAGGTTTTAATTATTCATATATAAAATAGTTTTTAAATGTAGTATTTTAGTCATTCATATATAAAATAATTAATTATATAAAATTGATTATCTATATTATTCAAATCAAAATAAAATTGGTAATCAACAAACCTTATTAACTTTTTTAAATAAATCTTTGATTTATTTAATAAAAAATTGAAACTTCTTTATTAAAAACTATTAAAATACATTATTAATGGCATATCAACTAAATAAAGATATTCAAAGATATAAACCAGAAATTGATTTTATCGAATGTATTAAAAGTAAAGATTATAATAAAATTATTAATTCAGATATTTCAAATATAACATATAATATTCAAAATTTAGAAGATAAAGATTTTATTTTTTTCAAAAATAATAATCTAGTAAAATTTTGTATTAATAATAATATTAACTTCACTTATAAAAAGTATGAAAAGAAACTTATTTATTATATTTGTCAATATTCAACACCTGAAATAATTAAATATATTATTGATATTTATCTCGAAAATAATAATGATCTTCAATATGATAATCATATATGGGGACCTATTCATTCTATTTGTAGATATTCAACACCAGAAATGATTAAATATATTATTGATATTTATATTGATAAAGGTTATGATATTCAATGTGAAAATATCTATAAATGGTACCCAATTCATTATATTTGTCAATATAGTACACCGGAAATGATTAAATACATTATTGATATATATATTGAAAAAGATTATGATATTCAATGTGAAACTAATAATAAAAAAAAACCAATTCATTTGATTTGTAATTATAGTACACCAGAAATGATTAAATATATTATTGATATTTATCTTGAAAAAGGTTATAATATTCAATGTAATGATATATGTAAATTAAAACCAATTCATTTTATTTGTCAATTTTCAACACCAGAAATAATTAAATATATTATTGATATTTATCTTGAAAAAGATTATGATATTCAATGTGAAAATTTCAATAAATGGCAACCTATTCATTATATTTGTGAATATTCAACACCTGAAATGATTAAATATATTATTGATATTTATCTTGAAAAAGGTTATGATATTCAATGTAAAACTGAAAATAAATGGCAACCGATTCATTATATTTGTAAATATTCAACATTAGAAATGATTAAATATATTATCAATATTTATTTTGAAAAAGGTTATGATATTCAATGTGAAAGTAACAATGATTATAAATTAAAACCAATTCATTATATTTGTGGATATGGTGCACCTGAAATAATTAAATATATTATTAATATTTATATTGAAAAAGGTTATGATCTTCAATGTGAAACTCGAGATAAATGGAAACCAATTCATTATATTTGTCAATTTTCAACACCAGAAATGATCAAATATATTATTGATATTTATCTTAAAAAAGATTATGATATTCAATGTGAAACTAGAAATGGATCGAAACCAATTCATTTTATTTGTCAGAGTTCAACACCTGAAATAATTAAATATATTATTGATATTTATCTTAAAAAAAATTATGATCTTCAATGTAAATATTATGATGGACGAAAACCAATTCATTTTATTTGTATGTATTCAACACCTGAAATGATTAAATATATTATTGATATTTATATTGAAAAAGAGTATAATTTACAATCTTGGGAAAATAATAAAATCTATATATTATCACTTTTACAAGATAATTCTACTAAAGAAATGGTTAATTATTATTTATCAAAATTAAAAAGATATTAATATGATAAATAAATAATTCATGTAAAATAAATTAGTTTATATAATATTGTGTTGATTATTCGTATTAGTCGCTAAATATAAATAATAAATTAAATACTTGTAAAAATCAAAATAAAAAAAATTGAAATTTTAATTATATATTCTAAATATTATAATATATTAATGATAATATATCAATTAACATATGATGATTTCAAGTGTCCAATTACACATGAAATATTTGATAAACCAGTTATTGCTTCTGATGGATTTATGTATGAAAAAGACGCAATTGAACAATGGCTCAAAAATAATAATACTAGTCCAATAACTGGATTAGTTATGAAACATAAGAATATTTCAAAAGATTTTAATTTCAATAAAACTTTTAATGAATTTTTAAAATTAAATAAAGATATTCAAAGATATAAATCAGAAATTAATTTTATTGAATGTATTAAAAATAAAGATTATAATAAAATTATTAATTCGAATATTTCAAATACTAAATATAATATTCTAAATTTAGAATATAGAGAATTTTTAAAAAATAATGATTTAGTCAAATTTATTATTGATAATAATATTAATTTTATAAATTATCGTAATATTAATATTATTCATTATATTTGTCGATATTCAACACCAGAAATGATTAAATATATTATTGATATTTATCTTGAAAAAGGTTATGATATTCAATGTGATGATAGAGGTAATAATAATTTGAAACCAATTCATTATATTTGTAAATATTCAACACCAGAAATGATTAAATATATTATTAATATTTACCTAAAAAAAGGTTATGATATTCAATGTCAAACTGAAAATAAAGAAGAACCGATTTATTATATTTGTCACTATTCAACACCAGAAATGATTAAATATATTATTGATATTTATATTGAAAATAATTATGATATTCAATATGAAGATCGATTTTATTGGAAACCGATTAATCTGATTTGTCAGTATTCAACACCAGAAATGATTAAATATATTATCAATATTTATTTTGAAAAAGGTTATGATATTCATTATAGTACAAATTATCATAAACCAATTTTTTATATTTGTCAATATTCAACACCAGAAATGATTAAATATATTATTGATATTTATATTGAAAGAGGTTATAATATTCAATGTGAAACTATATATGAATCGAAACCTATTCATTATATTTGTCGATATTCAACACCAGAAATGATTAAATATATTATTGATATTTATCTTGAAAAAGGTTATAATATTAAATGTAAAGATTGTGACAAATCGACACCTTTTATTTTGATTTGTAAATATTCAATACCAGAAATGATTAAATATATTATTGATATTTATTTTGAAAAAGATTATAAATATCAGAATAAAACAACTAATATAATTAATATGTTATCACTTATTCGAGATTATTCCACTGAAGAAATGGCAGATTATTATTTATCAAAATTAAAGTAAAAATTACTAACCGAAAATTAGTATAAAATAAAATATTTTTGAATGAATTATCTAAATTAAAAATTAATGTAAATTATTTTATTATAAAAAGTAGTTAATTATATTGAAAATAAAAATGAAACTGTTTAAACAATACAGATTATTTTATTATAGTATGAATAATTTACAAATTAGACAAATTTTAATTAAAAATAGTATCAATTTGAATATATTACAACAATATTATAATACAAAACAATTATTAAAATTAAATGGTGTTGGGGAAAGACTTGAAAAAAAAATAAATGAATATTTTGAATATAATGTTGATTATAGAATAACACATATTTATAATCATTTTAAACATTTTTTAGAAGAAAAAAAAAATGATAAAAAATGGCAAAAAACATTAAAATATAATTATTTATGTAAATTAAATGATATAGATAATATTGAATATTTATATAATTCATTTAATTGGATTATTAATTTAAAAAATATAAGTTATAATTATTCATTTCGATTTTTTGAACAATGTTTAATTGATCATATTAAAATTAGTCATATTATTAATGATCCAATGTTATTAAAATCAATTTTAAAAACAACATTTAATAAAATTGATGAAGTGGCATTAAATAATAGTTGGTGGAAGTCTAAATCTTTTTATAGAATTGAGTGTTTTATTTTAAATTTATTTGAAGAATATTCAAAAAATGGTAATGTTTATTTTAATGAAAATGATTTTAATTATTTTTGTAAAGATTTTTCATATAAAAATGGCTATGAAATAAATAATAATATATTTAATTTAGTTATAAAAAAATTAATTAATAATAATATTTTACAAAAGATTAAATTAAAAAAAGAAGATAAAAAATGTTATGGTTTAAAATCAAATATTAAAATAGAAAAATATATTTATCAATATATTGATAGTATGTGTCAATTAAATAATGAATTTGAAATAAAAAATAATAAAATTATATCTTATAATGAACCTGAAAAAGAACAATATAATGCAATTATGGGATGTTTAAAAAATAAAATATCTATTATTACAGGTGGACCAGGAACTGGTAAAACAAGTATGGTTTTAAAAAATATTTGTGATATTTTAATTCGTAATAAACTTAATATTCTTTTTTTAGCTCCAACTCATGCGGCAAAAAAAAAAGCAAAAAAAGAAATTAATAAAAATTATAATTCCAAACAAATTATGTTTACAACTATTCAACATGTTATTTATAAATTTATGATGGATAAAAATAAAGAAGAATGTTATGATCAAGATAATGAAAATAACAAAGATTTATTATGTAAATTAGATAATTTATTAGAATTATATGATTATATTATTATTGATGAAATGAGTATGGTTAAATCGGATGATTTTTTACAAGTTATATCAAGGATAAGTGATCATTCATTAATTTTAGTTGGTGATCCAGATCAGTTACCATCAATTGGTATGGGAAATATATTAAATGACTTGATTAAAAGTAATAAATGTCAAACATATAAATTAAAAAAAAATTTTAGAGCAGAGAAAACAGATATTCCATTATTTTTAAATAAAGTTAATAATGAAAATTTTAATATTTATAAATTTCAAAATAATTATAAAAATATCTATACTTTTTTTGGTTCTAATTTTCTAAAACAATTAGAAAAAATATTAATTGAAAAGAAACAAAATAAAAAATATAATATTTATAATCCAGAAAATGAAGATGATTATAATACTATTCAAATTATATGTCCTTTAAATAAAACAATAAATAAAGTTATTTCATTAGTTCGAAAAATATTTATGGGAATTGACAGTAAAGATCAATTTGTTAAAGGTGATATTGTTATTATGAAAAATAATACACAATATTTTAAAAATGGTGATTATGCTAAAATTATTAATATAAATAATAAAGGATATGAATTACAATTTTATGAAAAATATGAAAAAAATTATTCACAAAAAAAATCATTAATTAATAATATTGAATTATTAGAAAATGGTAATCTTTTATTAACAAAATATTCTGATTTATTTATATCAAGTTATGCAATAACTGTTCATAAAAGTCAAGGTTTAGGTTTTAATGATGTTATAACAATATATGAAGATAATTATTTTATTAGTAAAGAATTAAATTATACTGCTTTTTCCAGAGCAAAAGATAATATTTATTTACTTGGTTCACAAAAAGCATATACAAATAAAAAAAATAATAATAGAAAATCATTAGTCAAACATTATTTTAATAATAATGTTAAATTATATAAAAATTTATTAACTAAACCATCTTTTAATAATATTGAAGAACCACTTGATATTATTAATAATATTAAAAAAAAAAGAAAAGAAATTTCAAAGAAAGTTAAAAATAGTTTATGGAAAAAATATAATAAAAATCTTAATAGTAAATGTTATGTTTGTAATAAAAATATAACAGCATTTAATTTTCAGGTTGGACATATTATAAGTATTACTAATGGAGGTACTGATAATATTTCAAATTTAAGATCTATTTGTGGGGGATGTAATTTATCAATAGGTATTCATAATTTAGAACATTATAAAAATAAATATTATTTAAAGAATTAATACAAAATTATTTAAAAATTATAACTACATATAGACTTTGTTTTATAAAAATCAGAATAAAATTAAGTTTCTATCTCTAAAATAAAAATTGATTTTTTAATTATAATAAATATAATTATTTAATATAATGAATAATTTAAGAGAAATTATTATTTTTAAAAAGTTGTTAAATAAAATAACTAAAAAATATAAATTATTTGAAACAAATGCTGAATTAAGTGAAGCTATTCGGAATTATAATAATAATGATATCATTCAAAAATATGGAAATATTAGTAATTGGAATGTTAGTAATATTACAGATATGAGTTATATTTTTTATGAAAGTAAATTTAATGAAGATATTAGTGAATGGGATGTTAGTAATGTTACTAATATGAGTTATATGTTTTATGATAGTAACTTTAATGGAGATATTAGTAAATGGAATATTAGTAATGTTAATAATATGAGTTATATGTTTTATGAGAGTAAATTTAATAAAGATATTAGTGAATGGGATATTAGTAATGTTACTGATATGAGTTATATGTTTTGTGGAAGTAAATTTGATGGAGATATTAGAAAATGGGATGTTAGTAAAGTTACAAATATGGAGGATATGTTTTCTGAAAGTAAATTTAATGGAGATATTAGTGATTGGAATATTAGTAATGTTACTGATATGAGTAATATGTTTTATGATAGTAAATTTGATAACTATATCGATGAATGGGATGTTAGTAATGTTACTGATATGAGTAATATGTTTTATGATAGTAAATTTAATAGAGATATTAATGAATGGGATGTTAGTAATGTTATAAATATGAGTTATATGTTTTATGATAGTAAATTTAATGGAGATATTAATGAATGGGATGTTAGTAATGTTACAGATATGAGTTATATGTTTAGTAATAATAGTAAATTTAATAGAGATATTAATGAATGGAATGTTAGTAATGTTATAAATATGAGTTATATGTTTAGTAATAATAATAAATTTAATAGAGATATTAGTAATTGGAATGTTAATAATGTTACAGATATGAGTTGGATGTTTTGGAATAGTAAATTTAATAGAGATATTAGTAACTGGAATATTAGTAATGTTAATAATATGAATGGTATGTTTTTAAAGAGTAAATTTAATAAAGATATTAGCAACTGGAATGTTGGTAATGTTACTAATATGCATAGTATGTTTTCTAATAGTAAATTTAATGGTAATATTAGTAAATGGGATGTTAGTAATGTTACAGATATGAGTTATATGTTTTCTTGTAGTAAATTTAATGGAGATATTAGTAATTGGGATGTTAATAATGTTATAAATATGAGATTAATGTTCTCATATAGTAAATTTAATAAAAATATTAGTAACTGGGATGTTAGTAATGTTATTTATATGAATAATATGTTTAATAATAGTCTATTTAATCAAGATATTAGTAATTGGAATGTTTGTAATGTTACTAATATGAATTATATGTTTTTTGAAAGTAAATTTAATAGAGATATTAGTAATTGGAATATTAGTAGAATTACAGATATGAGTTGTATGTTTTGTGATAGTAAATTTAATAAAGATATTAGTAATTGGGATGTTAGTAATGTTACAAATATGGAAAATATGTTTAGTGGGAGTAAATTTAATAAAGATATTAGTAATTGGAATGTTAGTAATGTTACTAATATGAGTTATATGTTTAGCGAGAGTAAATTTAATAAAGATATTAGTAATTGGAATGTTAGTAATGTTACAGATATGGAAAACATGTTTTATAAAAATATTACAAAATATAAATTATTTCAATAATACTAATATACTATTTTATTAAAAAATATGGAGATAATATTAGTAATTCATTCACTTGTGAATCTTTATTAGTAATGTTATTAAAATAGATGGTATGTTTCAAGAAAGTTATTTTAATAAAGATATTAGTAATTGGAATATTCGTAATATTGAAAATATGAATTATATGTTTTATAATTGTATTATATTAGAGGAATATAAACCAATAAAGAAAATATTCAAAAGAACAATGTAATTTTATAAATAAATTAACAAAAGAAAAATGTTGTATATCATATGAAAAATTAATATAAATAATGATTATATGATATATAATAATTGTAATAAACAATATTTATTTAAAAATATAAATAAATGGTTAAAAATACAAAATACCATGTCCTCATTGTAAATAAAAATGGATAAGTACCACATTTTATATTAATAAAAAATTAATAATAAAATATAATAATAAAATAAACAAGTAAATATCAAACAATATATAATTTAAATATAAAAATGGACAAATAAGATTTATTTTAAAATATAATAAATAAAAATAGTAATAATAATATAATTAAAAATTGATTTTTATATTTATATATAATGAATAATTATATAACAGATGAAATCAATACTAAAAAATCATTTGAATCAAAAGAAGAATTGAAAAATGCAGTTCAAAAATTCAATAATAAAAATATTATTAAAAAATATGGAGATATTCGTAATTGGGATGTTAGTAATGTTACAGATATGAGCGGTATGTTTAGTAATAGTAAATTTAATAGAGATATTAGTAATTGGGATGTTAGTAATGTTATAAATATGAAAGATATGTTTTTTAAAAGTAAATTTAATAAAGATATTAGTAATTGGGATGTTAGTAATGTTACAAATATGAATGATATGTTTTATTTTAGTAAATTTAATGGAGATATTAGTAATTGGGATGTTAGTAATGTTACTAATACGGCTGGTATGTTTAGTAATAATAGTAAATTTGATGGAGATATTAGTAATTGGGATGTTAGTAATGTTACAGATATGAGCAATATGTTTAGTAATAGTAAATTTAATAAAGATATTAATAATTGGGATGTTAGTAATGTTACAAATATGAGTGGTATGTTTTATCTTAGTAAATTTAATAAAGATATTAGTAATTGGGATGTTAGTAATGTTACAAATATGAATGATATGTTTTATTTTAGTAAATTTAATGGAGATATTAGTAATTGGGATGTTAGTAATGTTACTAATACGGCTGGTATGTTTAGTAATAATAGTAAATTTGATGGAGATATTAGTAATTGGGATGTTAGTAATGTTACAGATATGAGCAATATGTTTAGTAATAGTAAATTTAATAAAGATATTAATAATTGGGATGTTAGTAATGTTACAAATATGAGTGGTATGTTTTATCTTAGTAAATTTAATGGAGATATTAGTAATTGGAATGTTACTAATATTACAGATATGAGTAATATGTTTTGTATCAGTATTTTTAATGAAGATATTAGTAATTGGAATGTTAGTAATGTTACAGATATGAGTAGTATATTTAGAAATAGTAAATTTAATGGAGATATTAGTAATTGGAATGTTAGTAATGTTACAAATATGAATAATATGTTTTTTAACAGTAAATTTAACAAAGATATTAGTAATTGGGATGTTAGTAATGTTATAGATATGAGTTTTATGTTTTATGCAAGTGAATTTAATAAAGATATTAGTAATTGGGATGTTAGTAATGTTAATGATACAGGTCATATGTTTTGTGGTAATAAATTTAATAGAAATATTCGAAATTGGGATGTTAGTAATATTACTAATATGAGTTGTATGTTTTATGGAAGTGAATTTAATAGAGATATTAGTAATTGGGATGTTAGTAATGTTATTAATATGGGTTGGATGTTTTATGTAAGTGAATTTAATAGAGATATTAGTAATTGGGATGTTAGTAATGTTACAAATATGGAAAATATGTTTTCTTCTAGTAAATTTAATAAAGATATTAGTAATTGGGATATTAGTTACATTACTAATATAAATAGTATGTTTAATAATTGTACAATATTAGAAGAATATAAATCAAAGAAAAAAAAATTCAAAGAACAGTGTATTTTTATAAATAAATTAACAGAAGAAGAATGTTGTATATCATATGATAAAATTAATATAAATAATGATTATATGATATGTAATACTTGTAATAAACAATATTTATTTGAAAATATAAATGAATGGTTAAAGATACAAAATACATGTCCTCATTGTAGAGAAAATTGGACAAGTTATACTATTTATATTAATAAAGAATTAATATAAATAAGATTTATTTTAAAATTTAATAAAATAAAAATAACAACATATCAGAATATAATTTTAAAAATAGATAATAAGAAATTAAAATTAATAAGAGTAATATAAATTATTTCAATAATACTGATATACTATTTTATTGAAAAATATAGAGATAATATTAGTAATTCATTCACTTGTGAATCTTGTTAGTAATGTTAGTAATCTTTGGTATATGTTTTATAAAAGTAAATTTAATAAAGATATTAGAACATGGAATATACATAAATGTCAGTCTAAATTGGTTTAGTGATTGGGATATTAGTAATATAACACTTAATTTAAATAGTAAATTTAAAAGTAAATGATAGTAATTTATTCACTTGCGAATCTTACTTGTAATATTAATTGAATATAAAAATTGATTTTTATTTATATTAAAAATATTTTATTTATATAATGGATACTTTTAAATCAAAAGAAGAATTAGAAAATGCAATTAAATATTATAATAATACAAATATTATTGAAAAATATGGAAAAGTTAAAAATTGGGATGTTAGTAGAATTACAGATATGAGTTGGATGTTTTCTTACAGTAAATTTGATGGAGATATTAGTAATTGGGATGTTAGTAATGTTATAGATATGAGTTGGATGTTTTCTAACAGTAAATTTGATGGAGATATTAGTAATTGGAATGTTAGTAATGTTACTGATATGAGTTATATGTTTTATTCAAGTAAATTTGATGGAGATATTAGTAAATGGGATGTTGGTAATGTTACTGATATGAATGATATGTTTGGGCTGAGTAAATTTGATGGAGATATTAGTAATTGGAATGTTAGTAATGTTACTGATATGAGTTATATGTTTTCTTGTAGTGAATTTGATAGAGATATTAGTAAATGGAATGTTTGTAATGTTACTACCATGGAATTTATGTTTTCTAACAGTGAATTTGATGGAGATATTAGTAATTGGAATGTACGTAATGTTGATGATATGAGTTATATGTTTAATCATAGTCATTTTACAGGAGATATTAGTAATTGGAATATATGTAGTTTTACAAGGATTGGATTTATGTTTTCTAATAAAAATATAAAAACAATAAATTCAGACTTTTTACAATTAGAAATTTTTTAAAACTATAATAAGAGTTATATATTTTAGACAGTTATTTTATTTTATATTAAATGAAAATAATAGATGAAGATATTTTAAAAATAGTAATATTCTTCTAATATAAATCAATATATTAAATATTCTTTGAATAGTTATTTGAAAATATAAATGAATGGTTAAGGATACAAACTATATATCTTTATTATAAATAAAATTGAACAAGTAAAATAATTAAAATCAATTTTAATTATTTTAAATATTTGTAATTTAAATATAATGAATAATTTTATAAGTGAAGAAAATACTAAAAAATCATTTAAATCAAAAGAAGAATTATAAAATACAGTTTAAAATTTCAATAATAAAAGTATTATTGAAAAATACGAAGATATTAAAATAAATTAATTAATAAAAGAAGAATATTATATGAAAAAATTAATATAAATAATGATTATATGATATATAATACTTGTAATAAACAATATTTATTTGAAAATATAAATGAATGGTTAAAAGATACAAAATATATGTTCCTATTTTGGCAAAAATGAACAAGTTCAATTTATATTAATAAAGAATGAATATAAATATAATAAAATGTAAATATTATAAATAGTTATAAACCAATTATTTTATTTTATATATATATATATATGATTCCTAAAAAAAAAAATTTTAATAATCAAATTGGTTATGGTCCATATTCATTTACAACAAAAGAAGAATTAGAAAATGCAATTAAATATTATAATAATACAGATATTATTGGAATATATGGTAATATTAGTAATTGGGATGTTAGTAATGTTACAGATATGAGTTGGATGTTTTATAAGAGTAAATTTAATGAAGATATTAGTAAATGGAATGTTAGTAATGTTAAAAATATGAAAGGTATGTTTTCTAATAGTAATTTTAATAAAGATATTAAAGAATGGGGAGATAAACTTCGTAAGGTTACTAATATGAGTAGTATGTTTAGTAAAAGTAAATTTAATAAAGATATTAGTAATTGGAATGTTAGTAATGTTACTAATATGGAAAATATGTTTTATGAAAGTGAATTTAATGGAGATATTAATAAATGGATTGTTGATAATGTTGCTAATATGAGAGGTATGTTTATTAACAGTGAATTTAATAAAGATATTAATGACTGGAATGTTAGTAATGTTACTAATATGAGTTATATGTTTTTTAAAAGTAAATTTAATGGAGATATTAAGGACTGGAATATTAGTTATGTTACTAATATGAAATATATGTTTTCTGAAAGTAAATTTAATAGAGATATAAGTAAATGGAATATTAGTAATGCTACTAATATAAGTGATATGTTTTTTCAGTGTAATATATTAGAAAAATATAAACCTAACAAATCATTTGAATCAAAAGAAGAATTACAAAAGGCAGTTCAAAATTTCAATAATAAAAGTATTATTGAAAAATATGGAGATATTAGTAATTGGGATGTTAGTAATGTTACTAATATGAGTGGTATGTTTAGTAATAGTGAATTTAATGAAGATATTAGTAATTGGAATGTTAGTAATGTTACTAATATGAGTGGTATGTTTAGTAATAGTGAATTTAATGAAGATATTAGTAATTGGAATGTTAGTAATGTTACTAATATGAGTGGTATGTTTAATAATAGTCAATTTAATGGAGATATTAGTAAATGGAAGGTTAGTAATGTTACTGATATGGGTTATATGTTTTCTTATAGTAAATTTAATAGAGATATTAGTAAATGGAAGGTTAGTAGTGTTAATAATATGAATGGTATGTTTTTTACTAGTAACTTTAATAGAGATATTAGTAAATGGGATGTTAGTAATGTTACTAATATGAGTTATATGTTTGATTATAGTCAATTTAATGGAGATATTAGTAATTGGGATGTTAGTCATGTTATAGATATGAGTTATATGTTTAATCATAGTCAATTTAATGGAGATATTGGTCTTTGGGATGTTAGTCGTGTTATAGATATGAGTTATATATTTAATTATAGTCAATTTAATAGAGATATTGGTCTTTGGTATGTTAGTAATGTTACAAATATGAATTGTATGTTTTATGAAAGTAAATTTAATAGAGATATTGGTCTTTGGGATGTTAGTAATGTTACTAATATGAGTGGTATGTTTATGAGTAGTAAATTTAATAGAGATATTAGTAATTGGAATGTTATTAGTGTTACAGATATGAGTGGTATGTTTAATAATAGTGAATTTAATGGAGATATTAGTAAATGGTATGTTTTTAATGTTACTAGTATGGGGAGTATGTTTTATAAGAGTAAATTTAATGGAGATATTAGTATATGGAATGTTAGTAATGTTATAGATATGGGTTATATGTTTTTTAACAGTGAATTTGATGGAGATATTAATGATTGGAATGTTAATAATGTTAATTATATGAATAATATGTTTATGAATAGTAAATTTAATAAAGATATTAACAATTGGAGGGATAAGATTAGTAATGTTATTAATATGAGTAGTATGTTTTATGATAGTGAATTTAATAAAGATATTAGTAATTGGAATGTTAGTAATACTACTGATATAACTTATATGTTTTTTGAGTGTGCTATACCACAAGAAAATAAACCAAAGAGTAGAATACGTTGCACATTTTAGAATAGATTATATCAATTAACAGAAGAAGATGGTTGTATATCATTTGAAAAATAGAAGAAAATGCTCAATATATGATGTGTGATATTTGTAATAAATAATTTATATTTGAAAATATACAGCATTAGTTATGAGAGAATATTACATGCCCTTATTGTAGATAAAATTAGATAAGTAAATAATTAATAGAAATACTCTAGAAAAGGGTATTAGTAATGATATTGAATGAAATAATGGATGATCTGGTAATCATAATATTACAGATATAAATGGTATGTGAAACATAACAGTATTTTTAACAGAGATATCAGTAACTGGTAAATATAATATAATAAAAATAGTAATATATCAGAATCTATTTAATTTTAATCATTTATGATTAAAATTAAATTATACATAATAAAATATAATAATAAAATATAATATAATGAAAATAGTAATATATTAAATTATAATAATAAAATATAATATAATGAAAATAGTAATATATTAAAGTAACATAATTAAAGATTTGTTTACAAAGAACTATACTTCGTAATATACTCATAAAAATTGATTTTTACTTTGTTAGGGATATTTTATTTATATGTGGTGAATGATTCTATAGAATTCTTAATTATATTAAAGATATTTTATTTGTATATAATTAAAAATAATTTTATAATGGATGAAAGTAAAATCAATACTAAAAAATCATTTGAATCAAAAAAAGAATTACAAAAGGCAGTACAAAATTTCAATAATACTTTTATTATTGAAAAATATAGAGATATTAGTAAATCATTCGCTTGCAAATCTTGTTAATAATGTTACAAATATAAAGGATGTGTTCTTGGAAAGTGAATTTAATGGAGATATTAGTAATTCATTCGCTTGCAAATCTTGTTAGTAATATTATAAATATGAGTAATATATTTCATGATAGTAAATTTGATAGAGATATTAGTAATTCATTCGCTTGTAAATCTTGTTAGTAATATTATAAATATGAGTAATATATTTCATGATAGTAAATTTGATAGAGATATTAATAATTTATTTGCTTGCGAATCTTATTAGTAATGTTACTAACATGAGTTATATGTTTTATAATTGTACTATATAAGAACCAAGGAAGAGAATATTTAAAGAACAGTGTAATTTTATAAACAATATTTATTTGAAAGTATAAATGAATAGTTAAAGATACAAAATACATGTCCTCATTGTAGAGAAAAATAGAATAAAATGGACAAGTAAATATAATAAATGGAAATAGTAATATCAAAATTCAATTATATGGTGTCCAATTTTATAACTAAAGATTTGTATAAAAATAAAAATTGATTTTTAATTACTTTATATAATTATTTAATTAGTTATAATGTTAAACTTATTACAAAATAGTATACAACTTTCAGAAAATACTCAGTATGACGCATTTCAGTCTAGAAATGAATTACAATATGCAGTTAAAAACTATGAAGATAAAGATATTATTGAAAAATATGGAGATATTAGTAAATGGAATGTTAGTAATGTTATAGATATGAGTCATATGTTTTATGATAGTGAATTTAATGAAGATATTAGTAAATGGGATGTTAGTAATGTTATAGATATGAGTTTTATGTTTTATACAAGTGACTTTAATAAAGATATTAGTAATTGGGATGTTAGTAATGTTACTGATATGAGTTGGATGTTTTATATAAGTGAATTTGATAGAGATATTAGTAATTGGGATGTAAGTAATGTTGTAGATATGAGTTGTATGTTTGCACATAGTAAATTTAATGGAGATATTAGTAATTATTTTGAAGATGGTGATGTAACCGGAATTAGAATGAGAGAAAGATTACAATTTATTCTTACAAAATATAATACCATAAATGATATTTTTAATACTTTTGATATGTATCCAACAATGGTGGCATGGAATGGTATAACATATTTAACACCAGAAACAGAATTTGCATATAAATATATGATTAATATTGTAAATGAAAAAAATTATTCAGATTTATTTGATTTTCGATTAAATAAATATTTTACTTATGGGTTTTCTATTGTTCTACCTGAATTAGATATTAAGCAAATTAATAATGTATATAATTTTACATTAAATACTAATGAATTTAAAATTAAATCAATTCAAGGTAATGCTATTTTTAGTGAAGTTGATTCTCATATTAATGATAAAATTCAATCAATTAATTCTCTTGAAAAACAAAATAATAAATCATTATATCAATCAACGTTATTTTGTTCTCTTGTATCATTATTAAGATATATTAAAATTAATAATATTCCATATAAATTTAGTGAGAATTTATTACTTTTTAATGATAATAATGTACAGTTTAGAGAAAGTTTAGAAAATATTAAATTCATTGATAAAATTAATTCTAGAATTAATAATAATGATTTTTATGAATATTTAAGAATAAATGTTTAAATTTATGATAATTGAAATATAAAAGATTGTTAAAAATAAATTTTATATTATATGAAAATGAATATAAATAAGAATTATTTTAATATATATATTATGTATATATAACACTTGTATAACAAACAATATTTATTTGAAAATATAAATAAATAGTTAAAGATACAAAATATATATCTTCACTATGAACAAAATTGGACAAGTAAAATAGGATTATAATTAAAAAATTGATTTTAATTATATTTAAAGATATTTTATTTATATACAATGAATAATTTTATAAGTAACGAAAATACAAAAAAAATATTTGAATCAAAAGAAGAACTAAAAAAAGCAGTTCAAAATCATAATAATAATAATATTATTGAAAAATATGGAGATATTTATAATTGGGATGTTAGTAATGTTACAGATATGAGTTATATATTTTATAAGAGTGAATTTAATGGAAATATTCGTAACTGGGATGTTAGTAATGTTACTAATATGAATGGTATGTTTAAAAATAGTAAATTTGATGGAGATATTAGTAAATGGGATGTTAGTAATGTTACTAATATGAGTTATATGTTTTGGAGTAGTAAATTTAATGGGAATATTAATAATTGGGATGTTAGTAATGTTAATAATATAAATAATATGTTTTGTTTTAGTATTTTCAATAGAGATATTAGTAATTGGAATGTTAGTAATGTTACTAATATGGGAAGTATATTTTTAAACAGTAAATTTAACAAAGATATTAGTAATTGGGATGTTAGTAATGTTACTAATATGAGTTGTATGTTTTATGATAGTATTTTTAATGGAGATATTAGTAATTGGGATGTTAATAATGTTACTAATATGAAATGTATGTTTTATAATAGTAAATTTAATGGAGATATTAGTAATTGGAATGTTAGTAATGTTACTAATATGAGTGGTATATTTTATAATAGTAAATTTAATAGAGATATTAGTACTTGGAATGTTAGTAATGTTAATGATATGTGTGGTATGTTTGCAAAAAGTAAATTTAATGGAAATATTAGTAATTGGGATGTTAATAATGTTACTAATATGAAATGTATGTTTAAAAAAAGTAAATTTAATGAGGATATTAGTAAATGGAATATTTGCAATGTTACAAATATGAATTCTATGTTTTGGGAAAGTGAATTTAATAAAGATATTAGTAATTGGAATGTTAGTAATGTTATTGATATAAGTCGTATATTTGTTGAGAGTAAATTTAATAAAGATATTAGTAATTGGGATGTTAGTAATGTTATAGATATGGGTTGCATGTTTCAAAAAAGTAAATTTAATAGAGATATTAGTAATTGGAATGTTAGTGATGTTACTAATATGAGTTATATATTTCAGAATAGTGAATTTAATGGAGATATTCGAAATTGGAATGTTAGTAATGTTACTAATATGATATGTATGTTTTATGGCAGTAAATTTAATAGAGATATTAGTAATTGGAATATTGATAATATTAATACATTTAATATGTTTAATAAATCAAATATATTAGAAAAAAATAAACCGAAAAAAATGCAACAGAAAACATGTATTATTGAACAATGTAATTTAATATAAAAATCATTTGAATCAAAAGAAGAATTAAAAAAGGCAATTCAAAATACATGTCCTCATTGTAGAGAAAATTGAACAAGTAAAATTATTTATATTAATAATAATAAATTATAATTAAAATATAATAATAAAATAAAATGAAAATAGTAATATCAAAATTCAATTATATGGTGTCTAATTTTATAACCAAAGATTTGTATAAAAATAAAAATTGATTTTTAATTACTTTATATAATTATTTAATTAGTTATGATATCAAACTTATTACAAAATAGTATACAATTTTCAGAAAATACTCTATATGAAGTATTTCAATCTAGAAATGAATTACAATATGCAGTTACAAACTATGAAGATAAAGATATTATTAAAAAATATGGGAAAATTCATAATTGGGATGTTAGTAAAGTTAGAGATATGAATAATATATTTTATAGAAGTAAATTTAATAAAAATATTAGTAATTGGGATGTTAGTAATGTTGTAGATATGAGTAGTATGTTCAGTTCAAGTAAATTTAATGGAGATATTAGTAAATGGAATGTTAGTAATGTTACTAATATGTATGGGACATTTTCTGATAGTAGATTTAATAGAGATATAAGTAATTGGGATGTTAGTAAAGTTACTAATATGGAGGGGGTATTTTCTGATAGTATTTTTAATGGAGATATTAGTAAATGGGATATTAATAATGTTACTAATATGAGTTATATGTTTGTCCACAGTCATTTTAATAGAGATATTAGTAATTGGAATGTTAGTAATGTTACAGATATGAGTTATATGTTTTATGATAGTGATTTTAATAGGAATATTAGTAATTGGGATGTTAGTAATGTTACTAATATGAATGGAATGTTTGTTCATAGTCATTTTAATAGAGATATTAGTAATTGGAATATTAATAATATTAAAAATATAAATTATATATTTTATTATTGTACTATATTAAAAGAATATAAACCAAGGAAAAAAACATTTAAAGAACAGTGTAATTTTATAAATAAATTAACAAAAAAAGAATGTTGTATATCATATGAAATAATTAATATAAATAATGATTATATGATATGTAATATTTGTAATAAACAATATTTATTTGAAAATATAAATGAATGGTTACAGATACAAACTATATGTCCTCACTGTAGACAAAAATGGACAAGTAAAACTATTTATATTAATAAAGAATAAATATAAATAAATAAAAATTGATTTTTATTTATATTAAAGATATTTTATTTATATATAATGAATAATTTTATTGAAGAAATTTTAATTATATTAAAGATATTTTATTTATATATAATTTTTATAACAGATGAAAGTAAAATTAATACTAAAAAATCATTTAAATCAAAAGAAGAATTACAAAATGGAGTTCAAAATTTTAATAATAAAAATATTATTAAAAAATATGGAGATATTAGTAATTGGGATGTTAGTAATATTACAGATATGAGTAGTATGTTTTATTATAGTAATTTGAATGAAGATATTAGTAATTGGGATGTTAGTAATGTTACAAATATGAGTAGTATGTTTTCTTATAGTAAATTTAATGGAGATATTAGTAATTGGGATGTTAGTAATGTTATAAATATGACTGAAATGTTTTTTTCTAGTAAATTTAATAAAGATATTAGTAATTGGAATATTAGTAATGTTAATAATATGAGTTGCATGTTTCATTCTAATGAATTTAATGGAGATATTAGTAATTGGGATGTTAGTAATGTTAAAAATATGAGTGGTATGTTTGCACATAGTAAATTTAATGGAGATATTAGTAATTGGGATGTTAATAATATTATAAATATGGATATTATGTTTTGTTGTAGTAAATTTAATGGAGATATTAGTGAATGGGATGTTAGTAATGTTACAGATATGAGTATTATGTTTTGTGGAAGTGAATTTAATGGAGATATTAGTAATTGGGATGTTAGTAATGTTACAAATATGAATAATATGTTTTCTTGTAGTAAATTTAATAGAGATATAAGTAATTGGAATGTTAGTAATGTTATAGATATGAGTTTTATGTTTAATTCGAGTAGATTTAATAGAGATATTAGTAATTGGAATGTTATTAATGTTGTAAATATGAGTTATATGTTTTGTAATAGTAAATTTAATGAAGATATTAATAATTGGGATATTAGTAATGTTATTGATATGACTTGTATGTTTTATGGTTGTACAATATTAGAAGAATATAAACTTGTTGTGAAAACATTCAAAGAACAGTGTAATTTTATAAATAAAATAACAGAAGAAGAATGTTGTATATCATATGAAAAAATTAATATAAATAATGATTATATGATATGTAATACTTGTAATAAGCAATATTTATTTGAAAATATAAATGAATGGTTAAAAATACAAAATACATGTCCTCATTGTAGAGAAAATTGGACAAGTAACGTAATTTATATTAATAAAGAATGAATATAAATAAGATTTATTTTAAAATTAAAATAGTAATATAATAATAAATATAATATAATGAAAATAGTAATATAATAATAAAATATAATATAATGAAAATAGTAATATAATAATAAAATAAAAAAATATTTTTTATAAAAATAAAAATTGATTTTAATTATATTAAGGATATTTTATTTATATAATAATGAATATTATAATAGATGAAATCAATACTAGAAAATCATTTGAATCAAAAGAAGAATTGCAAAATGCAGTTCAAAATTTCAATAATACAGATATTATTGAAAAATATGGAGATATTAGTAATTGGGATGTTAGTAATGTTACTAATATGAGTTGTATATTTCTCTATAGTGAATTTAATGGGGATATTAGTAAATGGAATGTTAATAATGTTACAGATATGAATGGTATGTTTTATGATAGTAAATTTAATGGAGATATTAGTAATTGGAATGTTACTAATGTTACAAATATGAGTTTTATGTTTCGAAATAGTAAATTTAATAGGGATATTAGTAATTGGGATGTTATTAATGTTACCGATATGAGTTATATGTTTTATACGAGTATATTTAATAGAGATATTAATAATTGGAATGTAAGTAATGTTACAAATATGAGTTATATGTTTTCTTGTTGTGAATTTAATAGAGATATTAGTAAATGGGACATTAGTAATGTTACTAATATGAGTTGGATGTTTCAGGATTGGGGATTTAATGGAGATATTAGTAATTGGAATGTTAGTAATTGGAATGTTAGTAATGTTATTGATATGAGTTATATGTTTTATGAAAGTGAATTTAATGAAGATATTAGTAAATGGGATGTTAGTAATGTTATAGATATGAGTAATATATTTTGTGATAGTGGATTTAATGGAGATATTAGTAATTGGAATGTTAGTAATGTTACTAATATGAGTCATATGTTTTATGATAGTGAATTTAATGGAGATATTAGTAAATGGGATGTTAGTAATGTTATAGATATGAGTTTTATGTTTTTTAACAATGAATTTAATGGAGATATTAGTAATTGGGATGTTAGTAATGTTACCAATATGTATAAAATGTTTATATATAGTAAATTTAATGGAGATATTAGTAATTGGGATGTTAGTAATGTTATAGATATGAGTTTTATGTTTTATAAAAGTGAATTTAATAAAGATATTAGTAATTGGGATGTTAGTAATGTTACTGATATGAGTTGGATGTTTTATATAAGTGAATTTGATAGAGATATTAGTAATTGGGATGTAAGTAATGTTGTAGATATGAGTTGTATGTTTGCACATAGTAAATTTAATGGAGATATTAGTAATTGGGATGTTAGTAATATTACAAATATGAGTTGGATGTTTCGAAATAGTGAATTTAATGGAGATATTAGTAATTGGAATGTTAGTAATGTTACTAATATGAGTTATATGTTTTTTGAAAGTAAATTTAATAGAGATATTAGTAATTGGGATGTTAGTAATGTTACTAATATGAGTTATATGTTTAAAAATAGTAAATTTAATGGAGATATTAGTAATTGGGATATTAGTAATGTTACTAATATGAGGGATATGTTTTCCTGTAGTAAATTTAATAAAGATATTAGTAATTGGGATGTTAGTAATGTTACAAATATGAGTGGTATGTTTTATCTTAGTAGATTTAATAAAGATATTAGTAATTGGGATGTTAGTAATGTTACTAATATGAGTTATATGTTTTATATGTTTTATAATAGTGAATTTGATGGAGATATTAGTAATTGGAATATTAGTAAGGTTATAGATATGAATAATATGTTTTCTTGTAGTAAATTTAATGGAGATATTAGTAATTGGAATGTTAGTAATATTACAAATATGAATAATATGTTTTATAATTGTGATATATTAAAAGAATATAAACCAAAAAAAAAAATATTCAAAGAACAGTGTAATTTTATAAATAAATTAACAGAAGAACAATGTTGTATATCATA
>Ga0233449_1001226_pt1 | contig 24300 bp, 19 predicted proteins | sample SI_124_October20_FD_183012 | JGI IMG/M metagenome (GOLD analysis project Ga0233449, IMG submission 183012) | Seawater microbial communities from Saanich Inlet, British Columbia, Canada - SI_124_October2016_200_MG | ecosystem: Environmental > Aquatic > Marine > Inlet | place: Canada: British... | reverse complement strand
GACTTGATTTGCCATCAAAAATTAATGAACATTTTTTTGAAACTTGGGTTCTCAGATACACGTTTCAGTTCAGGATACATCATAAGCAAACCTCCAAAGGCACCAGCATTGTTTTGGCATCAGGATTGGTGGGGCTGGGAGCATCCAATTTCATATACAGATCAAGTCGCTCAGTTATTTGTTATGATTTATCTTCAGGATACTACAAAGAATAATGGTTGTTTGAGGGTTGTACCCGGATCACACAGGAATCCACATTTTCTTCATGACAATGACAAAGCTCACACGGAAAGTGTTTCTAGAGTTGAAGATTCGCAGGATACTCTTTATCTTTCGGTTGACGAGGAAAAACCGGTTACGGTTCAATTTGGAGACGTAGTGGTGGGAGATGCAAGACTATTGCATGGAGCTTTTCCAAACCAAACTTATGATGAACGGACACTGATCACTCTATGGTTTCATCCAAATTATGAAAGTCTACCGGAATCTGTGCAGGTTAGAATTAGAGAAATTTTCATACGGAAAGAAGTAGATACTGATCCTGATGGAGCCAATTCAATGTCATTATACGATTGGCCTCAAAAAAATCGTGATTTGGTTGAACCTCTCTTCCCTTTATGTCCTGAAGATGTGGAACCAGAGGCCTGGAATAGGCGGCCAAAATGGAGTTAATTTATATTTTACAAAATTATGAAACTTCAATTAGCATTTGATCTAGGATCTTTTCAAGATCTCATTTTGTTGTTAGAACAAGTTGAGGACCTGATTGATATTATTGAAATTGGAACTCCATTAATAGTAAAGGAAGGTGTTAAAGAAATAGAAAATATAAAAAAAACATTCCCAAAAAAAACTATACTTGCAGACATGAAGATCATGGATGCCGGTGAACTAGAAGCAAAGATCGGTTTCGATGTTGGTGCTGATATAGTTACTTGCCTAGGATTAGCTTCAAGTACGACCATTGCCGGAGCAAAGAAGGTGGCCTCGCGCAACAATGGCAAAATTATGGTCGATATGATTAATCATTATAACCCAATAAGTAAATGGCCAGAATTATTAGAAATGGGTATAGATTACTGTTGTCTTCACACTGCACATGATGATGCAGTAACTGGGGATAATTCAATTGAAATACTAGAACAATTTCACAAAATTTATGGTGGGAATAATCTCGCTGTGGCTGGAGGAGTAAACCCTGATTTGATTCAAGGGATGAGTCACTTTCAACCAGAAATAGTAGTTGTAGGAAGTTACATAACGGATTCAACTGAGCCCAGGGAAGCAGTTGAAAAAGTGAGGAGAGTAATGAAATGAATCCGAACTTTAGCAATCACTCAACTGAAATTATTAGTGAAATAGAAAAAACAATAAAAAAAATAGACGATGCAAGTGTTCCAAAATTAATTGAGCAAATACTTTCCAACAAAAGAATTTTTGTGGCTGGTGCAGGTAGAACTGGCTTAGTAATGAGATCTTTTGCGATGAGGTTAATGCATCTAGGTTTCCGAGTATATTTAATTGGCGAAATTACTACACCATCCATAGATGAGGAAGACATTCTTTTGATAGGTTCAGGCTCTGGAAATACGTCTTCTCTTGTTAATATAGCTGAAAAAGCCAAGGAAATTGGAGTGAACACTATATTGTTTACTATTGATCACTCATCCATAATTGGAAGATTAGCATCAATTAAAATATGTATTCCAGCCCCCTCTCCTAAGTTGGTGACAAAAAATGATTATCATTCCTTACAACCGATGGGTTCTCTTTTTGAGCAAAGCCTTATGATTGTTTTGGATACGATAATTTGGATGCTCATGGAGCAAAAGGGAGTTGACTCTAATACAATGTTTAAAAAACATGCAAATTTAGAATGAAAATTTTAATTGTTTCTTATAAAAGGAGGACATATGTAAAACTGAAATAGTCACTAGATGTAATTGTTTTAATTCGATTTTACTAAATGTTAATTAAAAAGGATTGTCATGAAATATATTAATAATTTGTTTACTAAAGGCATAGTACTAATTATTGGAACTGTTTTTTTCATAGTTCCATCTGTTTATTCAAAAAAGTATGATGGTGTTACTGTCAACATACTTACGATGGAAGCTCCACAGATCAAGGGCCCCATGGTGAAAAGAGCTCCTGATTTCAAAAAACTTACTGGAGCGAATATTAATGTGATTGGAGTACCATTTTCGGATATTTATCCCAAAATGGAGTCTGATTTTGCCACAGGTACTAACAGTGTTGATGCTGCAGTCTTTGCACCACAATGGATGGTCGATTTCATTGAACCAGGATACTTTGAAGATTTAACTCCTAGAGTTAAATCAGACTCAGCCCTTGAGTGGGATGACGTTGGGTTATTCTTCCGTTCTTTTAGTTCCACTTATGCAGGTAAGATTTATACAATACCATTGGATGGAGATTTTCACATGGTATATTATCGATCTGATCTACTAGCTGCTGCAGGAATATCTCCACCTAAGACTTGGGAAGAGTATATCTACATTGCGAGCCGATTTCACGGTCAGGATATGAACGGTGACGGCACTCCTGATTATGGTTCCTGTATTTCAAAGAAAAGGAATGCACAGGCATATTGGATGATACTTTCCATAGTTGGTAGCCATATACAAACCAAAGGAACTGGAGAGGGAATCTTCTTTGATCCCAAGACTATGAAACCCCTTGTGAATAATGCTGCTTATTCACGTGCTTTTGATATCTACAAAGAAACAACAAAATACGCACCACCAAATGAAATAAATTTGGATGTCGGTGACACGCGTGGACTCTGGACTTCTGGAAGATGTGCATTGACAATGGATTGGGGAGATATTGGTACCTTGGCGATTGAAAAAGGCTCAAAAGTAAAAGGTAAAACGGGTGCATCAATACTTCCCGGCTCTAGATTAGTATTAGATAGGAATAGCGGAGAACTTGTAGCTTGTACTAAAGCTCGCTGTCCTTATGCTGTTAATGGTATTAACCATGCGCCTTTTGCAGCATTTGGAGGTTGGTCCGGTGCAGTAAATACTTCTGCCGATGCAAAGGTGAAGGATGCCGCATATGATTTCTTTTCCTATATGGCCCAGCCAAATCAATCTAATCAAGATGTAACTGTAGGCATTACTGGCATGAATCCATATAGGATTTCTCAGTTTGAAAACATCAATAATTGGACTAGTGCAGGTTTCAGTAAAGCAGCTGCAGAAAATTATCTTGGTGCTATCAAGTCTAGTTTAGACAGCCCAAATATGATTCTAGACCTTCGGATTCCAAAAAATCAACGCTACCAGCAGGTAGTCTTGGATACAGAGGTACATCGTTTTATTTCTGGTGAAATTACCAAGGAAGAAGCTATGCAAAGAATTCATGATGGCTGGGAAGAAATCACAGAAGAAATGGGTCGTGATACTCAGTTAAAAGCTTATCGAAGTACACTTGGTTATTAAAACAATCTAAAGGCCGGCCCTTTTAATAGGGCCGGCTTCCATCATCTTATGACTATAAAAACTACGTTTGAAGAGCGTTTAGATAAACAAGCTCCATTAGTATTTATTTTACCTTCCGTTCTCATAATACTCTTTTTTTCTATATTTCCTTTAATAGTTTCTTTGTTCATAGCACTCTCAAGGCTAAGATTTGTAAGAGGGGGAGTTGAATTAAAATACATAGGATTTTTAAATTTTAAAAAGCTTATTTTTGGGAGTCAACAATATCATTTGCTTGGTAAATTTGACCAGCTTACTCCAATAGGCTATATCATTATTAGTTTGTTCGCTTTGATGATATTTATCTGGTTTATTCGTTATTTTAAATCTCATAAAACTAGTATTACTGGATCAATTGGACGGGTTGTTGTGTCAGCAGGGATGTTTTTTATTCTACTATTGATGCTCATCAATTTGACAACTCCTAAAGGACTTCCAGGGACTTTGGTCGTAACACTTGTATACGTTTTTATAGGCGTGCTGGTCCAATTTTCAATAGGACTTGGTTTAGCATTACTATGTGTCAAGAAAATTAGAGGTAGAAGTTTTTTTAGAACTGTATTTTTTATCCCAATGATGATTACTCCAGTCGGTATTGCATACGTATTCAGGATGTTGACAGATATGACCAAAGGTCCGTTTGCACCTATAGTAACGTGGTTCGGTCTTGAGGAGTCTTCATGGGAAGTTATTCCTTGGGGAGCAAGGACTGCTGTAATGATTGGTGATGCCTGGCAATGGATACCATTCATGTTCATTGTACTAATAGCTGGGTTGGAAAGCCTCCCAACGGAGCAAAAAGAAGCAGCTCTCATGGATGGTGCTGGTAGTTGGCAAATATTCAGAGACATTACTTGGCCAACACTTTTGCCAGTTAGTGTGACAATTATTTTAATCCGTTTAATTGAAGCATTCAAAATAATCGATCTGCCTAACGTAATGACTAACGGTGGTCCAGGAATAGCTACGGAGTCTTTATCTTTGCATTCATATTTTAATTGGAGAACCATGGATCTAAGTGGTTCTGCTGCAGTTGGATACTTACTTCTGATAATTGCAGTATTTATATGTGTTTCATTTGTTAATCTCTTAAAAAATAAAATAGAATTGGCACATAGATGAAAATTTGGAATTACTTGAATAAGAAAAGAAACATAGATGATATCTCGGTTTTAGAGAGCATACCATTATACACTATTCTGGGTATCTGGGCTTTCATATGCATTTTCCCTATTTACTGGGTTTTTATTACATCGTTTAAAGAAGCTTATGTAGTAAATCAGGGGCCTTTTTATATCCCATTTATTGATTTTAAACCATCGCTTCATGCATGGGAGTTTGTTTTTCTGCAAGAATCATTGAATACTCTTAAGCCATTTTTTAATACAGTATTTATCGCATTTATCAGTGCTATTATTAGTTTATTTATTGGCAGTATGGCTGGCTATGCCTTAGTGAGAATACATTACCGGCCCAAAATAGCATCGATAATATGTTTTATCATACTTTTGATTATAGGTGTATTTTTTGTGGCTAAGTATGGACAGAATTGGAAGATAGTTTTAGTATGTGGGATTTCAATATTTATACTATTCTTGTTAACCCTTTCTAGAAGATTCAGTGCAAGTTTGAAAAACGATGACATCGGATTCTGGATGATTTCGCAAAGAATTCTTCCTCCAGTAGTTGTAGTTATTCCAATTTATATATTCTTTCAGAAACTAGGTATGTTAGATACTTATTCTGCCATAATCATTACCTACGTGGCTATCAACATTCCAATTGTAGTTTGGTTGATGAGGGACTTTTTCTTTAGTATACCAATTGATCTAGAGGAGAATGCTGCTCTTGACGGAGCGTCCAGATACAGGATATTTACAACAATTGTTCTTCCATTAGCGAAACCCGGACTTTCAGCAACATTTATGCTAGTACTAATACTCTGTTGGAATGAATATTTGTTAAACCTTTTTCTCTCGATGACTGACACACAGACACTACCACTAATGATTGCTTCCATGAATACAACAAGAGGGCCTCAATGGTGGTACATGTCTGTAATCATTATTACTATGATCGTACCTGTTATAGTTGTGGCATTATTCCTTTATCGTTTTATTATTCGAGGTATTTTAGTCGGTGCTGTAAAAGGGTAAAAGGTTCTCTAATATAATGAATATTAAATTATGACCTAGAATATAGATGCTTATGAAACAAGCAATTAGGAATTGAAGGAAATATATTCATAAACAAACAAATATCATAATTTTTTTCGAGAATCAATTTGTAGTAAGAGACAATCATTAAGAATATCTCTTTATAAAGTATGTACCTGACTTATCAAAAACAAATAATATCCCCTGAGTGGAATGGATTAAAATTATAGAAAAGATTTATCACTATATTCTTTTTACAAAAGTTAATAAGAAAAGTAAAATGATGAGAGTGTAAACTGGATGAAAAAGATCTTCATAGGATGTTGCTTGTACTTCCACGAGGATGAGAGCCACTCTATCAAACAATATGATTAAAGAAAAATATATGGATGTTGAATTAATAAATATAAATAAAAATTATGGAAAAGTGACTGCTGTAGAAAATTTTAGTCTGGGCATTAAGCAAGGTGAGTTTCTTGTTTTACTTGGACCGTCTGGATGTGGGAAGACAACAACGTTAAGGATGATCGCAGGTCTTGAGAACATTGATGAAGGAGACTTGTTAATTGAAGGCAAGCGTATGAATGATGTATTACCCAAATATAGGGATCTTGCCATGGTATTTCAAAGCTATGCTCTATATCCACACATGACTGTTGAGGAAAATGTAGGCTATCCTTTAAAAATGAGAGGTGTCAAAGGCAAAGAAAAAACAGACGCGATCATGTTAGCTTGTCGTCAAGTACAAATTTCAGATTTGACACAACGCTATCCAAAACAATTATCTGGAGGACAACGTCAAAGAGTAGCATTAGCAAGGGCATTGGTCCGGCGCCCAAAAGTATTCTTAATGGATGAACCGCTTTCAAATCTTGATGCCAAACTTAGGGGACTGATGAGGGCCGAGTTAAAACATCTTCAACATAAATTGGGTATCACGACGATATACGTGACCCATGATCAAATTGAAGCCATGACTCTTGCTTCTCGAGTTGCGATCATGAATGAAGGTATACTTCAGCAAGTTGATACCCCTAAGAACATTTATAATAATCCAGTAAATTTGTTTGTTGCAGGATTTATTGGCTCTCCTTCAATGAACTTTTTCAATGGAGATGTTAAAAATGGAAATTTTTCATCAGAGGAATGTGAATTTTCTGGCCTTGGCAAAGATTCTTTTAACAATGTTGTGCTCGGTTTCCGTCCGGAGGATATGGAAATTGTTAGTGATAACGATTTCCAATTTGAGGCTAATATTTATTCTATTGAGTTAACTGGTGATCAAACAATAGTTTCACTAAAGGTTGGATCAAATCTAATAACCATGAAGGAGGATAAAGATTATGAAAATGAATTAGATCGAATTGTTAGAATAAAATTGAATATGGATAAAATATTCCTTTTTGATACTAATTCCGGAAATAGAATTAACTTCTAATTTTGTAGTATAAATAATTATTCCATATAGATTTTAAAAATACATGTGTTTCTTTGAAAATTTATATTAATGAAAAAACTTCAGTTAGTTCCTGAGATTTATATCTATTATGCCCATTTAAATCTAATCATAGCCTCATTATTTACCCCACTTTTTTCTATGTCAACGTAGAACACGAAGTTAGAGCTTCTCAGTTTATTTTTATTACCTTAAAGATATTGAGACAAGTCTAGAATTATACGCATTAGGATTTTATATTTAAAATAATAGACTCTGATTCTAGTATAACTGCCCTTGACCCTTGAAGACGTATATACTGTGATCAATAGCTTCTCAACTTTGACTTTATGAATAAAAATGTTAGTTGTTGTTCTCGATTTCTTAAAATCTAAATAATTATTTCTTAAACACAATCTTTATTATTTAACTCAAAATGCTAGTCTAGTCCATGATAGGATAGCCGTTTTAATTGCTAGATCATTATCTTATGAATTCTACCACGTAGATATACTGGTAATTTTTAAATCTGCAACAACAAAATTCTATTATAATTAATTAAAAATGATAAATATCCTTAGTATTGGGGAACTTTTATGGGACATTTTCCCAGATAAAAAAATATTGGGAGGTGCCCCTGCCAACTTTGCGTTTCATGCCAGACAGTTTGGTTCAGATGCTACTCTCTTCACTGCTTTAGGCAATGATCAGCAAGGGCTTGAACTGGAAGAAACAGCAGCTAAAGCTGGAATAATAATGCAATCATCAAGAGTTAGTCATCCTACAGGTACTGCTGATATAATTTTAAATAATGAACAGGTGCCAACATATAAATTAAACGACAACTGCGCCTGGGATCACATACCTCTTACCAATAATCTTAAAAAATTTGCTGCAAAGGCTGATTTGATAGTTTTTGGAACCATTGCACAAAGAAACTTTGAAAGTAGGAATACGATAAAAAAAGCTTTGGAACTATCCCAAGCCCCTTCCAAGATACTATTTGATATAAATTTGCGACTGAACTTTTATACTAAAGAAATTATTGAGGATTCTCTAAGTGCTGCAAACTATTTAAAATTAAATGATGAAGAAGAATCGGTACTGAAAATTATTTTCAATAAAAATATAGAGCAGATTATTAGTGACTTTAACCTTGAACTGGCAATTTTGACCATGGGTCCCAAAGGAAGCAGAATAATCACTAGAAATACTATGTCTGAATGTCCAGCTACTAAATGTGAAATTATAGATACTGTGGGAGCCGGGGACTCTTTTACAGCTTATTTTATAATAAACTATCTTAACGGGATGAGTATACCTGAATCTCAAAAAAAAGCGTCAAATGTTGCTGCTTATGTCTGTGCGCACAATGGGGCGATTGTACAAATCCCAGAATACTTAAAATCTTAATCATATGGGAGCTATAACATTTTTAAATTTAAAAATTAACATTTTAATAACTCTACTGTAACTGATTTTCATTATCATATTAAAGTAGTGTATCATAAAAAAGTAATCTCTTCTTCACCGTCACTCTCTCCAGAATAGATTTGATCTCTTTACCCTGAAAGACAAACACTGTTTATGTGATTTTCTCGGAACAGTGACTTATATTTTATTTCTTCTATTCATACACTAGTATTATAGGGAGTCAATTGTGAAGTCCATAAACGTGACAGTATTGTAAGAGTTAATTTCGAACAACAGAATATACAGAGTATTCATAAAAAACCGAAGTTTTAATGATTCCCGCTCCAGAGACATTTTATTGCTAAGAGCGTCAAGGTTTTCATGTTTCTAATTTTGGGTGAGATATCTGTGATACGAACCCGTGAAATGGATTCTATATCTAGTCCTGAGAATGAGATGATAATTCAAATGCCTAAAACTAACTCATAACAAAACGACTACTCCCTATTACATTTGTGCATTAAAAGCTAGATAGCCATCTAGTACCCCACCGAATATTAATCTCTAAGGTGTTAATTCAACCTCTATTATCAGTCACCCCAATTTGGATTGTCTATAATTTCTGGTTGTCCGTCTTTTTCAACAATAAGTTTCCGAAATCCTTTGGTTTCAATTTTACCATAATCGTGACCAGCGTCACCACGGAAAGCAAAGAATGTTACAAGAGGCTCTAGATCAGAAGTGTTTATGCTCCGGTGGGCGTATTCCCCAGGAACGTAAACAGCTGTTCCAGCTGATATTTTTTGAGTTTCCCATTTGCCTCTGATCGTTTCCATCATTATATAACCACAACCACTTAAGCAATAGTAAACTTCAGCCGTATCTATGATATTATGGAAATGACCTTTTGTCATAAAATATTCATTCCCTACTTTACCTGGGTAAGTGATACTTGTTCCAAAAGCTATTGAGCTTTCTGTATTTGGAACTTCACAATCATAAAATTCATAAATTAAAGGATCATTTTTTACTAATAGTTCATACGCCTGGTGGTCGGCGTACATTCCATTCATATTAGATAGCTTCCGTTTGATAGATTCTCGATCAGGAGAGAGTCCATCATTCATAGAAAAATTTATTAAAAAAGATTTTAAAACTTCATTCATTGTTTATCCTTTAAATTATTAGCGAATATTTGCAGCAATATCACTAAGCTTTAGAAATTCAGGACCTTCTGAAGGGATAATAACATTAAATACTTCGCTAATTACCGAAAGCCAGCCGTGTATAAAGTAATTCCAGCCATCGTGTATGGTAAGATTTTTACTTTCTTGTTGTGATTTTGCTTGATCGAGAAAAATTAGATCTCCTCTGTAGTTGAAGTCCCAGACGAGACCATTATCAGGAAAAACGACGGCATCAGTAAGAGGTGATCCAGGTGCATCTTTACCAAGTCCAGTAGCATTTATAACTATAGCTCCTTCTCTCAATTTTTCTACTGCGTTGTTGTTATTTTTAGCAGTTCTACAAAGGATATACTCTATAGGAATTTGATATTTCATTCTTTTATGAACTTTCCCCATATGTTTAAGCCGTTTTTCATTGTTATCAGTCACAAAAATTTTAGAAGGACAACTACTATTATCAATATTACAAAAATGGATTGTCAAAGCAATAGCAGAACCACCTGCACCAAGAATACAAACTTCTGGATTATTGGCTACCACGCACCCCACTTTAGTCATAGCATCAAATGATAGGCCACTTGCAATATGATCTGTGGCATGACCTCGTAATAGTCCATCACGCTTAGAAATAGAACTGACTTCAGCAAGCTGAAGTGCAAATGGATCGAGCCAATCAAATAAATCTCTAGCTGCTTCGAGTAAGTCCAGTTTGTGCGTAGTCACGAGAGATCCAAGAGAAAGTTTGTCTTTCCTTAAAAAAGTTACAATTTTTCTGTAAACTTCTGGATCACTACTTGGCCTACAGTCAATACCTTTGATCGTTTGAGATATACCAAGTTGTTTGGCCCAAGCTGGAAATATTTTCATTATAGATGACTGAGCCGTAGAAACTCCTACGAAATAAAAGGTAGGTATCCTTGCCGGAGAGAGCTCATTGCAATTCATATATTATTAATAGATTATAATTTATTTAACCAAAATCCAATCATGTGATTATATATCCTATTGTATTCTAATTGAGATTTTTTATAAACTTCAGCTTTTTCAGTATTTGGTTGAATGATGCGGATATTGTTTCTTCTTTCAATAGAAGTTTGGACTGGGTCATTAATTAAACCAACTCCAGCAGAACCAAGAATAGCGACTCCTTTCAGGCCTGCTTCCGGTTCATTTGAAATCTCAATAGGACTGTTAACGACACTAGATTTAATTTGATTCAATAGTTCATTACGAGTTCCTCCTCCTACACTAATTAGCCTCTTTAATTGATGTCCCTGCCTCTTGAATTCACTAATATCTTTGTTCATAGATAGTGCAACACCTTCCATGACAGCACGTATAAAATGTGGTGCAGAGTGATTCAAGTTAATCCCAAAATAGCCACCAAGTGATGAAATATTTTCTCTCCGGCGCTCTCCCAACATGAATGGATAGAATATGAGGCCATCACTGCCAACTGGTGCTATTAATGCGAGTTTAACAAGATCATTGTAGGAAACTTCCTTGCCCTGTAAAGAAGAAACTAATTCTTTACACCATTTAATACTCAAACCACCACAATCAAGTATGGTAAAAGGAATCCAGCCATCAACTACATGGCGGCAGTTTTGAATTGCCGGATTGAGAAGAGGTTTTTCAGTATGGGCTGCTACAAGAGTACTTGTTCCCGTGACATCGGCGGTAACACCTTCGCCAACAATACCAAATCCTAGCATTGAAGTAGGGAAGTCACCTCCACCGGCTATTACAGGAATTCCTGCAGGGAGTCCTGTAAGTCTTGCAGCTTCTTCAGTCACTTCTCCAATAACATCTTGGGATCGGTAAATAGGAGCAAATTTTTTCAAATCCACTCCTACTATATCAGCAAGTTCCTGAGAATAGGATTCAGTTTGACAGTTGTAGAGGTAGGTACATGATGCTTCGCTCTGATCAGTTGCAGCGACTCCTGTGAGTCTATAATTAATAAAATCTTTGGGAACAAGGAACCAACGTGTGCGGTTATAAGAATCAGATTCATGTTCTTTGTGCCAGCGAACTTTTATTCCTTGCCAAGAAGGATAAACTGGATTCCCAGAAATCTTTTGTAACTCATTTTGATCATTCTTTGCCAGAAGGTCTTGACATTGCTCATCGCAACGTTTGTCGCACCAAAGTTGAACCCATGGAGTTGTTGTATTGCCATCTTCATCTATACCAACTGGGCCATGCATTTGGCCGCAGGTGGCGACAACTGCTATTGCAGAAAGATTAACATTCGTTTTTTTCAAAACTTCTTTAATGGCATGGCAGGTTTCGTTCCACCATGAGTCAGGATTTTGTTGGGCCCAGTTCGGGAACGGCCGGACTAAATCGTGCATAATTTGTTCAATTAGCAAAATTGTCCCATCCTGATTTATTACTGAAGCACGTGTACTCTGTGTTCCAATATCTATGGCAATTATATACTTCATTCAATTAATCTCCAATAAGAGAAATGTAGTCAAGAATGGCAGGAAATTTTTTATAAAATGTTATATTTAAAATAAATCTGAATATTGTATTCATCCTAAAAGATAAAAAATATTTGTGCGGCTGATTATAATTTAAGGAAATTATTTTTATTTGTACTCCAGATTAACATTACTTAGCTATAATGACTACATTATCTATTTTCAAAACTCTTTGGTTTTACTGGGCAGTTTAAACTTAATCTAATAGTTTTAAATATTATAGTGATTCCGGTTATGGTTACCAATAAAAACAAATCTGAGACAGCTATAGTCAATTTGATTTGGACTATATTGAAAGTGGTCAATATAGTGAAAGATGTTGTTAAATTCACAATATGCCTTAAGAACCTGCGCAGAATGTTCTAGATCTAACAGGCAATGGAGCAATCAGCCGATGAACTGAATACCGCAGATGGTCTGTTAGGAGACAGCGACCTTGGAGTGACGATGACCCGGGGTTTTAGACAGATTATAGCGGACTTGGAAACTTTGCCGGAAGTCATTGGTATGGCTTTTTTACAGAGTGCCAAGGCTTTCACCAAAAGCTCCGTTTCCAGTTACGGAACCTTGCTGGCTACAGGGATGATGGCCATAGCAAAAGTAACAAAAGGACAAACTGGAATTGAGTTGTAAGAGGTCTCTGGACTGTTTGATATAGCACTTGAAGCAATGCAAAAGCGGGGGAATGCCAGTCTTGGAGACAAAACTGGCATTGATGTGATCACCACAGTCCGGGATGCATCCAAAAATCAAGCCAATGGGCAGGGCTTGCTTGACAGTATCAACCAAGCGATCAATGATACCATGGATCAATTCCGGAATTGCCAGAGTCAAATTGGACGGGTAAGGATTTTTGGCGAAAAATCCATCGGACTCGATGACCCAGGGACGCTGGCTTTCAAACGAATCTTTAAATGTCGGCTCAGGGAATACTGCTTAGCCTAAAAAATTCAACAATCGTCGGTTGACATCGTTGGCTTTTTCCATCTGAACCATGTGCCCGGCAGAGTCGAAAATTTCGACTTCGACGGAAGGTCCTCCGGAAGCAGAAATATTTCGAGCATGAGCGACTGGAATAATGCGGTCTTGTTCACCCCAAATAACCAGTGTCGGTTTTCCGGAAGCAATCACCTTATCGCTAAGTATGGTATGTGTGTCAGAGAGCAGCATTGCCGAGAGAGTCCGCAGTACGTCATCCACTCCATCGAGACGTTTGTATTTTAGTACGTCATCCACGAGTTGTCGGTTGACCAACGACTCATCTGTAAATAATTGCTGAAGCACCGGTTTGAGTTCCCGGCGTGATTGTGCATCGACAAATCCCTGCAGGTAATCACAATTGATTTCCGGCCCTAGCCCTGAACTACAAATGAGTCCGAGCGAATCCACACTTTCCGGATGTTCCGTTACCATTTGCATTGCGATAGCCCCACCCATCGAGTGTCCGACTATATGTGCCGACGGCACACCGACAGCCTCCAAAAATTTGCCGACAAACTTTGCTAACCCGGAAATTGAAGGTTCTGGAATAGTTTTCCCGGATTCTCCATGCCCCGGAAGATCCAAAGCTAGTACCCGGTGATTGTCCGCAAGTGCGTCAAGATTGAAAAGCCAATTGTCCAAATCTCCGCCAAAACCGTGCAGTAGCAACACGATCGAATCACCGGATCCACGATCAGCATAACGCGCACGAAGTCCGTCCACTTCCGTGAACAAATATTTCTGGGCACTCTCGTCAGCCTCTTCTTCTGAATCTGGAATTTCATAAGCTTCAATGAAAGTCTCGATTTCAGAATCCAAGACGGATGAATCGGCCAATACACCGAGCAAAGATTTGACGGGGTATGTTTTACCAGTTTCCGCAATACAACGTCTCAACATACCTACATCGACTGCCTCAACGACACCGGCAATTTTATCTGTTTCGACTTCGATGATCTCATCTCCCATCGAAATATTAGAACCTTCTTTGACAAGCCACTCAGTTACTTGCCCTTCCTTCATAGTCAGCCCCCATTTTGGCATGAGAATGGGAATTAAGTTCTGTTTCATAACTTCTCCTAATTAAGTGTTTTGCGAACAGCAACTACTATCTGTTCTGCACTGGGGATGTAAAGGTTTTCAAGGGTAGTTGTAAAGGGAACTGGAGTATGGGGAGCTGTTACCATTTCAATTTGTGCTTTGAGCGACTTGAAAGCCTGCTGAGCCACTTGTGCCGAAACATCTGTAGCAATACTACAACGCGGATTTGCTTCGTCAACAACAACTAAGCGTCCAGTGTTTTCAACACTTTCGATAACAGTTTCCATATCTATTGGTGACAACGTACGCAGATCAATCACTTCACATTCTACACCTTCTTTAGCTAAAATGGTTGCCGCAGCAATTGCTTTTCCTACCATCATGCCGTAAGTCACAATGCTTACATCATCTCCATCCCTTAATACACTTGCTTCTGCAAAAGGAATTACATAAGATTCCTCCGAAACTTCTCCCTCAAGATCATAAAGAGATTTATGTTCACAAAAAATTACCGGATCATTGTCTCGGATCGACTGGATGAGCAAGCCTTTGGCATCATACGGATTGGACGGACAAACGACCTTTAAACCCGGTATGTGAGTAAAAAGTGGAGTCAACATCTGAGAATGCTGTGCCGCTGCGTTAATCCCAGCCCCAACCATAGTTCTTATTACGATTGGAGTTTCTGCTTTGCCACCGAACATATACTTGAATTTTGCTGCTTGATTATATATCTGATCGAAACAGACTCCCATGAAGTCGACAAACATCATCTCTGCCACCGGTCTCATTCCACAGGCAGCCGCACCGATTGCCGCACCAATATATGCAGATTCCGATAGAGGGGTGTCCATGATTTGGTTTCCATGTTTCCCATATAATCCTTTAGTAACCCCCATAGGGCCACCCCAAGCGTCATCTTCACCAGGACTTCCGGTGCCGCCGATGCTATCTTCGCCCATTACAATAACTAGTTTATCGCGTGTCATCTCCTGATCGAGTGCTTCGTTAATTGCTTCTTTGTATGAAATAGTTCTTGCCATTGTTCCTCTCAGTTTTATGGTAGTCAGTGTTAAATTGGAGCATTAATAGTTGACATAAACATCAGTGAGTAAATCAGCCTCAGTCGGAAAGTCAGCTTCCCGGGCCTCTGAAACAGCCTCGTCAACTAAACTAACAATCTTAGAATCACAAGCTTCTAAATCATCCTGGGTTAGCACTCCGGCGGATGTAACAGTTTTGCTGAAAGACTTAATGCAATCACGATTAGCGCGAATCTCATCTACTTCTCCAACTGCACGGTATGTTTGAGCATCGCCTTCAAAGTGTCCAAAAAACCGGATCATTTTGCATTCAAGTAGTGACGGCCCGCCGCCTTCTCTTGCATTTCGGATTACTTCTCCTGCGGCTTCATAAACTGCAAAAAAATCAGTCCCGTCAACCGTAATTCCCGGCATTCCAAATCCGGCAGCACGATCCACATAACTATCACCGGCCACCGCCCAATCGACCGAAGTTGATTCAGCATAACCGTTATTTTCAACAACAAAAATTACTGGTAAATTCCAGATGGACGCAAGATTTAGGCTTTCCAAAAAGGTTCCTTGATTTGAGGCTCCGTCTCCAATGAAACTGATCGCTATATCTCCGTTCCCTCGATATTTTGCAGCTAGTGCAGCTCCACAGGCTAAAGGTGCACCTGCACCGAGAATTCCGTTTGCTCCCATCATGCCCTTGTCAAGATCGGCAATATGCATCGAACCTCCTTTTCCTCCACATACTCCAATTTTTTTACCAAATATTTCTGCCATCATACCTTTAACGTCAACACCTTTTGCGATACAGTGACCGTGTCCTCGATGTGTGCTGGCGATACGGTCTTCCTGACGCAAATGAGTCATAATACCTGTAGCAGATGCTTCCTCTCCAGCGTATAGGTGGACAAATCCTGGTATATCTCCACGAGAGAATTCAACGTGTACACGTTCCTCAAATTCTCGGATTGTCCTCATGCTTTGATATATTTTAAGCAATTCTTCCCTGCTCAACGGGAATGGGTTATCAGTCATGATATATCCATAATTTAGGTTGGTAACAAATCAAGGGGTGTCCCGACAAAAAGTCGATGCTTCCCCGTGTAGCGCATACATGCACCTACATCAACAGTACGAAAAGCGTTTTCATGTAATGTTACCTGCACATTATCTTCCGTACCAAACTCTAATTCACGCTCTCCATCCAATGCAATTGTCCCGGAAGAACGCTTTAATATTATAGGGATTCCAGCTTCTATTCGTTGCCAAGATTGCAATCCAACAGTGCGGATTAATCCTGGAGCAATAGGAACTTGTAACAAAGTTGAGGCCGCTTCAGGCACATCCAGCGATACATGTACACCCCCAGGATCATTTCTAGAAACAGGTTCCAGCAATCCAGCAATTGCCGACATCCCAATTACTTCTGGATCAGAGAACGTGACAAAAAGTTCACGTAAATTTTCTGTGCGCCAAAGCGCGCGCGCTCCAATATAACGTTCTGTTGAAACCACAATGTCTACCAAAGCAATATCGTGCCGTTCTCCGCCGTTTATATCAATGCGCAAAAGTTTGTTTGGAGATAAAGCTACACTTTCCGGAACACGTCCAGTAGATGCTAAGCCTACAGCCAAGCCGGTAATTGTCGGTTCGCGATGTTCCGGAAAGGCGTTGTTGGTGCCAGTAGAAATTCCGGCAATCGGTACTTGTCGGCAAAATTTGGCAACAGCACGATGAGTGCCGTCACCGCCAAGTACGACAATGGTTTTGACTCCTGAATCGACCATGGCTTTTGTTGCTGCAAAGGTATCCTCAACAGTTCCAGAAATCGGAGTGTCTGTCAATTCGAGTTCCGGAAAGCGATTATTACCCATTTGTTGGTAACGTTGCAAATCCCGCTTGAGCAAACGAATGATTCCACCTTTTTCAGGCATCATCAGAACTTTTCTTACACCGCAACCTCTTAATCCTGATAACACCCTCATCACGATCTGCGCACGATCCGAAACTTGCAAACTAGTAGCATTTGAGATCACTCGGCGAATGTCCCGCGCCGAAAACGGATTAGCCACTAGACCGACTGTTACTTTTGAAGAACTTTTACTCAATGATGTATATTGGCTACAAAACTTATAGATGAAAAATTACAGTTAATAGCCATCTTTTATAGTGACAAAATTGTATTGTTGCAACTATTTGCTAGTTTAAAATGACCGGGCTAATATTTTTTTTGTTAAGCTTTAAATTTAAAGTTACATTACTCTATAATAATATACTAAATTATCAAGTATAATATATAATATAAAGTAATAAAACTACTCAGGGTATAGTTCTGAAATTCCTCTCAACCAATCTCGATGTCGTATGAATCCTAAGTATAGATACATTTCAGCTACCAAATATTTCTGCGATGTTCAGGGTAGGTGTTTAGGTTTATTTTACAAGAAGCGGTTATTTTACTAAGGGTATCTGAAGGTGCAGCGTCTTATTGAACATCTAGGCAGAAAAGTGAGTAACTAATTTTAAGTATCAAAGGGTAGACGTTTACACCGAGGGCCTAGGGTTATAACTTATGGAACGGTATGATTCATTGGGTCTGCTAGACACCAATATGGACGCAAAAAAATGACTTATATTCTAATGAAAGAACTTTTGGCTAAATATAACATTTTGTCCATCCATTTCAGTTTTCAATTTTTTCCAGCTGTAACTGTTTAACACTGTCAACCGCGACTTTCATAGTTTACTTACTTACTTACTTACTTACTTACTTACTTACTTACTTACTTACTTACTTACTTACTTACTTACTTACTTACTTTCGTTTTGGTTATACCGGAGGAATAAAAATCCGTAGATTAAGTATAACCCCAGCACCCCAAACAAAATTCCCAAAATAGGCGCGTCTTGGAAAAACTCAAGCACCGACCACCCGAGAACGACCACGATGACAGTTAACCTACGCCATAAGTGGTCGAAGAACGGATGATTAAAATCAACTAGTTTCATGTTCTGATACAACTTACATTGGTTTGGCTTTTAATTGTTCCTGGCGAAAAGTGAGCAACTGTTTCATTTTTTCTGATTGTTTAATGCCAGCATTAGACGACATGTATTTCTACTTGGCAAGTGGTATAAAAAACAGGAACATCTTTATACTAATCTATCAAAGCTTGATAGGTCAACACTTGAAAATCTGCTTCGGGTTTTTCAAATTGCATCATGGATTGAGACATTAATATCCCAATAATTTCCTCTTGAGGATCAATCCAGTAATAGGTTTTAGCTGCACCAGCCCATCCATACTCGCCTACTGAACCAAGCTTTTCTGATTCAGCAACATTCAGCAGTACCCTTGAACCCAAACCAAATCCATAACCATAGGCAGGAGGATCAGCAATTACGTAAGGTAGTAAATCAGCATGGAGATAGTTCGTATGCAGCAGATTCACGGTTTTTCTGCCCAATATGCGTACTCCAGTCAGTTCTCCCTGATTGAGCAGCATTTGTGCAAAACGCAAATAATCCCAGATAGTTGAGAATAAACCATGTCCTCCTCTAGCAAAAGCAACTGACTTTAACGCAGGATATGTTGCTGAAACATCGATCTGCTCATTGAAACCCTTGCTCCAGGCTTCAAATAACTTGCTCATAGTCATATTAGGAGAAAAAAGATCTGGGAGACCATACATCGTCGCGATTCGATACTGCTCTTCTGCTGCTACTGAAAAACCAGTGTCAACCATACCCAAAGGATCAAATATGTGCTCTTTCAAAAACTGCTCGAGCGGCTGACCTGAAATAATTTCAATTAGTCGAGCAGCCACATCAATTCCAAGACTATAATGCCATCTGGATTCTGGTTGAAAAGCAAGTGGCATTCTGCTTAACTCGTGTACCAATTCTTCCAAAGTACGATCAGCGTTATTTGAAATTCCAGTTTGACGATATAATTCAGCTACAGGCGAATCTTCTAAAAAATCGTAGCTTAAACCAGATGTGTGCGTCAATAAACTGCGTACTGTAGGCGGGCGGGCCAAATCAACTTCTTTTGATTCACCAGTTTCATCACATGCTAGAACTTTTAAATTCTCAAAAGTTGGAATAAATTTGGCAACAGGATCAGTAAGATGAAATTTACCTTGCTCATACAGGGTCATTAAGGCAACGCAAATGATCGGTTTGGTCATCGAATAAATACGGAAAATAGTATCATCAGACATGGACTTATTTGACTCTTTATCCAGCTGGCCAACTTGTTCGAAATGAACCACTTTACCATTACGGGCTATCATTGTGCTCAGGCCGGCGATCTTTTTTTGATCCACATAACCCTGCATAATAGGACGGATTCGCTCCAAACGCTTCGAGCTCATACCAACTTCTTCAGGTGCGATTATTTCTTGTTTCAAAATATAATCTCCTTTTACTACGTTGAAAATTTTGGTTAAACCAACTTTTACTTATTTTCTTGACGGGTGCTAACGATCAAGTGGACTTCACTGCATTGCATTAGTTGACAGCTGTCTTTGGCGGCCAAGGTTATGAGTACGATTCGTCGAGATATATAAATTAGTTTTTCGATTTCTTCTAAACTTAAGTGTAGTATTGAATAAAAATAGGAATACGAAGCAACTAAGTTAAGAAATTATTGACTATGCAGACATCTGATGAAGCATCTAGCCATAAATGATTCTAACTACTTTCGGAATCAATGGGAGGGCATTCCCGTCACCCCGGAGGATATAAGCTGAGTCTCATCTCACTCTTCAAGTTCATGAAACTCTTCTGCCTGATAAAGCTCACGAAGTCACCTATGAACTGGAAAATTATTTTGTGATCAGATCTGTCGATGCAGACAACTTAACTCTTTATTCGAGCGTTGCCTGCGATCGCAGCTTGGTTAACGCAGTACGGCGGCCAATCGCCTGACACACAGGCTAGAACGTTCTCAACCGACATCATCGCCATCTTCATGCGTGTGTCAACCGTTGCGCTTGCTACGTGCGGCATTATGAGGCAGTTGTCGAGTGTCAACAATGGATGGTCGGCAGGAATTGGCTCAGGAACAGTAACGTCCAGCGCAGCTCCAGCGAGCTCGCCTGATTTAAGTGCCACGTACAAAGCATCCTGATCGACCACCGCACCACGAGTTGTGTTGATCAAAATAGCTGATTTTTTCATCAGCTTGAACTGAAGTGTACTCATCATATTCATGGTCTCTGGAGTAAGCGGATTATGCAGTGAGACGTAGTCAGAGCGTTCTAGCAATTCCTCTAGCGAATCCACGTAACTGGCGCCGAACTCTTCATCCCGCTTATTGCGGTTGAAGTACAGGACCTTCATACTGAATCCAGTGGCACGTTTGGCCATTTCGGATCCGATTTTACCCATACCAACAATTCCGATGGTCTTATGGTGAATGTCAGTGGCAAGGTAGCCAAGCGGATCAAAATCACCCCATTCTCCTCGCTTGACCATCGCCGAAAGATTGCTGATCCGGCGGGCCATTGACGCAAGCAGTGCGAATGCTTCGTCAGCCGTGCTCTCCGATAGAATGCCTGGAGTGTTGCAAACCGCAATGCCACGCTCGTTGGCAGCTTTAATGTCTATATTGTCGTAGCCAACACCGAACTCAGCGATAACCTTGAGGTTTGGTGCGGCATCCATCACTTCAGCATTTACTTGATTCGTGATGTGGGCATAGAGACCATTCACATCGGCAACAGCTTTGATCAGATCCTCTTGCGACGGCGAATCAGAGTTTTCCCAAATAACGACATCAGCACCACTATCTCGCAACGCCGTTGCTGCTAATGGAAATGTTCTTCGAGTTACTAGTATTTTTGGCATTTGCTCTCTTTTACAATGAATCCACTATTACTTTTTTCATTTCAACCATCACAATTCTGTATTTACCTACATTTTCTCCTTCCGTAGTCCAGCCGTAGTCTTCTCCATTAATCTCAACCCAGGCAAACTTGCCGTTGGAAGCTTCAGTGGAGCCTATGATCTTCAGGGCGCCTTCGTTGTTTTTAGAGATACTAGCAGATTCAGTATTACATGCAAGGAGGATTGATTAAACAAAAAATAAGATGCGTAGTATGAATATCATTGGTTAGGTAGAAGCTACTTTAATCGAACACCATTTATAACAAAATATGTATTGTTTTGCAAGAATTGGTAGGGCAAACTCATCAAGGGTGGTGAACCCAGTCAAATCTTTTAATGAAAGGCTCAAAGCAAATCCTAAATTGTACAAAAATATTAGGAGGGTCATAATATTTTTAATTGACTCATTTGTTCTCAGCGGTGTGCTATCTTTGGAATCATCTCGGCAGAAATAAGTATAAAACTTATGTATCAATGGGTGTCTTTATGCTGAACCTAATGCACCCTCATTCCCATATTTAATCCCTCTCTTGCATCTCAACCAACTGGACGTATAAGAACTTATCAGTTAACTGACTGAAGGTCATGTCATTACCCCTCGATATACATACAATGGTTCTCTAGGTGGTAGGGCTTATATAAATCTATATGGACACCTATTAATTGTAAGGTTGACACAATCACATCCGCACATGGGAATGACCTAAGATATGCCTTTAAGGTCATATCCATTTTAAAGAGGATGTATCCTCCTGCAATAACCAAAAGAGTAAAATATTGTGATTATGGACTGCAATACAAATTCTCTGTAAAACCAATTTCAACTTTGTTCTTTACTAATATGGTTGTGGAGAAGTCTCTAACTTCATTGAATTATTAGACCATTTGCTTGATATAATTGCATTGATTAGTTATTTGTGTATTAAGTATGTTTTTAGAATAATAATGATTTTTTCTAGCCATTCAGACTGACCAAAAAGAGGAGAAGTAATAATTATTAGTGTGAGAATTATGAGGGTTTGTTTAATTATATAAATAGATGAAATTTCAATGATAATGTATGAGACGATTTAGTTCATTTTTAAAGAATTCAAATAATATACTTTGCAAATTAGGATAATATAAATTCCCTGTCAAAATTTATTTTATTTAATCTATCTTTTCTCTTTTGATCCAGTTTATAATGACATATTGTTTTATTTTCAAAAAATTTTAATAAAAGGGAATCTAAAATGGAAAATATAAAATTTTCAAAATGTAATCTTGAAGCATCACAAATTTCGCTTGGATGTATGAGGATAGCTGAACTAAATATTCAAGAAATTAGTAAGCTAGTTAATACAGCATTGGATGAAGGTATTAACTTTTTTGATCATGCAGATATGTATGGAGGTGGTCAATCGGAATCAAAATTCTCTCAATCCATAGAAATGAATCCACTCCTTCGAGAAAAAATGATACTCCAAAGTAAGTGTGGTATTAGAGAGCACTCATTCGATTTTTCAAAGGAGCATATTTTGGATTCAGTAGATGGCAGCTTGAAGCGACTAAAAACTGATTATCTTGATATCTTGCTATTGCATCGTCCTGATGCTCTTGTTGAACCGGAACAAGTTGCCGAAGCATTAAGTGTCCTTGAAGAAAATGGTAAGGTAAAATATTTTGGGGTTAGTAATCAAAATCCTATGCAAATTGAATTACTGAATAAATTTGTGAAGCAACCTCTTATAATAAATCAGCTACAATTAAGTATAACTAATACCGGCATGATTGATTCTGGAATAAACGTCAATATGGAAATAGATTCTGGAATAAACCGTGACGGAAGCATACTTGATTACTGCCGTTTAAAGGAAATTACAATACAACCCTGGTCTCCATTTCAGTATGGATTTTTTGGAGGCTCATTTTTAAATAATGCTAAATATGAGGAACTTAACAAAACAATTGATGTTATTGCTGCTTCAAGAAACGAAACTAATATTACAATAGCAATTGCTTGGTTACTAAGACACCCCGCTCAAATGCAACCAATTATTGGAACTACAAATATGACACGTGTAAGGGAATCTTGCAGAGCATCAGGTATTAAGCTTACTCGCAAAGAATGGTACGATATCTATCTAGCTGCTGGAAACAAACTCCCATGAACATACATCAGTTTAATGAGTATTTCGGCTTCTGGGAATTCGGAAGGAGCATTTTCGAATAATCAACTGATGCTTCATCAGCAAGTTTTTCTGAATTAAAGTCGACTAGTGTTGTTCTGCAATAACTCATGGTGTTCCTTATATATTGAAATTTAGGGTTTGAAACCAACATATAACATCAGTCGGTTTGTTTTACAAGGATAGGTTAAGTTTGTCGAGGGTATCTGTCTGTGAAAAATTAGTTAACTTTCGCAACTTTCGCAGTATCTCAGTGTTCTAAAAGTATAGGGTTACCTTTATTATCTTCTTCTTACCTTCTGTTATCAATCTCACTGCCCCATGTTCTTCAAGAATTTTGGGGGCATTATCTATAATTGTTTTATCTCGAAGTACTGACCAAGTATAGATAGAAACAGGAGCAAGATGGCCATCTAACTATTTTCTGTATCAATGCCTAGGGGGGCTTTCAATCAAACTTTTGGGACGGTTATTATGAATAGGGCTGATAGACTCCTATATGGACACCTAAAAAACCTCGCAATAGTTACCTCAATGGCTTTCTATTTTAATGAATGTGGTGACTTAATATTTCTGATAATCTTATGAATTGAGCGATTCCAGAAAAAAGGTACTCCAGACACCTTTGCCCTTGAGTGTGATTTCTCCCCGAGAAGTCAGTTGACCGACACCTTCCAGATAATCCTTTGTCTTCTCTGAGATGTGAATTTTTCCCGGTTCGCTTGTGCTTTCCATGCGGGAGGCAATGTTGACAGCATCTCCCCAAATGTCGAATGCGTTACCAGAGGTACCCGCAATCAACGGTCCCGAATGGATACCGATGCGTATTTCCCAGCGTTCATTGCCAAGGACTTCGTGCTTTAGATTAACGCCATCAACAAACCGAAGCTTGTCCAAAGCTGTCTCGCAGACGTTTTTAGCATGTGAGTTACGCTGTTCCGAAATCCCACCCACACACATGTAGGCGTCCCCAATGGTTTTGACCTTGCGTATATTGT
>Ga0233449_1001225_pt1 | contig 24337 bp, 22 predicted proteins | sample SI_124_October20_FD_183012 | JGI IMG/M metagenome (GOLD analysis project Ga0233449, IMG submission 183012) | Seawater microbial communities from Saanich Inlet, British Columbia, Canada - SI_124_October2016_200_MG | ecosystem: Environmental > Aquatic > Marine > Inlet | place: Canada: British... | reverse complement strand
TCAAACTGAAGTCACTCCTTTCTACCCTAGAAGTCCATATGCAGCTGCTAAGCTCTATGCTTATTGGATAACCATTAACTACCGTGAAGCATATGGCATGTATGCCTGTAACGGCATACTTTTTAACCATGAAAGCCCCATTCGCGGAGAAACATTTGTTACTAGGAAAATTACTCGTGCCCTAGCAAGGATAAAACTTGGATTGCAAGAATGTCTCTATCTTGGAAATTTGGACGCAAAAAGAGATTGGGGGCATGCTAAAGATTATGTTGAGATGCAGTGGCTCATGTTGCAACAAGATAAGCCCGATGATTTTTGCATTGCCACTGGTGTTCAATACTCTGTGCGTGATTTTGTAAACTTTGCCTGGGGTTATTTAGGTAAAACGATTCGCTGGGAAGGAGAAGGTATGGATGAAAAAGGTTATGATACTGAAACTGACAACTTAATTATTGCAGTTGATTCTAGGTATTTTAGACCAACCGAAGTAGAGACTCTGCTTGGTGATCCAACTAAGGCTAAAGAAAAACTCGGATGGGAGCCAAAAATTACCTTGGAAGAAATGGTACACGAGATGATGGAAAGCGATATCAATATTGCCAAGCGCGATTCTTTAGTTAAAAAACACGGATTCAAAGCACCAGACTATCTTGAGTGAAGAACTTTTTTGTTAAAGCTTCTTGTGCGATCATAGCCTTTAAACGCTCATCTGCATAGCTCAGATACTGGTGTACCAGTCTGTGCTTGATTGAGTATTTGTGAATCTGATTTACGTGTTGTCTTCATTTGAATTTCCTTATGTTTTTACTATAAGAAAATTCTACTTTTACTGAGTGTTAATTTGGGGGGTATAATTGTCACCGAATTTTTTTATACAAAAAAACAATAGATTGGATGGTGATAAATTCTATTATAATTATAATGTTTAAAAAACTACAATTCTTTTTTAATGTCTAATTGTTACTGGATTACTGGTTTATCGGCAACTGGAAAAACTACATTATCTACTTTATTAGTAAAACACCTAAGATCAACTGGAAAGAAAATTATACATTTTGATGGTGATGAGTTGAGACAAGTTTTAGCTGATGAGGCTTATACAAGAGAGGAAAGGATTGCTCTTGGCATGCGTTATTCAAGGTTATGTTCATTAATATCTGAGCAGGATGTAGATATTGTTATAGCTGTAATTGGACTTTTTAAAGAAATGCACCAGTGGAATAGAGAAAATATTAAAAATTATGTTGAAATATTTATAGACACTCCGTTACATGAGCTTAAGAAAAGAGATCCAAAGGGTTTATATGAGAAATATGAATCTGGTAAAATCAAAAATATTGCTGGTATAGATCTAAAAGTTGATTTTCCTGTAAATCCAGATATACATATTAAATGGTCAAGTGGCAAGGAAGTTGAACACATGTTTAGAGAGTTGCTGGATAGTATCAAGCGTATTGTATAAGAATTTTAGTGTCCAACTACTGATAAAATAACAGATTTTTAACCTAAGGAGTATTACATTAACTTCTTGTAATTGGGTATGTTTTATAATTCCTAAAAAATAGAAAATAGAAAATAGAAAATAGAAAATAGAAAATAGAAAAAAGTAAATTTTCATATTAACTGAATTAAAACATTTTGAAGATATGTCAAAAACAGGTTGATAAAGTTTAAGGGATTGAATGTGTATATTTGGTTTATGCATTAAAATATTTTTTTTAAAAAGTAACTCGCTTAAATTATCATGATCTTTCTTTTTAATAAGAACAATAGTTATGCTTATGGTTGATATATGTTTTTCTTTTATGTATACAAAGATGTAAAAAAATGGACAAGAAATACTGGGATTATTATTATGAGCAGCATGGAACTGACAAAGGGATAAGTTTATATAGCACCTTTGCCGAATTCTGCTTAAATAAATTCTTTATTAAGAATAATATGAATATCATTGAGCTTGGCTCTGGCAATGGTAGAGATGCTATTTATTTTGCTCACCACCACCACAATGTGATTGCGATGGATCAAAGTACTATAGCTATAGATATAGAAAAAAAATCTTTAAATTCTGATGTGAGTATATACCTTCATCCTAAAGCACTCGATTTTGTTCAAGGGGAGTATTCTCAATACGGCCATATAGACGCTTTTTATTCTAGGTTCACAATCCATGCAATTACAAAAGATGATGAGGACTTATTGTTGCCAAAGATTTATAAATCATTAAATAATAAAGGTTTATTTTGTATAGAGGCCAGAACCATAAAAGATCCATTATTTGGCATAGGCGAATATTGTGGTAATAATACTTATATAACTGATCATAAGCGTCGCTTTATTGATTCACATGAATTTGTAAGAAAAGTGTTATCACTTGGATTTGAATTATTATATTTTACTGAAGAAAAAAACCTATCTATTTACAAAGACGATAATCCAGTATTGATGAGAATTATATTAAGAAAAATATAAGAATTATTTAATTATAAAACAAAAAAAATTATATATAATTTGGCTCTAGATAACTTTAGAGACGTAAAAAATGTATCAGGGTACTATCATGAAAATTTGTAACCTGAGTAATTTGGAGTTGTTATGAACCTTAGGAGATTTCTAAGAAATAAATACTATGGTCTTCCTGTAAATATAAGATTGATACTTATAAATCTATACTATATAGTTAAGCCAGATAAAATATTAAATGCTCCATGCACTTTTCCGCTTAATCTAATTAAAAAATTAGAGTATCCAATTTTTGGAAAATCTGTAAATGAAGGTTATTTTTTTAGATTCTATCAAGAGCTGGAAAAAAGAATTACATCAGTAAATGAATTGAGTGAAAAAAAATATGAGATTATAAAAGGTCAATATATTTCCAATAAAACGCATTCTGCGCATTGCACTGAAGAGGTGGCACTGCCTATTTCTATAGAAAAATCAACTAGTAATTTCAAATTTATTTACAATAATAATACACATGATTTAAAATACTTGGCCCCAAAAAGGTTTCATTATTTCAAGTTGAATAAAGGTTCGGCATATCAAATAGAATCAGATGTCGGGACTGTTGTCGGCGATCCAATACCGATAAAACAAAAAATAAAACACGATAAAAAACTTGTATTATGTATTTTCATTGATGGGTTGGCAGATCTTACAGAAATTGATGGCGCTGACTATGAAAAACTAATGCCAAATACAATGGAGTTTTTTAGGGAGGGTGTTAAGTTTAATAATCATTTTGCTAATGCTGATTGGACGCTTCCAAGTGTACCTAGTTTCTTTACTGGTAAGCATGTTCAAGGAAGTCGTTTTTTTGACCCATCTGCGAATCATATTATTGGTGAAAATTCATTAATATTAAGTGAAATATTTAAAAATGATGGTTATATGACTTTTCAGTCTGGTGGAAACTACAGGGTTACTCCAGGATATGGTTATGTTAAAGGATTTGATCGCACAATTTATAAAAGAGGTTTGGATGTTGTAGACGTAATCCATACATTTTTAGAAAATTTACGTACCTTTAATGAAAGAGATAATTTTTCCTGGTTATCAATTTTTGATATCCACCATGTTTTAAAAACCGTACCAGATATAAATAATCAACTAAGAAATAGTATTGCATCACATAGTCTAGATTACGACAATCCAAACAAGAAAAAAAAATCTGTGTTTGCTTCCAAAGATAGTGATAAGACAGAAGTGTATTTAAATGAGATTACTAGAGTTGATTTTTATCTTAATATAATTTATGAATATATTAATAAAAATTACAATAGCGAAGAGATTGTTGTGACTCTGTTAACTGACCATGGGCAAGCATTTTTGACAAGTGATAACTATCCATTATCTATAGCGAGAACCAAAATCCCGTGGATGATAAGGGGCGGCGGTATTAGTAAAAAAGATGCAAATGAACTTACTGAAAATATTGATATTTTTTCATCATTATTAAAATGCTGTAAGATAAAATCAACAGACGAAATATGTGATTCTAATATTCCTGTTTCTTTAGGCGGAAAAACAGAAAAAAAATTTGTATTAAGTCAGTCTATACATCCAGGAGGGCAAACATACAAAGCTGTCATTAGAGATTATGAATGTGAATACAGGTTTGAATCAAGTGAATTGGTTAGTGCCAATGGTACTATTAATGGGAAAATAATTTTAAAGAGTATTGATAATCTTAATTCCAATAAGAATAAAGTAATATGTAATAAAAAGAGTAAGCACTATGAAAAAATAATTACTGCTAAAGTTAAGGAATGGAATATTGGCCTATAAAATAAACTTTACATAGATAGTTAAAGAGATGATAAAAGTAGATTTATAAAGGGAAAAGCGTGACCTTCTTTGTTAAACAGAAGGTTATTCAACTTACAATTATTATGAGTAATAAAAAATGTTAAATGGAAAATCAGTATTAATTACAGGTGGTACAGGATCCTTTGGTTATCGTTATGCATCTACATTATTAGAGAAATACAGCCTTAAGCGCTTAGTTATTTTATCTCGTGATGAGCTGAAGCAATATGATATGGAAAACAAGTTTAAAGAACATAAAGAATATGATTCTAATGTTATGCGGTTTTTTATTGGTGATGTGCGGGATTTTGAACGATTGAAAGAAGCGATGTGCGGGGTTGATATAGTTATTCATGCAGCCGCACTAAAACAGGTGCCTGCAGCAGAATACAACCCAATGGAGTGTATTAAAACCAACATACATGGCGCTGAAAATGTGATACGAGCCGCACTTGCCAGTAATGTAGATAAAGTTATTGCTCTATCGACAGATAAGGCGGCCAACCCAATTAATCTTTATGGCGCCACAAAACTTGCTTCTGATAAGCTTTTTGTGTCAGCAAATAATATGTCTGGCGGAAGAACAAAGTTTTCAGTAGTTCGTTATGGTAATGTGGTTGGTTCCCGTGGTTCTGTTGTTCCTCTTTTTGAGAAATTAATTACAGAAAATGCGGATCAACTACCAATCACACATAAAGAAATGACACGTTTTTGGATTACTTTGCAAGAGGGGGTTGATTTTGTTTTAAAAAATTTGGAAAGAATGCAGGGGGGTGAGATTTTTGTCCCTAAAATACCATCAGTACGTATTATCGACCTGGCAAAATCAATGGCACCAAATTTACCGATAAAAATAATTGGTATCCGGCCAGGAGAAAAATTGCATGAAATTATGTGCCCTGCAGATGATTCGCACTTAACAATTGAGTTTGAAGATTACTTTGTTATTGCACCAAGCATCACTTTTTTCTCACGCGAAAATGACTTTACTTCAAATAGTATTGGCGAAGTGGGGGTAGCGGTAAAGCAAGGTACAGAATATAATTCAGGTACAAATCCACATTTTTTAACTATCGATGAAATTATTAGTTACAATCAACAGGTTTGACACCCATCTGTAGTATGATTTCTTATGGAAGACAAGACATTAATCAAGCTGATATTGATACAGTTATTAATGTTTTAAAATCAGATTTTTTAACACAAGGACCACAGGTTCCATTATTTGAAGAGTCGGTTAGGAAAGCTGTTAACGCCAAATTTGCAGTAGCAGTAAACTCCGCCACTTCAGCATTGCATATTGCTTGTTTGGCATTAGGTGTCGGTAAAGGAGATTTGGTTTGGACAACTCCGATTACCTTTGTTGCATCAGCTAACTGTGCATTGTATTGCGATGCTAATATTGATTTTGTTGATATTGACCCTAAAACCTACAATCTATCTCCAAAAAATCTAGAACAAAAATTAATATACGCAAAAGTAAACGGATTACCCTTGCCTAAAGTTGTAATACCTGTCCATCTAAGTGGCCAGTCGTGCGAGATGGATAAAATTTATGAACTTAGTAAGGAGTATAGATTCTCGATTATTGAAGATGCTTCCCATGCAATTGGTGGAAAGTATAAAGGAGAGCCTATAGGTAATTGCAATTACAGTGATATTGTTATATTTAGCTTTCATCCAGTAAAGATAGTAACCACAGGTGAAGGAGGTGTAGCAACAACTAATAATATACAGCTGGCAAAAAAAATGGAACTGTTGCGTAGCCACGGGATTACTAGAGATTTAACTTTAATGACAGAGGAGAGTCATGGAGAATGGTATTATCAACAAATTGATTTAGGTTTTAATTACCGTATGACGGAAATGCAGGCAGCGTTAGGCGTGAGCCAAATGAGACGGCTGCATAAGTTTGTTGCTAAACGCAATAAATTAGCTGCACGATATGATGAATTACTTAAAGAATTACCACTTACAACCCCAAGACATACAGATGATTTGTATTCAGCATTCCATTTGTATATTGTAAGGCTTCATTTAAATAAGATTAAATTAAGCCATAAATCGGTTTTTGAGCATCTTAAAAATAATAATATTGGTGTAAATTTACATTATATCCCAGTACATATCCAGCCCTACTATAAGAAACTAGGATTTAAAGTGGGGAGTTTTTTTGAATCTGAAAAATATTATAAAGAATCAATAAGCATTCCATTATTTCCTACAATGACAGAGTCTGAGCAAGATAAAGTGGTAAAAGTATTGACCCAGGTTTTAGTGCAATGATAGAAAAACAATTATTTAAAACTATTAAAGAGTTTTTTCCAGATGCCAATGCCAATGCCAATGCCAATGACTGGCAAACAGTTTTAGATCAATGCAACGTGGGTATATCTGTTTTTCATCTGTTTAATACTGCACAATATTACGTGGCGTATTATTCAAAAAATAGCTCTATTAATTTATCAATAATTCTTTATCGTAAGAATCAAGCTATTGGAGTTATGCCGTTAATAGTTCATCAAGATGAGGGGCAAGGGTGGGTTTTAAGTAGTAATGGGGTTGATATAATTGAGCCAATTTTTATCCAAAAATTGACACGAAAAGTTAAAAAGAAGTTTGAGAAACAATTATATGATTTAATTATAGAATTATCAAAAAAACTTAAAATTAAACAATGCCAATTTACAAATATGGATTATTTTCAATTATCAAGTTGGTATCTAATCTGGGTAAATAGAGCAACAAATATTTTTCCAACACACCATTTATTGGTAGACTTATCCTTATCACTTGATGAAATTCGTTTGAAGTTTAGGACTAGTAGTAAGACGCTTATAAATAAAGCTATTAGAGAATTTATTGTAGAGGTGCATAATCATCCATCAGAAAAGTTATTTGAAGAATTTAGATTATTGCACAAAGAGGTGGCTAATAGGGTAACTCGACCTCTTGATAGTTGGAAAATACAAAAAAAACAGATTGATTTAGCGGAGTGTTTTATGATAACAGTTCGTAACAAATCTAATGTAATGATTGGCTCTGGGTTATTTACTTATTCTTCCTATCAAGGTATGTACAGTGTAGCAGCATTTAAAAGAGAGTTTTTTGACAAGCCTATTGGTCATGCTATGCAAATGAGAGCTATAGAATCATTGAAGCAGAAAGGCTGTTCATGGTATGAGATTGGACAAAAACATCTCAAAGTTGATAAAATCAAACCTACCGATAAAGAGTTATCAATTTCGCATTTTAAGGAGGGCTTCTCGACTCGTACAGTTGCTCGCCAACATTTAATTGTAAATATGGATAGTTAATATGTCTAAATTAGCATTAGGTACAGCTCAATTTGGTTTAGATTATGGAATTTCAAATGCATATGGAAAAACCGATAGGCAAGATGTTAATCAAATACTAGAATATGCTTACAATCATAATATAGATACAATTGATACAGCTATTCTGTATGGTAACGCAGAGAGTATTGTTGGAGGTTCTATTAATAACAGCCATAGTTGGAATATTGTGACAAAAACGCCATATTTTTCTAATGATTGTATTGATAAAACATGTGTTAAAAAATTAAGAGAGTCTTTTAAAAAATCATTATTAAACTTAGGTAAGAAAAATATATATGGATTATTGATTCACTCATGTGATGATTTATTTAAGCCTGGTGGCAGTTTACTATTTAAAGAAATGAAGGCATTGAAATCGATTGGACTGGTTGAAAAAATAGGTGTTTCAGTCTATAATTCGAGGCAAGTTGAAATGACTTTAGACAAGTTTGATATAGACTTAATTCAGTTGCCAATTAATATATTGGATCAGAATTTACTTATAGATGGGTGGCTTAAAAAAATAAAAGAAAAAGGCATAGAAATACATGCGAGAAGCGTCTTTCTACAAGGAGTATTATTAATGCCACGCCATACATTGCCGGCATATTTTTCCGATATATACAATAATATAGAAGATTTTATAGGACATGCACATAAGTTGTCACTAAGTTGTGCTGAACTAGCGTTAGGCTTTGTACAGAATATTGACGAGATCGACAAGATAATTGTGGGTGTTAATACAATTAATCAATTAAGAGAAATTATAGAGGCTAAACAGGTAGATTTAGACATTATAGAGTTTAGAAGAATTTCCGTCAATGATCCAAATTACACAAACCCTTCGTTATGGAAGTTATAATTTAGAAGATAAGTTTTATAGAAAAAAGACAGTATAAATTTAACTTTATGTGTATTCTATAATCTGAATTATATTTGTTCTTAGAGTAAACTAATTATGCACTTAAAAAAAAGTTTCTAGGTGTTGTTGCCTAATAAAATTTAAAGGAGTTAGAGTTAATGAGTAGAGTAAGTTTTGAAAATTATGGTCAAATTTCTAGAGATAATAAAGAAAAATCATATACTTTATTAGCTGGTAGACTTAAAAATCAAGAAGAGTCTGAGAGGTGTATATTTCAAGATGTTATTAAAAAATTAGAAATAACCAGCAGTGACAAGGTGTTAGATATTGGGAGTGGACCTGGAAATATTGCTATTCCATTATCTTTTATTTGCGAGGAGATGACTGTTGTAGACCATCAGGATGTTTTGTTAAAATTAAAAGATCGATGTAATGGCATAAATAATTTACGATTTTTGGATGGAAATTTTATTGATATGCATATTGATAAAAAGTTCGACAAGATTATTGTTTACAGTGTGCTGCATTATTTAAAAAATAATAATGAGGTGATAGATTTTATTTTAAAAGCAATATCAATGTTGGAAGTTGGTGGGCTGGCCTTGTTTGGAGATATTCCAAATATATCAAAAAAGGAAAGATTTTCCAAAGGGCAGTTTGGAAAAGATTTTATTAGTAAATGGAACAAGATATCCCCACCAAATAGTCTTAAGATAAATAATCTTAAGCAAGATAATCAAAATGTAGTATTTGACGATAATGCTGTTATGTCTATAATTAAAAAAGTAAGATTAAGTGGTTTTCATGCTTATATATTACAACAGAAGTCAGGTTTGCCTTTCTGTTATAGCAGGGAAGATATTTTAGTTGTTCATCCAGATTCTGCTAAATAGATAGGTAATTTTTTTTTAATTTAGCCCCTATGATACAACTTGATTACCAGTGGCCTTCGTCATTTCCTACAATATTTTCATATGATAAAAATCTAACTAATAAATCTGCTGACATAATTATTGATAGAATTGAAGAATTTTTCAGTGAATATTATGGTTGCGGTGCTTACTTAATGCCATCTGGAAGATCGTCAATTTCACTTTTGATGCGTTATTTAGAGTTTGATCGAAATAAAACAGTTTTTATTACAAAATGGTCATCTAATTGCTTGTATTCATGTATAGGTCCTTATAGTAATATTTCTACAGATTTAGTTGATCCTGATTTAATTTTAGCAAATCATAAATGGGGTTATAAAGTAAATCTTCCTGAAGAATATTCATCAAAGATAATTATTGAAGACTCTGTCGATACAATCCATTCAGAAGTTTCATCTCTTTTTCAAAATAATGGCCTGGCTGAAATTATTTCATTGCCAAAGATAATTGGAAGTTTTTCAGGAGGTTTGATTGTAACTAAAGATACGGATTTAGCATCTTATATAAAGAGCCAGCAACAGAGTAATATTGAATTGGGATGCATCCAATCAGAAAGAAAATATAAGAGCTCTAAAAATGTAGCCCATAGCGCGTTGATTTGGCATTATTTTGAACATATTAATACGTCATTAGATATGAATGCTTTGAGGGATATAGAGAGCAATTTACATAACTTTTTTAACAATGCAAACATTATATCCAACAGAAGAGAAATGGTTTTGGACAAGTTTGTAAATTTATCATTTGATTCAGATAGACTTGGGCCAGTTGTGGTTTTTCCATTGTCACAATTTTCACTTATAGATAATAATACAGATATTATGGTACGTAGATTCAGCCACTCCTCGCCATTGCATAATGATACCTATGAAGAGTCGTATATACTTCCGATGCATTTTATGATTACAGATGAATACTTTAAATTGTTATTAGATCTAATTGTTGAGCGTTAGGTTAGTGATACACTTTTTTATGTTTTTGGATATGGACACAGAAAAAAACTACATACTGTGGAGAATATGATTCAAGAAGTAAATTTTTCGGAACACAATAATGTATTTTGTGATAGTTTAGAGGCGTTAGATTGGGCTTATCAACAAGGATTATCTAGTAATGCCTCGATTCACACCTGTTCGCCTGCAATGTTATGTGATAAGAAAAAAAATATCCATAATATTGAAGCCAGATGGACTGTTGATGAGTTGAAAAAGTTTCAAGGCGTAATTCAAAAGTTGACTGAAGATATATTTGATGCAGCTTTGAGTGTTGTTGGGGTTGAACGAGAGTTGGCGCTTGCAGTTTCTCAATCTGCATATCAATTTCAAAAGATTATTTATAAGGCTGCTTGTTTAGATGTCGATGATTTTACCAACTCTAGATTGTTTATCTATGTAGACGGAAAGACTGGTCCAGCAGGTAATATTATGAATTCTCCATGGGGGCAACTACTTTCATCTAACCAATTATTTTCAACGGTTAGTTATACGCTAAAGAACGATGAGTGGAAGATGCTTACTACCCAGGGTGTTTCTTATTGGAAGCGCTTTAGAGTTGCAGGTTATGAGACTATAATCTACCGGTTGGCAATAAAGTTAATGAAGAAACTTCCAAATTGGATGTTTAAAAAAGAAATTATCGTGCCAAATGAGAATGAGTTGAATATAGAAATAGTAACAGCATTAGTTTTGCATGGTGTGAAAGTTTCAAAGATTAAATTAGGCTCTATGCCTAATACTGATAACACGGTATTAGATGAAAATACTGTGTTACTCTATGAAGCGATTTTACCAATTATGTATAAAAGAATTGAAGAGTGGGTGACTCCATCTGCTGTAGAAGTCACTATGTCGTTATTTGAGGCTCATCTAGAAAAACAACTTAAAAAATTTAAATCATTAGTATTTGAATGGGAAAAGGTCATTGTAAAAAGTGATAATACAAGACGTGCTGTATTAATAAATACACCTGGAAATATCAATGGCCAGGCGTTATCTTATGTTTGTAGAAAAAATAGTGTTTTTTTAATGTCAAGCCAACATGGAGTAACTATAGAAATAAGCAAGGCGCATAATGCACTATCTGTTGGGTTTGATAATAGTGTCTCAGACGTCATATTCTCTTACAATTCTAAGATAATAGAGATTGAAAAAAATACATATTTTGACAAGTCTAAACATTATAGCGTTGGTATGCCTTTGCGCAACATAAGAATGAAATATTCAAAAATAATTGATAAATTAATACCGCCGATTATCTACATATCAACTAATTTGTATAGTATGGGGTTATCTTTATCCTCGAAAACAGATTATGGTAGAGCCGTAGATGAACAGAATATAGTTTCTTTAGTTTTAAGTAGGCTTCCACATAAGGTGCGTTATAAAACATATCCAGAGGATAATCGCAGATATGCTGATATAGATCCAGTGTTTAGTATTGTAAAGCAGGCCGATAACATAGAGCTATTTGATAAAAAGATAGATATGCGATATTTGGTAGCTGATCATAGCATATTTATAACCACTTGTGCTACAAGCACATTAAGTTGGCCAATTATGTCTGGAAAGCCAGTTATCTTTATTAATCAGAAAAACAACAACCCTCTTACAGATGATGCATATGTTTGCTTTTCAAAAGGCATATTTGTTTTTGATGATGATGAAAAAAATTTCCATTACAACCTTAGGGAGTTTTTATCTCAGCCACTAGATAAGATAGAAAGACTATGGCAAGAGAAAAAAAGTGCACGTAGAGATATGATTAGAGAATACTTTAATGCTTATCCATTTGGTGCTGGTGTGCGGGCTGCAAAAATAATAATACAAGAGTATTTATAAAGTACTAGAAATCTTTCATATAGTTAAGAATATAAAAAATTATGTCTATTAAAATTGTCGCGATAGTACAAGCAAGAATGGACTCAACAAGATTGCCAGATAAAGTGCTTAAATCAGTTGTAAACAGGCCAATGATTGAACTTTTACTGGCTAGATTATCACAATCAAGCGAATTAGATGAAATTATAGTTGCCACCTCTAAAGATCCAACAAATGATCGGTTGCAAACAGTTGTAGAATCTTTGGGTTTTAAGTGTATTAGAGGTAGTGAAAACGATGTATTGAATCGATATTACATGGCTGCAAAGTCAGTATCAGCAGATGTTATTGTACGCATTACTGGTGACTGCCCTTTTGTAGACCCTATATTAGTTGATCAATGTGTTCGAGAATTCAAGAGATCAGGTGTAGACTATCTTTCAAATACTAACCCCGTAACTTATCCTGATGGTTTGGATGTAGAAGTAATATCATTTGCATCACTTGAGCAAGCAAATAATGAAACTTATTCAGAATTTGATAAGGAGCACGTCACTCCATTTATTCGTAATACTAATACCTTCTCCAAATTATCAATAAGTCATACCCAAGATCTATCAAACCTTAGGTGGACTGTAGATGAGCCTGAAGATTTAATCGTGGCAACCAATGTATTTGAGTATTTTTCACCCAATATTTTTTTTAATTGGCAACAGGTATTAGAGTTAAGTAAAAGATATCCAGAATTGTTTCAAGCTAATCAACATATAAAAAACAACGAAGGTGCGACTATTGGCACAGGACAGAAGTTATACAAAAGAGCAAAAAAAGTTATTCCAGGTGGCAATATGTTGCTATCCAAAAGACCAGAGATGTTTTTGCCTGATAAGTGGCCGGCTTATTTTAGTAAATCTAAAGGTTGTAAAGTTTGGGATCTAGATGGAAAAGAATATATTGATATGTCTATTATGAGTATAGGCACAAATATATTGGGTTACGGTCATCCAGAGGTTGATGAGGCAGTAATAAAAACTGTAAAAGATGGCAATATGTCTACCCTTAATTGCCCAGAAGAAGTACATTTAGCAGAAAAGTTAATTGAAATTCACCCTTGGGCAGAGATGGTTCGCTTTGCTAGAGCTGGTGGTGAGATAAACGCTATTGCTATTCGTATTGCACGAGCATCTACAGGTAGAGATAAAATTGCTATTTGTGGCTACCATGGTTGGCATGATTGGTATTTATCAACTAATTTGAATAATGATAAGAATTTAGATGGACATTTATTACCAGGATTACAACCAAACGGTATTCCTAGGGGGTTGACGGGCACAACATTACCTTTTAAATATAACGATATTGAACAATTAGAACAGCTTATTAAAGACAATCATGGTGAAATTGCCGCTATTAAAATGGAGGTCTCTAGAAATGATAGACCTCAAGATAACTATTTACAAAAAGTAAGAGATTTGGCAACAGAGAATGGCATTATTTTAATTTTTGATGAATGCACTTCAGGGTTTAGAGAAACTTTTGGTGGTTTACACAAAAAATATAAAGTTGATCCAGATATGGCTATCTTTGCTAAAGCTTTGGGTAACGGTTATGCTATTTCTGCCTGTATTGGTAAACAGAAGTTTATGCAAGCGGCACAACAAACATTCATTAGTTCTACATTTTGGACCGAGCGCATTGGTCCAACAGCAGCACTTAAAACACTAGAAGTAATGGAGGCGGAGAAGTCTTGGGAGAAAATTACTAAAATTGGCAAAAGTATTTCTAAGAATTGGCTAGCGTTAGCAGATAAACATAATGTAAGTATTAATACTTGGGGGCTCCCAGCATTAACTGGCTATACATTTAATTCATCTAATGCGCTTGCTTACAAAACCCTGATCACACAAGAGATGCTAAAAAAAGGTTTTTTAGCGGCTAATAGTGTTTATGTATGTATAGAGCATAAACAAGATGTAGTGGATGGATATTTTTCAGCGCTAGATCCAATATTTTTAACAATAAAAGAATGCGAAGATGGGCTAGATGTTAATACTTTATTAGATGGTCCAATATGTCATAGTGGATTTAAGCGTCTAAATTAATGAAAATAATTTTCCGAGTAGACGCATCGTTACAAATAGGTACAGGGCATGTTATGCGTTGCCTAACCCTTGCAAAAGTATTAAAAGAAAATGGTGCAAAGGTTAGTTTTATTTGTCGTAAGCATAATGGAAATTTAATAGAGAAGATTCGTGCAGAGGGTTTTAATGTTGTTGAATTGGAATTATTACAAGACGTTCAAATTGATAATAAATTAGCGCACTCACATTGGTTAGGTGCAACACAGCATCAGGATGCAAAAGAGTGTGTTAATATTTTACAAGCAAAGAAGGCAGACTGTCTAATTGTTGATCATTATGCACTAGATGAAGATTGGCACAATGAATTAAATAGGTATTGCGATAAGTTAATAGTGATTGATGATATTGCCGATAGAAAGTTTGAATGTGATGTCTTACTTAATCAAAATTTAGGTGCTTGTGAGGATGATTACAATAATAAAATTCCTAATGAGTCTACATTATTGCTAGGATGTGATTATGTATTGTTACGTCCAGAGTTTGCAAAACTACGAGAACAAGCCTTAAAGAAAAGAGAAAATACTAAAGATATAAAAAATATTTTAATCAGTATGGGTGGCAGCGATCCTGATAATCTAACTTATAATATTTTGCAAAATATTAACAATGATTTCAATATTACCGTAGTTTTAGGTTCATCAATACCACATATTGAAATGATAAAATCTTATGCTATCAATAAAAATATTAATGTTATAGTAGACGCAAACAATATGGCAGAGCTTATGCTTAATGCAGATTTATCGATTGGGGCTGGTGGCTCTACTTCTTGGGAAAGATGCACTTTAGGATTACCAACACTATTGTTTATTACAGCAGATAATCAAAAGGATGTTGCAAAGAATCTAGAGAAAGTTGGTGCGGTTAAGATTGTTAAAGATCTAAAACAAGATTTATATTTTATTTTAAGTAATTTGAATGCTTGGAAGGTTATGTCTAATAAGGCGAGTCAGGTTAGTGATGGCTTGGGTACAAATCAAGTTGCAGAATACATATTAAAAATATGAAAGCAATTGTATTGACGGGGTATTCTTCAGGGTTGGGTCGTGCTATTCACAATAATCTTGTGAAAGTAGAAACTAATTCTAGGCTGTTTTTTATAGGTAGAGGATTAGACCAATTAAAAGAAAGTAAAAATAGGGTTTATATTCAGCTTGATCTTTCTAATCTATCGGATATTAATTCGTTTGAATTTGATGCATATCTTAAAGATATTGATGAGTTGATTTTTATAAGTAATGCTGGCACAATAATCCCAATATCACCAATTTTGGATATAAAAGTAGAGAAACTCTATGAGTCTGTTAATGTAAATTTTCTTGCTCCAGTGTTATTAATAAGTAAATTCAAAAAATATGTAGATAAAATTAAAATTATTAATATATCAAGTGGAGCTGCAACCAAACCTGTGCCTTATTGGTCTTTATATTGCGCTAATAAATCTGCAATAAAAATGTTTTTGGATACAGTTTCGTTGGAAAAAGAAATAAGTGTTGAACATTTTGATCCAGGAATGGTTGATACAAATATGCAGGCAATTATTCGAGAAAAGTCCAAAACATATAATGAGCTTGATTTTTTTATGGAGGCTAGTGATAACGGAAAATTACAAGATCCGTATAATGTTGCAACAGAGATTTGTAGGATGATATTGTGAAAATAGCGATTATTTCAGATATACATAGCAATATATATGCACTTGAATCAGTATTAAAAGATATACAGCAGAGAAAATGCGATACAGTATTGTGCTTGGGGGATTGTGTTGGCTATTATTATTGGCCAGATATGGTGATCAATGTATTAAAAAAAGTTGATAATATTCTTATAATTCAAGGAAATCATGAAGAAATGTTGTTTTTATCCTTGAAAGATTCTAAGTTTAAAGACAAGGTTAGAAAAAAGTATGGAAAAGGAATTGATTATGCTTGCAATTCTATATCTGCAATTAATTTGGATTTTTTAGAAAAACTGCCAAAAAAAAGAAGTTTATTATTAGGTGGTAAGAAAATTGGAGTGTTTCACGGGTCTCCAAACAGTACTGAACAGTATATATATCCAGATGTAAATCAGAAAACATTGACAGATATTGTAGATAATAAATTTGATGTAATGCTCTTTGGCCATACTCATCATCAATTTATATCTTATTTTAATAGTACTTTAATAATAAACCCTGGATCTGTTGGGCAAGCGAGAGATGTAAGAGGCTTGGCAGCCTACTCAATATATGACACAGATTCTGGTTCTGTCTTACCGCTTAGATTGAAGTACAACTCTAAAAGTGTTGTTCAAAAAATCAATGAAGTTGAGAATGGGGATGTAAAAATGATATCTGCAATTCAAGGAAAGGAAGTGTGAGAAAACTACGTTTTTTGGTAACCGGCGTTGCTGGTGATATAGGGTTTGGTATTGGTAAAATTTTAAGAAAATCTTTTTCAGATTCTTTTTTATTAGGTATTGACACTAATCAAGATAATCCTGCCTTAATGGTATTTGATCAATTTATAAAGTCATATCATGCTGATCTTGACAATTATTACAAAGATATTATTGCATTGGTTATAGAAAAACAAATTAACTTTATAATTCCAACAAGCGAATCTGAAATTTCCATTTTTTGGGAGAAGGGTTTAGTTAGTTTTTTCGAAAATATCAATGTATCTGTATTAATACTAGATCAAGACATTGTAAATACTTCACTTGATAAATTCAAAACATTTAAGTTTTTAAAAGTGAATGGATTCTCATATCCAAATACTTATCTTGCTAAAGACTTTAAAACTCAAAATAATTTTCCTATGATCTTTAAATTAAGATCGGGTCAAGGATCCAAAGAGCTTAGAATTTTACACTCTTTAGGCGATATTAAAGTCTCAGAAAAGACCGATAAGTACATTGTTCAAGAGTTATTATCTGATGAAAATCAAGAGTATACATGTTGTGTTTTTAGTGATGGTAACATCTACAGATCGATTGTTATTAGGCGTAAATTAAAAAATGGATTTACCTATTCAGGAGAGGTTGTTGAAGATCAGGAAATTGATACATATATTGTAGATATTTCAAAAGCATTGAAATTGAAGGGGTCTATTAATTTCCAATTAAGAATGACAGATAGAGGTCCTGTGTTGTTTGAAATAAATCCTAGATTTTCCAGTACTGTTGTTTTTAGAGATAAGTTAGGTTTTTCAGATTTGATTTGGTCAGTTCAATTAATGTCAAAAAACAAAATTTCAAAATATATAAAACCTAAGAATGGCACTAAAGTTTATCGTGGAATAAACGAATATATTATTTAGTGTTAAGCTTGAAAGGTAATTGTATTTTTATTGTAAGAATATTAGATAGATAATTTAATATTTTCATATGTATTACCCTTGATTTACATAGTGGAAGCCCACTTATCAATGTTAATGTTAATATTTTTTTAACTTGATTTTTCGATTTAAAAAAATACGGCATATTAAAATTTAATTTTTATCAGACTTGAGAGATGGTAAATAAAATACTATAAAATTACAACTTATTTTTTAGTGTAAATATATTTCAAAAAACAGCATAACTTAACATGATAAGAAAAAATTGTATTGAGATTGAAGGAAGAAAAATTGGGCCAAATTATAGGCCTTATATAATTGCAGAATTGTCGGCAAATCATAATGGAAGCCTTGAAAAGGCATTGGAGCATATCGAGGTTGCCGCTAGTTGTGGGGTAGATGCGGTAAAAATACAAACTTATACACCTGACACCATGACTATAGATTGTGAAAAAGATGATTTTCAGATTAATGGTGGATTATGGGATGGATATAGCTTGTATCAATTATATAAAGAAGCGCATACGCCATATGAATGGCATAAAGCAATTTTTAAAAAAGCCAAAGAGGTAGGTGTAACAATTTTCTCAACACCATTTGATGAGACTGCAGTAGAGTTATTAGAAGGATTAAGTGTTCCAGCTTATAAAATTTCCTCATTTGAGTTGATCGATTTATTGTTGATAAAAAGAGTAGCTCAAACTGGAAAACCTATGATAATGTCCACAGGTATGGCTAGTTTCAAGGAAATTGAAGAAGCGGTAGAGATGGCATATAGTAATGGCTGTAAGGAATTGATAGTATTGCATTGTATTAGCGCCTATCCATCGCCTTATAATCAAGCAAATCTGGCAACTATTTCAGACTTGCAAAGACATTTGAATGTATTAGTTGGTTTATCTGACCATACTCTCGGTACCGTTGTAGCAGTAACCTCAGTGGCATTAGGTGCTTGTTTAATTGAAAAACACTTTATTATTGATAAAAACAATGTCGGACCGGATTCTAGTTTTTCACTTGAACCGGATGAGTTAACTAATTTAGTGGAACAGACTAAGATTGCCTTTGATGCTATTGGTAAGTCAGGGTACCAGTTAAAACCCGCTGAAGAAGCTAGTATTAAATTTAGAAGGTCATTATATTTTGTGAAGGATATCAGGTCAGGAGTAGTTGTTCAGAATGAGCATGTAAGACGGATCAGACCTGGGTTTGGCTTACCGCCAAAACATTTTAATGAAATTATAGGCAGGAGAGCTAAGAAAAATATAATGAGAGGCACTCCTGTGACTTGGGATTTGATTGAGTGAATGTAATAAAATAATTATTTTTAGAGTTGAGGTTTAGAGGAAAAAAATGAGTAAAAATTTATTATTATGGTGCTCTCCAGGTTTTGGCATGGTAGATATGTGGCTGCCTGTTATTAGAAAGTTAAAAAAAAAGGGTGATATAAAAATTGATTTTGTTTTTCCAGAACCATCATCTATACGATTAGAGGAAAAAAATAGTACTTTATTTAATCTTTCTGAACAATTTGCAGACAAAGTGATCTACAAGGGTTATTCCGGAAGATGGTTTATGGCACACACACTATCTGAAGCACGTATTGGAATTAAATTCAGTAATTTTGATGAAAAAATATCATTTTTTGCTGCTAAATTAATGAAAGGCAGAGCGTCTAAATATTTTTTATTAAAAATAATTGGCAAGTCTATTTCAGTAATATCTAGATACATTTTTTACATAAAAGAGAATTTTAGCAATATCGATCTATTTAATGTTGGTTTATTTAAAAAGATTGATGGAGTTCTTTGTGATATTGTTGTCGAAAATAAGACTGTAAATAAAGAGCTAAGGAACGAACTTCAAGATGTTCATAAGTTTTCTATATTCCATGGTTTAAATGCACTTTGGGTAGCGTCTGCTTTTAATTGCGAACAATTTGTTAAAAAAAGATCGGATGTTGTTGTTTATAGCATGTCAAATTTAGAGTCAAACGGATATAAAAAATGTTTTGGGATTATGGAAGAAAATATAGTTCGTGTTGGTATTCCAAGGCATGACAAAGATTGGATTGATTTTGTTATTAATGAGTCTCACACTCTTAAAGAGCAAAAATTTGAGCCATTTGTTTTTGTTATTGGGAGGCCTGCATCTCCATACAATACAGTAGAAAGAAAGAAAAAAGCATTAAAAAATATGCATGATATAATATGCGTGAAATATAATCTAAAGCTAATTGTAAAATCACATCCAAAAGAGTCTCTTGATGGTATAGATGGCCGTATATATTCAGAGGCATTGGGTTTGAAAAATTACGGGAAAACGTGGATATACTCTGATAGACACCCATTTGTTTTAGGTAATAAAGCAATTTTTGCTGTTTCATTTTACTCTGGTGTTGGTACGGATATGTTGGCAATTAATAAACCTACAATAGAATATCTTGATTTGTCTAACTTAGATTTGTATGATAATAACGATGCTTTAAGAGATAAACATGGGGAGCCTGTATTTGAATTGAGATATGCAGGCTTAGTTCTTGGTGCAAGCTCTAAGGAGCGGTTTAGTCAGCATGTTGAATCTATTTTAAATCAACGTGAAGAGGTAATTTTATTACTGTATTCAAAATATAAAGAGTATTACAATCCACTTGAATGTGCATCAGAAGTGGTGGCAAGTGATATTTACAATAAGCTTAAGGGGCTTTAATATGAAATACAAAAAAAATTGGTATAATTCAGAGAATATATGGAAGCGTAGGCTAGCGAGTTATTATAGTAAATTGTCGGGATATTTGACATATAAGCCGTTAAAGTATATTGGCATGTTTTTGGGGATGGTGCTTAGTAAGGCGCCAATAATATTTTCGTCTTCATTAAAGCAAGAGTTAAGGTTGACAACAAAGATGCCTACATCTTTGGATATAAAAGTTATTGTAGATAGAACAAAGGATCATAGTAGAGCGCAATTTTGTAATAAAGAAAGGTTGACTTGTGAATGGGTTACAAAATATTATCAAAAGGGTGACACCATATACGATATTGGCGCCAATATTGGTGCGGTATCTTTAGTTTCAGCAGCACATCTAAAAAAAGACTGCCTAATTTATTCTTTTGAGCCTTTACCATCAACATTTAATATGTTGTTTAAGAATATAATGATAAATGACTTCGATAAAGTAATAGTGCCGCTGAATATCGCCTTATCTGATAAAGTTGAAATAAGTAATTTTAACTTAACCTCAATAGAGAGTGGAACTAGCGGGCATAGTGTCGATGATAAATCGGTTTTGAGAAATTTTAATAAAAGTTTAACTGTATTTACTCAGACACTAGACAATCTTGTTGAGTCTTATCATATTAAGCTGGCAGACCATATTAAAATTGATGTTGATGGAATTGATTATAGGGTGTTATTAGGAGGGGAGAAGAGTGTGTTAAATAACCCAACATTAAAAACAATTTTGATTGAAAAAAATGACAACGAAGATAAAATTAGAGATTTGGTAAAAAAATATGGGTTTGTTGAGATTGAATTAAAAGATCGTAAAGGTGTGTATGGAAATATAGGTTTTGTCAGGGATTATAAAAGTTAAACAATTGAGTGTGTAAAATTAATTTCAACAAATTAAGAGAGTATTGATAAATTTAGAGTGATGAATAAAAAAAATCCAAAAGTTCTTATAACTACGGTTCCATTTGCAAATAAAAACCACCTTCCATTAGAATTATTAGATAAAAACAATATTGAATATCTAATTAATCCATTGAATAAGAAGTTAACTGAAAATGAATTGGCAGAGATGGTAACTGATTTTGATGTAATTATTGCTGGCACTGAAACTATCAGTAAGAAGGTGATATGTAGTGCGACTAATTTAAAGATGATCTCCAGAGTGGGTATTGGCTTAGATAGTGTTGATTTACTGGAAGCACAAGCACAAGGTATTATTGTTTCTTATACTCCAGATGCACCAGCACCAGCAGTTGCAGAGTTAACTGTCGGACTTATGTTAACTTTACTTAGGTCAGTGCAAATATCCAACCTGGAAATGCATAATGGTAAATGGCATCGGTTTTTTGGTAGACGATTGTCTGAGGTAACTATTGGCATTATTGGTGTTGGCCGAATTGGTAAGTTGATACTGCAACATTTACAAGGGTTTGGCTCTCTAAAAATATTGGTTAACGACACTACTCCCAACGACGAATTGAATAAAAAATTTAACATTAAATGGGTTGATAAAGAGACAATCTACCGGCAAGCAGACATAATCACCATTCATACTCCATTAACTTCTCAGACAAAAAATATGGTTAAAAAAGAGCAGTTGTTAAGCATGAAATCAAATGCAATAGTAATTAATACTGCTCGAGGTGGTATTATTAATGAGCAAGATTTATTCAGTGTAATGCAGACAGGCCATTTAAGTGGTGCAGCTATAGATGTGTTTGATTTTGAACCTTATAACGGAGAATTGAGAAAAATTCAGCGTTGTATTCTCACTGCGCACATGGGATCTATGTCAGTTGATTGTCGTACCCGTATGGAGATAGAAGCCACTGAAGAGGCAGTGCGTTTTTTAACCAATAAACCACTAGAAAGTATTGTTCCAGAGGAAGAGTATGCAGTGCAGAGAGAGGGATTAAAATGAAGAAAGCAGTAGTGGTTGGTGGTAGTGGTTTCATCGGTTCTCATGTGGCTGATCATCTTAGTGAAGCAGGGTATCAAGTAACTATCTACGACAAAACAGAGTCACAATGGTTACGGGATGATCAAAAGTTCGTAGTTGGTGATGTGCAAGATGATAAAAAACTGGATCACGTTATCTCAGGTGCAGATGTAGTTTATAACTTTGCGGCTTTAGCAGATTTAAACCAAGCCTTAGAGCAACCGCTCAAAACTATAAATATTAATATTCTGGGCAATGTTAATGTGATGGAATCCTGTCGTACACACAAGGTTAAGCGCTTCATCTACGCCAGCACAGTCTATGTCTACAGTCGAGAAGGTGGATTTTATCGATGTAGTAAACAGGCATCAGAGTCCTATGTTGAAGAATATCAGGAAATCTACGACCTAGATTATACTATTCTACGTTATGGGTCCTTATATGGACCACGTGCAGATAAAACAAATGGTCTTTACCGAATAGTGCAATCAGCCTTGAAAAGTGGTATTGTTAGTTATGAAGGGGATGTTGATGCAATGCGTGAATATATACATGTAGATGATGCGGCTAGAGCAAGTATCGATGCCCTTAGTGATGAGTTTAAAAATAAAAGTGTAGTGTTAACAGGTCAAGAACCAATGCGTGTGATTGATATGTTGAAAATGTTAGCAGAAATATTAGGTTATTCGACAGATTCAGTAAAATTTATTGAAGATAAATATGCAGGACACTATGTAAGAACGCCCTATGCATATCAGCCAAAACTAGGTAGAAAATATATCCCACCTATGCATGTTGATTTGGGGCAAGGGTTATTACAAGTAATTAATGAAATTAACAGAGAAAGTTAGTTTGAGAGTTAATCTTATTAAAAAGGCAGAGGTTGTTTTTTGGGATTTTGATGGTGTTATTAAAGATTCGGTAGAGGTAAAATCAGATGCTTTTGAGCAAATTTTTCTGCCCTTTGGTAAAGAAATTGCAAAAAAAATCAAGATGCATCACGAAATCAATGGCGGAATGTCCAGGTTTGACAAACTACCAATTTATCTTGATTGGTCGGGCGTGGTGCCGTCACGGCAACTGGTTGATGAATATGCAGAAAAATTTTCACTGTTAGTAAAGCAAAAAGTAATCGATTCAGAATGGGTAGATGGTATATTGGAGTATTTGCAAAACAACTACAAACGACAGCAGTTTTTTTTAATTACGGCCACCCCACAACAAGAGATAGAAGATATTTTATTTCAACTAAAAATAGAAAACTTCTTTAATGAAGTGCTTGGTTCGCCAACAAAAAAAAGTAATGCAATTGAAAGGCTATTAAGACAATATTCAATATCACCTGAAAATGCAGTAATGGTTGGCGATGCAGATAGTGATTATCAAGCAGCACAATTTAACAACATTCAATTTGTATTAAGGCGAACTGAGTTGAATGAAACACTTCAACAAAAATTAGAATGTCAGATGGTGTGTAATTTCCAAAAGATATAACACTTAATAAATTTAATTAGAAGATTTTAATATGAAATTTAAAGTATTTATTTTAGATGTAGATGGTGTAATGACCACCGGCCATTTTTTATACTCAGAAGCAGGGAAACAGATGAAAATTTTTGGACCAGATGATAATGATGGTTTGGGACTACTAAATCCTTATATTGAAATCAGGTTTGTTACTGGAGATAGAAAAGGTTTTCCGATTAGCAACAAAAGGATTAAAGATGATATGAAGTTTAAACTTGATTTGGTTAGTACTATTAAGAGAATTGAGTGGATTAATGAGAGATATAATCCAAAAGAAGTGATTTATATGGGTGATGGTATTTTTGATCATTATGTAATGAAAGAAGTTGGTATAAAACCCCCACAATTTAAGACAACAATCTAAGATTTCTTATTTCGAACGAGTTAAACTTAACCCAACAATTCGGAGTAAAAAATATGA
>Ga0233449_1001210_pt1 | contig 24641 bp, 25 predicted proteins | sample SI_124_October20_FD_183012 | JGI IMG/M metagenome (GOLD analysis project Ga0233449, IMG submission 183012) | Seawater microbial communities from Saanich Inlet, British Columbia, Canada - SI_124_October2016_200_MG | ecosystem: Environmental > Aquatic > Marine > Inlet | place: Canada: British... | reverse complement strand
TTATGATCCAATCCGAAGCCGTAAGGCGAAGGCAAGGGTGACTACCCCGGGGGTGGGGTCTGTAGGATTGGGATTTAGAGATTCGGCTGCTTTTTTACGTTAAAGCAATGAAATTATGTGGGGCTGTGTGTGGGGCCAATATTAGTTTAAATTTAACTAATTGATTTAACTAAATAATATAGGATGAATGGCGGAGAGGGAGGGATTCGAACCCTCGAAGGAGTTGCCCCCTTGCTAGTTTTCAAGACTAGTGCATTCAACCGCTCTGCCACCTCTCCATAAGATGAATTGCGCTGTGCGTGAGAAGAGGATTTAACGGATCAGCTCTCATTGGTCAAGGATAGAATGGTCTGATATTGATATTATTAAATTATTTTGTTTTTTTTCTGATTTGCCTTTGAAACGCCATGATTTTTAAACTATAAACATTGTCATATAAAAAATCATAAAAATTGAGCATAGAATTAGAGGCAGATCAGTGATCAGAGCGTTATTTATAACTATTTTATCAAGTATTATTTTCAGCGGTTTTATAAGCGCAAACGCCCAGCGTGTTGTAAAAGATAATCCCGTACCGCTAGAGGTATGGCTGGAAGACTTTAAAACCGAAGCGCTCGGCGAAGGAATTTCGCAGGATACTATAGATATGGCCTTTGAAGGGCTTACTTTAAATGCAAAAGTTATCGAGCTTGATCGCCGCCAGCCTGAGTTTACCCAGACGTCCCAGGAATATATCAGGGTACGGGTTAGCGAGACCCGCATTAGAAATGGCAGGAAGAGAATGACCGAGCTTGGCCCTATTCTAAACCCTGCGGCTAAAGATATCGGTGTTCAAAAGCGGTTCATTGCGGCGATTTGGGGCATGGAAACTAATTATGGCTCCTATACTGGTAATTTTAATATTGTCCGCTCGCTGATGACGCTGGCGTATGATATGCGCCGCAGCAGTTTTTTTAGAAAAGAGCTGATGAAGGCGCTTGTTATACTCGATGAAGGTCATATTACACCTGATGCGATGATCGGCTCATGGGCCGGTGCCATGGGGCAGGGCCAGTTTATGCCGACAAGCTTCTTTGCTTATGCTTACGATATGGACGGCGACGGTAAAAAAGATATCTGGACCAACGAAGCGGATGTATTTGGATCAATTGGTAATTATTTAAAACGCCATACCTGGCACGAGAACCAGACCTGGGGCCGTGAAATAAAGCTCCCCAGTGACATGGCCGCCCGTCAGGCACTCGTGGATCTTACGCACGAACCAAACCCGCCGCGTTCCTGCAAACGGGCGCTAAGCGCGCATAGTAAAAAATACTCACTCACCCAGTGGAAAGAAATGGGAGTGCGTAATTTGGATGATAGTGATATACCAGAAGCCATTGGTGCAGGCATTGAAGCAACGCTGCTTCTGCCCGGTGGCATTGATGGCCCCGCCTATCTTACCTATCAGAATTTTCGCACTATTTTAAGATATAACTGTTCAAACCATTACGCGCTTGGTGTAAGTTTGCTTTCAGATCAACTTAAGTAGGTAAATAGATAAATGAAACTAAGCCGTATTATAGTATCAATCTTTATAAGTGCTCTGCTCAGCGCTTGCGGAAGTGATTCCGGCAATTTGCAGACGTCCGCGCCACCTGCGCCGGACGGTGTAAAAGTAGGCACGCCTTATAAAATTGCCGGTAAATGGTATACGCCTGAAGCTGATCCGACCTATAACCGGGTTGGAATAGCGTCATGGTACGGGGCTGATTTTCACGAAAAACAAACGGCTAATGGTGAAATATATGACATGAATGCGCTTTCGGCGGCCCATACAACGCTGCCAATGCCAAGCTATGTTCGGGTGACAAATCTTGAAAATAACCGCTCACTTATTCTTAGGGTAAATGATCGTGGCCCGTTTGTGGCAAATAGATTGATTGATGTTTCGCGGCGCGGTGCTCAATTGCTTGGCTTCGAGCGACGCGGCACGACCCGTGTCCGTGTTGAGGCCGTAGCAGGCGCAAATGCCCCGGTTATGGTGGCCCGTTCCAACGATCCGCCGCCACTTGAAAAACAGGAAGTCGGGCGCGTTGCCGTTGAAACGCTGGAAATACTTGAGCCGGGCCCACAACTGAGCGCACCGACCCAAATCGCTTCATTAAGTCCGGCATTTGAAGGGGACGAAGAAATATTCGTGCAGGTTGGCGCTTATAGCCAGATCGGCCCAGCGTCCCGTGTGATGTCCGGTGTTAGCCATATTGGTGATACGGGGTTAGAGAGCATTGTGCTTAACGGCCGTAAATTATACCGCGTGCGTATAGGTCCGTTACTTACAACAACGTCAGCCAATGCTGCATTGCAACAAATACTTGAGCTTGGTCATAATACCGCCAAAGTCGTATTTGATTAATAGAGCTTAGAATAATATATCAAGGTAAATAGAATGAAACTGAATAAATCCCTTCAACTGATAGCACTGAGCGGCATATTGACCGCCAGCACTATGACAAGCTCACTTTATGCCCAGACTATGTCCAGTCCGGCCAAGCAAGCCATCTTGATCGAAGCATCGACCGGCGATGTGCTGTTTGAGAAAAATTCCGATGAGCAGATGACTCCGTCATCCATGAGCAAACTGATGACCGTTTACATTGCCTTTCAGCAGCTTAAAAACGGTGGCTTGACGTTAGAAGATGAATTTATCGTTGAAGATACGCCCGTTTGGCGGCGCTGGCGTAATACCAGTACCAATGATACCGGCTCAACCATGTATGTAAATGCCGGTGATACGGTAACGATCGCTGATCTGCTTCGCGGCATAATTATACAGTCCGGTAACGATGCTTGCGCTCAGCTGGCGCTTGCTATTGCCGGGGATGTGGGGGTTTTTGTTAATATGATGAATGATGAGGCCGCTAATCTTGGTCTTACCAATAGCCATTTTGTAAACACCAATGGCTGGCCTGATCCGGAGCATGTGATGTCGGCGCGCGATATCGCGACACTCTCACAGGCAATTTCTGTTGAATTTCCAGAATATTATCCACTTTTTGCCGAAAGAAATTTTAGCTACGCCGGTGTTAGTCAAAATAACCGAAATCGCCTTTTATACAGGATGGAAGGTGTCGATGGCCTAAAAACAGGCAGTACACAAGCAGGAGGTTACGGCCTTGCTTCATCAGGCGTGGTTGATGGTCGTCGTCTTGTACTTGTTGTAAACGGCCTTACCAGTGATAATGCCCGTGTCAGTGAATCAACTAGGCTGCTCAACTATGGTTTTCGTAATTTTGATATTTTTGACATGCTAAAAGCGGGACAAACAATAGATAATGCAAATGTTTGGCTTGGCCAGCAGGCAACCGTGCCGCTAATGGCCGAAGCAGATGTTACTCTTTCCATGAACCGTCAAGCGCGGCGCAATATGACCGCAAAAGTAATATATGATGGCCCGATACCGGCTCCCATTCAAAAGGGACAACCGATAGCAACATTAGAGCTATCCGCAAACGGTATGGAAACAAAATCATATCCGCTCGTGGCCGGTGCCGATGTGGAAATCCTTGGTGGTATGAGCCGCATTAAGGCGGCTTTAACCTACATGATTATGGGCTCTGCGGGTGACTGATAGCGCCAAATTTATTACTTTCGAAGGTGGTGAGGGAGTTGGTAAATCAACTCAAGTTAAAAAACTCGCAGAACACCTTGAAAATAAAGGCATAAATTTCATTCTTACTCGTGAACCTGGTGGCTCACCAGGGGCCGAGGAAATTCGTGAGCTACTGGTAAAAGGCGGCACAGATAAATGGCAGCCAATGACCGAAGCGCTGCTTCATAATGCGGCGCGGGCCGAGCATCTTGATAAAACAGTAAAGCCAGCACTTGATGCAGGAAAATGGGTCATATCAGACCGCTATGCCGATAGTACACTGGCTTATCAGGGTTACGGGCAGGGCGTTGAAATTGAAACATTGCTTGAACTTCATAAAGTCAGCACCAATGATTTCTGGCCTGACCTAACGGTAGTATTAGATGGTCACGAATTGGCACGAGCTCAGGAACGTGAAGACGATAATGCGGACAAAGAAGACCGCTATGAACGAATGGGCGATGATTTTCATAAGAAACTGCAGGAAAGCTTTCTCGACATAGCAAAAAACAACCCTGAACGCTGTGTTGTGGTTAGTGCAAGTGGTACAATTGATGAGGTTGCGCAGCGGGTTTGGGATGCGGTGAAACTATTGTTGTCTTAAGACGTCATTCTGGCGCAGGCCAGAATCTAGTAGTTACAAGTAGCAACCAGATTCTGGCCTGCGCCAGAATGACGACGTGAATTGGAGGGGTAATTATTGACGAAACAGTCTGCTGTATATATTTTAACTTCAAATAAAAATAACGTATTATATATCGGTGTAACATCGGATTTAATTAAGAGAGTTTGGCAACATAAAAATGGTAGTTTTAAGGGTTTTAGCAAGAAATATAATGTTTCGAAATTAGTTTATTTCGAACAACACCAATCAATGGAAGAAGCCATAGTGAGAGAGAAACAGCTCAAATATTGGAAAAGAGATTGGAAAGAACGGATTATAGAAGAAAATAATCCTGAATGGCATGACTTATATGATCAGTTATTGTAAAACAGTTTTTAATTCAACCCGTCATTCTGGCACGGCCAGAATCTAGTAGTTACAGGTTGCAACCAGATTCTGGCCTTCGCCAGAATGACGGAGCATAATTATGAGAGTTCTATTTATTATATCGTTATTTCTCCTCTCCTCATGCGGGACGATGCATACGGACTGTTTGACGCTTAGCGGGGACAGGGATGCTTACCGGATGTGTACGGCCAATCAAGGTAATCAGTCGTCGCAATATGAGCTAGGCGTCGCGGCTTATGATGCTGAGGATTATAAGACGGCGATTAAATGGTTTAAAAGGGCGGCACGTCCAAAAACAAGCGGAATGCCAAATTATATTGAGCCAACAGTAACGGACCGCAGAGATATAAGAAGCATACTCGAAAATGATCCGCCGGCCCCTGGTCATTCAGGTGCAATAAGGTTGCTTGTGCGGATTTATTCTGAAGGAATAGGTGTACCTGTTGATATCAAACAAGCCGAAAGATACCGGAAAATGATAAATCCCATATAATAAAATTTGCTTTTAACGACTTTAATCTTTGACCTTTGACGCGAATCTTGTTATTTGACTTTCTTTGTAGGATAGGAAATAATATGAATATTCGCGAAGCTCTAACATTTGATGATGTTTTGCTTGTCCCTAAAGCTTCTGAAATACTCCCACGCCAAGTTAAGTCTCAGTCTGCCCTAACCAAAACGATTATGCTCAATATTCCGCTCATCTCTGCGGCAATGGATACGGTGACAGAAGCTAATATGGCAATTGCTATGGCGCAGGCCGGTGGCCTTGGTATTATTCATAAAAACCTTACAATTCAGGAACAGGCAACCGAAGTTCACCGCGTCAAGAAATTTGAAAGCGGCATGGTGGTTGATCCTCTTACAATTCATCCTGATCAAACGCTTAACGAAGCCTTCGAAATTATGAGCAAGGCTAAAATTTCAGGCATTCCGGTGGTTGAACGTGGTAGCGGCAAGCTTGCTGGAATTCTAACCAACCGTGATGTTCGTTTTGCTACTAATATGATGCAAAAAGTCAGCGAATTGATGACCAAGGAAAATCTGATCACAGCGAAGGCAAATGTTACTACTGACGAAGCTAAACACTTGCTTCACCAACACCGTATTGAAAAGATCATTATTGTTGATGATGATTATAAATGCGTCGGCCTAGTGACAGTAAAAGATATTGAAAAAGCCAAACTAAATCCTAACGCCTGTAAAGATGATGAAGGTCGCCTTCGGGCGGGCGCGGCAACAGGGGTCGGTGATGAAGGCTACGAGAGAGCAGAAGCCTTAATCGACGCCGGAGTTGATTTCGTTGTGGTTGATACGGCACATGGTCATTCAAGACTGGTGCTTGATATGGTTGCCCGTATTAAAAAAGCATATCCAAATGTACAGATTGCTGGTGGTAACGTGGCAACGGGTGACGGCACAAAAGCACTTATTGATGCCGGTGCTGACGTTGTCAAAGTGGGCATAGGCCCCGGATCAATTTGCACGACCCGCATCGTAGCTGGTGTTGGTGTCCCGCAGTTAACCGCCGTTCTTGATGCGGTTGCAGTTGCCAATAAAGCAGGCATGACAATTATTGCTGATGGCGGCCTTAAAACGTCTGGCGATATCGCAAAGGCCATCGCTGCCGGCTCGTCCGCGGTAATGGTTGGCTCGCTGCTTGCTGGAACGGAAGATGCGCCGGGTGAAGTGTTCCTTCATCATGGACGGTCTTATAAATCATACCGCGGTATGGGCTCAATAGGTGCCATGTCACGGGGTTCCGCTGACCGTTATTTCCAGGAAGATGTATCTGATAATCTGAAACTGGTCCCGGAAGGTATTGAAGGGCAGGTTCCTTATAAAGGACCTACCGGAAATATGATCCATCAGCTCGTTGGTGGGCTAAAGGCTGCCATGGGATATACTGGAAGCGAAACTATTAAAGATTTTCATGCAAATGCTGAGTTCGTTAAAATATCAGGGGCGGGGCTTCGCGAAAGCCATGTTCATGATGTGACGATCACACGGGAATCACCCAACTATCCATCGAATTAGGAGTAGGTAATGTTACCTTCCGCTCAAATAGAAGCCGTAATTGACCTTACGGAACAGGTTGCTATTTCATTATCAGAAAATGGCCCAGCGGCCGATATTCTGGTCCGTAAATATTTCAGAGATAGAAGATACGCCGGTTCAAAAGATCGCCGCAGGGTAACGGAACTGGTTTATAATATAATCCGCAGGTGGGGATATCTGGTTGATATTACGGACCGTGACGTGCGGCGTATGGTTATGGCGCAGCTTAAACTTACTGATGATGATCCATATCAATATTTCACTGGTGAAAAGCATGCTCCTGACGCTCTGACTGATGATGAGAAAAAATTTCTTGAAACAGTTGTGCCTGAAAATGAAGAACATCATAGACTTAATTACCCATTATGGCTCGAGCCAGCGCTAAAAGAGCGTTTTGGTGATAAGTTTGTGCAGGAAATGACCGCACTAAATGAACGGGCACCGCTTACTTTACGTATTGCGAGAAATGCTGAAAAAATTCTCGGCTATTTAAATGACAATCATATTGGCTATTCGCGCGGAATTCATGCTAACAGCGCAATTATACTGGACCAACAGCAACAAATTCGTGATTGGCCTATTTACCGTAAGGGCATGGTGGAAATTCAGGATGAAGCGGCTCAACTGGCCGTAAAATATGTCCAGTTAGAACCGGGTCAACAGGTTATGGACCTTTGCGCAGGGGCAGGCGGTAAGGCACTCGCCGCAGCGGGTTATATGAAAAACAAGGGTCAGATTTATGCCTTTGATATTTCAGAAAGCCGTCTTAAAGAACTTAAAGTCAGGGCCAAAAGATCAAAACATCATATTTTCCAAAGCCATGTATTAACACATAAAAACCGTGATAAAATACTTGGCTAATTTAAAGGTAAAATGGATAGGGTGATCCTTGATGTGCCGTGCACAGGAACAGGAACATGGCGCAGAAACCCGGAAAGCCGTTGGCGGATAAGTTCGCAAAGTGTTGAAAACTATGTAAAAACACAGAGCGAACTTTTGAGTGAAGCCTGGGAAATGGTAAAGCCGGGTAGCAGAGTAGCTTATATGACTTGTTCGATCTTGAAATCTGAAAATGAAGATCAGATTGAGCAGTTTTTAGAGGCTCACGCGGATGCTAAACTTGTCCCTATAAAAAAACAGGCAATAGAGGCAATGGAAGGTACATTGCTTCTTAGTCCATTCAGCAGAGGAACTGACGGTTTTTTTGTAGCAATTATAGAGAAACAAGCTATATAGAACACAGCATTAAAACAGAGATATGTAAACCATGACCGACCGTATTTTAATTATTGATTTTGGCTCCCAGGTTACCCAGCTTATTGCAAGACGGGTCCGTGAGAGCGGTGTATATTCTGAAATTATCCCCTTTAATAAAGCAGAAGAAATACTAGCGAATTTTAACCCGAAAGGCATTATCCTTTCCGGTGGCCCCAATTCGGTTTATGATATTGATACCCCGCGTGCCCCGGAAGCTGTTTTTAACATGGGCGTTCCGGTGCTTGGTATTTGCTACGGTGAGCAAACCATGTGCGAACAGATGGGCGGGCGGGTTTCCACATCTGATGAGCGCGAATTTGGTCGCGCGTTTATTGATATTCAAAAAGACAGCCCGCTGTTTGAAGGCTTTTGGGACGTCGGCACCAATCATCAGGTATGGATGAGCCACGGCGATAAAATTGAAGCTATCCCGGAAGGTTTTGAAGTAATAGCAACCAGCGGCAATGCTCCTTATGCGGCCATTGCCAATGAAGAAAAGAAATTTTACGGCGTACAGTTCCACCCTGAAGTGGTTCATACACTTGAAGGCGCCAAGCTACTTTCCAATTTTGTTAAAAATATTGTCGGCTGTAAAGGTGACTGGACCATGGCAAGTTTTCGGGAAACTGAAATTGCCAAAGTCCGCGCGCAGGTTGGTGACGGCAAGGTAATTTGTGGTCTGTCTGGCGGTGTTGACAGTTCTGTTGTCGCTGTTCTTCTGCATGAAGCAATTGGCGATCAACTTACATGTGTGTTTGTTGATCACGGTCTTATGCGTGCTAATGAAGCTGATGAAGTTGTTTCGCTGTTTCGCGAACATTATCATATTAATCTTATTCACAAGGATGCCGTGGATTTATTCCTTGGTAAACTTGACGGGGTAGATGATCCTGAAAAGAAACGTAAAATTATTGGCGGCCTTTTCATTGATGTATTTGAAGAAGAAGCCGCTAAAATCGGTGGTGCAGATTTCCTTGCACAGGGGACATTATATCCAGATGTAATTGAAAGCGTATCATTCACAGGCGGCCCTAGTGTCACTATTAAATCTCACCATAATGTCGGTGGTCTTCCTGAGCGGATGAATATGGATCTTGTTGAGCCACTTCGTGAGCTTTTTAAAGACGAAGTTAGAGCACTTGGCCATGAGCTAGGATTGCCGGATGCGTTTATTGCACGTCATCCTTTCCCGGGACCAGGGCTAGCGATCCGAATTCCCGGTGCCATTACAAAAGAAAAATGCGACATCCTGCGAAAAGCAGATGTAATTTACCTCGATGAAATAAAAAAAGCTGGGCTTTATAATGAAATCTGGCAGGCCTTTACGGTACTGCTACCCGTGCGTACCGTTGGTGTAATGGGTGATGCGCGGACTTATGAATATGTTTGTGCACTTCGGGCCGTAACATCAACTGACGGCATGACGGCAGACTATTATCCATACGAACATGACTTTTTAGGCCGCGTTTGCACCCGCATTATTAATGAAGTGCGCGGCATAAACCGGGTCGTATATGACATAACATCCAAGCCACCAGGTACTATTGAGTGGGAATAGGTCATAAAATAGCCAAATTAATCGGTTTTAAGCATAATGGTTGATTGCCTTTGTGGGTAAGGTCGGTTATTTTGTCGCCTAATATTGAAATTAATAATAACAGAAATTACAGGAGTCCCTGGTGTCAGATGCGTTTATTCGCGAAGTAGATGAAGATCTTCGCCAGAAACAGTTACATGCTTTGTGGAAAAAGTTCGGCAAATTTATTGTCGGCATTGCAGTTGGTATAGTCCTTATCGTTGCCGGTAGGTCTATCTATAGCTATATTTCAGAGAGTAAATTTAACGAGCAGGCTATTGCTTTTTCAAATGCAATCAGCCTCAACGAAACTGAAATTGCCAGCGCTTTAGATCAGGTGATTGCTAGTGACGTCGATGGTTATGAAATAATCGCCACCTTTAAAAAGGCGGAACTTGCGGTTAAAGCTGCCGATAAAGTGGCTGCCGTGGCAATTCTTGATAATTTTATCGCTAGTGCTTCTGTTCCAGAAATTTATAAAGATATGGCAAATATTCAGGCGGCCATACTTGAACTTGATACGGCTTCCGCAGATAGTATACGGGGCCGGTTGTCACTAATTTTAAATGGAAGTACGTCCTTTCAATTTCTTGCGACTGAACTTGTTGCGCTTGCTGAATTAAATGCTGGTGAAACGCAAGCCGCAAAATCACGTCTTGAAGCACTTATCGGCAACGTTGAAGCGCCGACATCGATTAAGAGCCGTTCAGAACAATATTTAAGTGTTATAGAATAGTTTTAGGAAATTTCATGACAAGCAGTATTCATAAAGCCAGACATGTTGATAATTCAATATTATCGGTATTAGCTCTTCTGTTTATGTCGCTCTTGCTATCCTCATGCGGTACGACCTCTGCTGATAACTCAAGAACCTCCATCGAAGGGGACAGAATATCTGTTTTAACTTTTGAGCAGCAATTAACGGCCGATCCGTCTTTGGCCACACTTCCTGTTACGCTTCCAAAACCTTATGTGAATGAAAACTGGGCACAGCCCGGTGGAAATATGCATCATCTATTACAGCATCTTGAAATTTCAAAAAACCCTAAGCGTATTTGGCGCAGGGATATCGGTGAAGGTTCGACCGGCCGTAAGGCATTGGTTGCGGGGCCGGTTGTTAAAGACAGTGTTCTTTATGCCATTGATGCAGGTTCAAAAATTTCTGCCATTAATGCTGATACGGGACGCCGGATTTGGGACCGTAAGTATTCTATGCAAGGCGAAACCCCCATGCTTGGTTACGGGGGCGGTGTTACTGTTGGTGATGATGCCCTTTATTTCGTTACAGGATATGGACATTTTGGTGCTCTTAATCTTAATGACGGAAGTGAGATCTGGGTAACCGACATCGGTGTGCCTATGCGCGGTGCTCCAACTTATGCCGATGGGCGTGTTTTTGCCATTACTCAAGATAACCATATTTATGCATTAAATTCCGCTGATGGTGAAATTTTATGGGATGATGTTGGTATTGCGGAAACTGCTGGTCTTGCTGGTAATGCTAGTCCTGCTGTGATTGATAATACGGTCATTGTAAGCTATTCATCCGGTGAAGTTTTTGCAATGCGCGTTGAAAATGGACGCGTTTTATGGACAGATACCCTTAACCGTCAGGGACGATTAGCGGCGATCGCAAGCCTTCGGGACATTGATGGTCACCCTGTTGTATATGATGGAAATGTATATTTAATAAGCCATAGCGGAAGAATGGTTTCGGTAAATTTGCGTACAGGCGTTCGGGTATGGGAACAAAATATCGGATCAAAGCATACACCGTGGGTAACTGGTGAATTTATTTATGTCGTTACCCCAGATTCAGAGGTGATCTGCATGACCAGACGCGAAGGACGCATTCGCTGGATTACTCAGCTTGAACGTTTTAAGGATCCCGATATTCGTAAAGAACAGGTTCACTGGCATGGCCCCGTCGTGGCTGGTGACCGGGTTATTGTTACATCATCCCATGGATATGCTGTTACTCTTTCACCTTATACCGGTGAGGTGACAGGTGGCATGGATCTTCCTGATGATGCGGCGATGGGACCAATTGTTTCAAATGGCACGCTTTACTTCATGGTCGAAGATGGCGAAATTATTGCCATGCGCTAAAGCGCAATTATTTTATTAATGAATTGATTTTAAATGACTTTCCATGTTGCAATTATTGGCCGCCCAAATGTTGGCAAATCGACGCTGTTTAATCGACTGGTCGGCAAAAGGCTTGCGCTTGTTGACGATACGCCAGGGGTAACCCGCGACCGGCGTGATGCTAAAGCGTCACTGGGCGAATATAAATTCCGAATTATCGATACCGCCGGACTTGAAGAAGGTAAGGGGGATAGCCTTTCTGCCCGAATGAGAAAACAGACGGAAATCGCTATTGAAGAAGCTGATTTTTCACTTTTCATGATCGATGCTCGTGCCGGTGTGACACCGCTTGATAAGCATTTTGCCGATATTCTAAGGCGCGGTAAAAAACCAACTATTCTGGTTGCTAATAAATCAGAAGGTAGAGCCGCTGAAGCTGGCCGTTACGAAGCATATTCACTTGGTCTTGGTGATCCGATCCCGTTTTCAGCAGAACACGGTGAAGGGCTTGCCGACTTAAGTGATGCCTTTGATGAAAAACTGCGGGAACTCGGTATTGATCCTTTCGCTGAAGAACAGCAAGACGTAACGCCAAAATCAGTTGCTATTCACGGGGAAGTAACGGAAGAAGATGAACTTAAAAGCGAAGAAGATAGTGGACTTCCTTTACAGCTTGCCATCGTCGGCAGGCCCAATGTTGGAAAATCGACGCTGATTAACAAGCTTCTTGGTGAAGAAAGAATGCTTACCGGACCAGAGGCTGGCATTACCCGGGATTCCATTGGTGTAAATTATACCTATGAAGGTCGTGATTTACGGATTTTTGATACTGCCGGTATGCGCCGAAAATCCAGAGTGCAGGAAAAACTGGAAAAATTATCTGTAGCAGACACAATTCGCGCCCTTAACTTTGCCGAAGTCGTGGTGCTGCTAATTGATGCGACACAGCCTTTTGAAAAACAGGACCTTTCCATTGCCAGTCTTATTGTCCAGGAAGGGCGTGCGCTAGTGATTGGCCTTAATAAATATGACCTGCTTGAAAATCGTCAGGAAGTAATGAAGGATATTGCTCATAAACTTGAGCATACCCTGCCGCAGATTAAAGGCATTCCTGTTGTTCCCGTTTCTGCGCTTACAGGGCGGGGCATTGAAAAATTAATGCCACAGGTTTTTGCTGCTTACAAACTTTGGAATAGGCGCATCAGCACGTCTAAGCTTAATAAATGGCTCGCTCAGACTTTGCAATATCATCCGGCACCGTCGGTAAAAGGTCGCAGGACCAAAATGCGTTATATGACGCAGGTTAAAACACGTCCACCGACATTTGCCATATTTACAAATCGCCCGACTGATGTGGCCGATAGTTACATAAGGTATCTGCTTAATGAGATACGTTGGGATTTTGATATGCCCGGTATTCCTATCCGCATTATGCTACGAAAAGGTGATAACCCTTACAAAAAGGACTAATGATGATTGGTTATACTATGGTCGGTGTTAGGGATATGAAAAAGTCTGCCGCATTTTATGATAAAGTTCTTGGCACCATGGGCGCGCACCGCATGATGGAATATGAAAAGTTCATTTTGTGGAATGATAGCGCTGATAAACCATCATTTTCAATCTGCCTTCCTCATGATGGTAATCAAGCGACCGTTGGAAACGGGTCAATGATTGCTTTTCCTGTTGCAAATGCGCAGGAAGTGCATAAAGTCTATGATCGTGCTATAGAAAATGGTGCAACAGACGAGGGTGAGCCGGGAATGCGTGATGGTGGATATTATATCGGCTATTTTCGTGACCCGGATGGTAATAAGCTAGCGGCCTACTTTTATGATGGCGACGAGCATTTATAAAAAAATATAAAGGAGAGAGAATATGATCGGTTATACAATGGTCGGCACAAAGGAAATTAAAAAGGCTGGAGCGTTTTTTGATAATGTGCTTGGTGTGCTCGGTGCAAAACGTAGCATGGATCACGATAATTTTATTGTCTGGAGTGTGACACCCGATCAACCTTCATTTTCAGTATGTCTTCCCCATAACGGTGAGGCTGCCTCGGTCGGGAACGGCGTTATGACGGCTTTTAATGCCATGTCACCGAAACAGGTAAAAGAAGTATATGACTGCGCACTAGAAAACGGTGGAACCACTGAAGGTGAGCCGGGCGAGCGTTCAGACGGTTTTTACGCTGCTTATTTCCGTGATGCGGACGGCAATAAATTTGCTGTATTCAATTTTGGCGGTGAAATCGGCTAAGGGCTTAAAGGAAAATATCTTTTTCGCCATTTTTGTATTTTTTGTAATCAACAACTTTGCCGTTATCCTGAAAGTCAGCTGAGCAGATTTTCAGGATAAGCGGCATTAAATCCGCTGGAGTATCCAAAGTTTCAGGATTTTCACCGGGAACGGCGCGGGCGCGCATGGCCGTTCTAATGGCGCCAGGATTTAAAATGTTCACTCGAAGATTTGATTTTTCAATTTCCAAAGCATAGGTTTTCACCAGACATTCAAGTGCGGCTTTACTTGTGGCATAACCGCCCCAGAAATGACGCGGATCACGTGCAATATTTGAAGAGCCAACAAATACTGCACGGCCATTATCCGCAGCACGAAGAAGCGGATCAAGTGACCGAATGAGCCGGTAATTAGCGGTGACGTTTAAATCCATCAATTGTTGCCATACTTTAGGTTTTAAATGGCTTATGGGTGTAATATCACCAAGCGTCGCAGCGTTGCCGATCAGTATGTCGAGCTTGCCGTATTTTTCAGCAATCACACCGCCAAGGCGGTCAAGTGCATCATAATCGGTGATATCAAGTGGGACCAGAGTTGCGCTCGCACCACTTACTGATTTTATTTCATCATCCAATGCTTCAAGTGAGCCAACGGTGCGGGCTATTGCAATGACATGGGCACCTTCTTTTGCAAGCGCAACTGATGTTGCATAACCGATGCCGCGCGATGCGCCGGTTACAACGGCGATCTTTTCTTTAAACATCATTAGCGGTAATCCGTCAGCAGTGAAAACTGTTTATCATCATCAGAGGCATTGTTATCGGTAAGAGACGTTGGATATTCGCCGCTGAAACAGGCATCACAATATTGCGGCTGATCATCATTACGGTTTTCTTCGCCAACGGCGCGGTAAAGGCCGTTAATGGAAATAAATTTAAGGCTATCTGCACCAATATGTTCTGCCATGTCATCGACAGACATGTTCGCTGCTAGTAATTTATCTTTATCTGGCGTATCAACACCGTAAAAGCAAGGGTCCGTGGTAGGCGGGCTTGCAATATACATATGAACTTCTTTAGCGCCGGCTTGGCGAACCATATCAACGATTTTAATTGATGTGGTGCCGCGCACAATACTGTCATCGACAAGCACAACAATCTTACCGTCAAGTTCACCGCGGTTTGCGTTATGCTTAAGCTTTACACCAAGATGGCGAATGGTATCGGACGGCTCAATAAAGGTCCTACCCACATAATGGTTTCTGATAATGCCAAGCTCAAATGGGATGCCCGCTTCCTGCGCGTAACCAATAGCAGCAGGAACGCCACTATCAGGTACAGGAACCACTAGATCAGCATTTAATTTACATTCTTTGGCCAATTCTTTACCAATATTTTTGCGAACTTTATAAATACTTGTGCCGTTAGTAAGGCTATCGGGGCGGGAGAAATATACATGCTCAAAAATGCATGGACGCGGATGGGAAACAGGAAACGGCTTTAAGCTTTTTAGGCCCTTTTCAGTTACCGTAACCACTTCGCCCGGCTCAACATCACGAATATAATCAGCACCGATAATATCAAGCGCACAGGTTTCTGATGCAAAAATATAAGCGTCATTTGGAAGCTTGCCTATAACCAGTGGGCGAACACCAAGCGGGTCACGGGCGCCGATTAAATAATTTTCACTTAAGGCTACAAAAGCAAATGCGCCTTCAATTCGGCGCATAGCATCAATGAATTTATCTTGCAAACTCGGGTAAGTGCTCGTGGCTATAAGATGGATGACCACTTCAGAATCAGATGTCGATTGGAAAATAGCACCTTTATCGACCAAATGCTTCTTAAGCGTAAGCGCATTAGTGATATTACCGTTATGCGCGACGGCAAAGCCGCCACTGGCCAGATCAGCAAAAAGCGGCTGTACATTGCGAAGTCCGGCACCGCCCGATGTGGAATATCTAACATGTCCGATGGCACTTGTACCCGGTAACGATTCGATCACAGGTTTGGTATTAAAGTTATCCGCCACATGGCCGAGTGACTTATGGGAGTAAAACTGTCCGTCACCCTGACTTACGATACCGGCTGCTTCCTGTCCACGGTGTTGCAGCGCATGAAGCCCTAGCACCGTATGGGTAGAGGCTTCCTTGGTATTAAATACACCAAACACGCCACATTCATCGTGGAACTTGTCATCGTTAAATGGCGAAGTGGTTAGGGGAGAGGGCGAAAAATTAGAGGAATTAGTTTGATCCGTCATTAATCCAACTCGTTAAGGGTCAACATGTCATCTGTATATTGTTATTTGATGTTTTTGTGAACCCTTTTTTACGTTTTTGTTCCTTCACGGAGCAATTTATTTAATTCCTCGCGGGTTTCATCATCATATTGGGTTTCTTTATCGCCACTTACACTGCTTGACGGGAAGGATGGCACCATATCTTTTAACCGGTCAAGTGCTTCCATATCTTTGCGACGCTCTTCGAAATCAATGTCATCTTTATAAGGATTAGCAGCATTTATGACGCTCGCTCCATATTCGATTAACGGACGGGATTTTGCTTCCTCAAACCACTGCGGGTAATTGCCCGGTGAATAAAAGGGTGTTGTAAGGAGATAAAGAAAGCTGACGATAAGCATTCCTCTAGCGATGCCAAATAACACGCCTAGTCCTCGGTCAAGAGCGCCGACATGGCTTTCTTTAATCATCTTACCGATCATTACGGCAGCAAATTTGAAGATGATCAAACTGATTATACCAAGCGCGGCATAGGTGATCATGCTGGCCATGAAATCCGGCTGAACATAATCTATAATAAAAGGATATAAAACCGGGTGACCTTGCAGAGTAATGAAAATAGCCGCAACCCATGCTACAAGGCTAAGCGCTTCGGTAGTAAAGCCGCGGGTAATAGCAATTAATATCGACGCACCGATAATCAGCAGGACTATAATATCTATGGCGTTAATGGTTCTTTCCTTTACTTAATAATTCTTGATTATTCTAGATTTGGCGCAATGATATCAACGAGTTTTATCAATAAGTCAAGCTCTGCGGTTTTTAACCCCTTATTCTTATGCTTCATTTTTGACGGAATAAAGGCCTGAGTGAAACCAAGTTTTTCCGCTTCCTTAAGCCTAGCATCGGCCTGACCAACCGGTCTTATTTCCCCGGATAGGCTTATTTCACCAAAAATAACGGTTTCTTCTGCGATCGGATCACCGGAAAGAGACGATATTAAAGCCGCTGCAACGGCTAGGTCCGCCGCCGGTTCAGAAATTTTTAAACCGCCAGCAATATTAAGATAAATATCAAACGCACCAAGCCCAAGACCGCAGCGCGCATCAAGTACAGCGATTATCATCGCAAGGCGCGAATTATCCCAGCCAACAACGGCGCGGCGCGGCGTGCCAAGTGAGCTTTGGGCGACAAGTGCCTGAACTTCAACCAGCATAGGGCGTGAGCCTTCCATTCCGGCAAAGACGGCTGATCCAACCACATCACCATCCCGGTCCCCTAAGAATAACGCAGACGGGTTCGGAACTTCAGTAAGACCCAGATCAGACATTTCAAAAACACCAATTTCATCGGTGCCACCGAAACGGTTTTTCACGGCGCGAAGAATTCTAAACTGATGACCACGGTCGCCTTCAAAATAAAGCACCGTATCGACCATATGCTCTAAAACTCTTGGTCCTGCGATCTGCCCGTCTTTGGTAACGTGACCAACTAGTATTACGCAGACATTGTTTTTCTTGGCAAAGCTGATTAGTTCCTGCGCACAGGTCCTAACTTGAGAAACGGTGCCGGGTGACGATTCAATAGTATCGGCATACATGGTTTGAATACTGTCAATAACGACAACATCAGGACATTTCCCCATAGCGAGTGTTGCAAGAATATCCCTCAGGTTGGTTTCTGAAGCCAGCGAGACAGGGCTATCAGCAAGACCTAAACGTTCCGCGCGCATCCTGACCTGTGCGACACTTTCTTCACCGGATATATAAACCGTATCCACACCGTTATTAGCCAGATTGCTAACCGCTTGAAGCACAATGGTTGATTTTCCGATACCCGGATCACCGCCGATTAAAATTGCTGAACCGGGCACAAGGCCGCCGCCGGTTACCCGGTCAAATTCGCTTATGTTGGATGTCATACGGGGCAGTGCTTCATTTACGCCTTTAAGGGCGCTAAGCTCGATAATGTTGCCTTTGGCTGCTGATGATTTACCAAGCCCGGTCGGCAGGTTTGCACTAGCTTCTTCGGTCAGGGTATTCCATTCATTACAGCCTTCGCACTGGCCCATCCACTTGTTATAGGTGGAGCCGCAGTTATTACAGACATATATGCGTTTCTGCTTTGCCATTTTACGGGAATTATCCTTTTAAGATTTCCATCTTTATCGGGCCTTCGGCTTTGCCGTTAATGAACTGGTCAATATAGTCGCTGCCGCTTTGGTCAATTTTGTCTTTTGGACCAGTCCAGATTATATTGCTGTGATAAATCATTGCAACATTATCGGCAATTTTACGAACGCTCGACATATCATGGGTGATGGTAACGGCGGTTGCGCCCACGTCTTTCACACATTCAACAATAAGCTCGTTGATAACATCAGACATTATGGGGTCAAGACCAGTTGTCGGTTCATCAAAAAAGATAATCTCAGGATTTGCGGCAATAGCGCGGGCAAGGCCGACACGCTTCTGCATTCCTCCCGACAATTCAGCTGGATTAAGTATGGCTACATCGGGGCTTAGGCCGACACGGCGTAGCTTTTCAATGGCTATTTCCTTGGCATCGGCCCGGTTATGAAGTCTTTGGGCCAGTAAACCAAAGGCGACATTTTCCCAGACAGGAAGGCTATCAAACAACGCTCCACCCTGAAACAGCATACCAAACTTACTGAGGATTTCTTTTCGCTCAGTATCCGAAATGCCGATCATTTCTTTGCCGTCAATTTTAATGCTACCGCCGTCTGGTTCAAGTAGTCCTAATATGCATTTTAAAGTCACTGATTTACCGGAGCCGGAACCACCGATAATAACCATGCTTTCACCGGTCATAACATCAAGATCGACACTATCGAGCACAACCTTGTCACCGAAGCTTTTATTAAGGCCTTTTAGGCTTATCTTTGGAATGAGATCGCTCATGATGAAAAGAACATCTCCGTCACTACATAGTTTGAAAGCAGGATCATGATACAGGCGGAAACTACGGCATTGGTTGTTGAAATTCCGACGCCCTGTGCACCGCCGCGGGTGTTAAATCCGTGATAACATCCCATTAATGAAATGAAGAAACCAAACACGCAGGCTTTGGTGAGTGACGCCATGACGTCAATTGCTTCAAGAAAGTCAATGGTGGATTTCATGTAATTACCGCTGTTAAAGCCAAGCTTGCTCGTCGCGATCAGGTAGCCACCAAGCACTCCAATAGTATCAGCAACAATGACCAGCATCAGCGGCATCATAATTATGGTAGCTAAGATCCTAGGGGCTATCAGATATTTAAAAGGATCTGTGGATAGTGTATGCAGCGCATCAATTTGCTCTGTGACCCGCATGGTGCCAAGCTCTGCGGCCATGGACGCACTAACACGTCCGGCGACAATAAGCCCGCAAAGGGTAGGGCCAAGCTCACGGACAATACCGATAACGACGATGGTAGGCAGGGTGCTTTCAGCGTTAAAACGAGAACTCCCTTCAAAGATATTAACCGCGAGCGCCGCGCCGGTAAAGAGCGTGGTAAGGCCAACAACTGGAAGCGAATAATATCCAATATGGAGCATTTGTTTAAGAAGCTCACGCGGATAATAAGGTGGCCTAACCATATGGGTAAAGGCATTAACAGCAAAGAGGCCAATCCTGCCTGCTGCTCTTAAGAAAGAAATAACAACCCGTCCTATTACGGCCAAGAAATTCATTAAGCTCGCGCCCCTAAAGTGTAATTTTTATTATACCTTTGGCCTATACCGGTCAAAAGTTCATATTGTCCTAAAGTAGAGAGTTCGCAGACCATTTCAAGTGTTATATTTGGTCCTATAAGTTCGGCCTCATCTTCCACTTTAATATGGTCAAATTGTGGCCCGGTTATATCGGTAGCAATCATGTCCATTGATACTTTACCAATGACCGGAACTAGCGAGCCGTCCAAATATACATTTTGGGCATTATCGTTGGTTTTATATGTGCCGTCAGCATATCCAACATTAAGGATTGCTATCCGGGAAGGACGCTCAGCAGTCCACTGAGCATTATAGCCAACCGACATGCCGGGCTCGAGATTTCTGATCTGTAAAATTTTTGCTTTGATTTCGATGGTATTTTTTATGCCGTCGGAAAGTTTTTTAAGCCCCGGATTGCCGCCATAAAGCATAATACCGGGACGAAGTAGGTCAAAATGATACTCGTCGCCTAGGTAAATGCCGCCAGAATTAGCAAGGCTCGCCGGGATATGGGGCAGGGCGGATCTTATTTTATTAAATTTTTCCAGCTGAATTTTATTGGTTGGGTGATCCGGTTCTTCCGAACGTACAAGATGACTTAAAATGAGAGTGAGGTTTAAATCATTTGCGCCGCTGAGAAAGTTCTCTGTATCCAGCTCATTTAATCCAAGACGGTTTATTCCCGTATCAAAATGAATTGCGCATGGCTCAGTCCTGCCGTCCCAAAGTGCAATTTGATCAATATTATTTAATATAGGGCGGATGTTATATTCAGTATAAGTGTCGATCTGATCTTCAAAAAGCCCGTTAAAAACATAAATTATAGCCTCGGGAAGTATTTTTCGCAGGGAAATAGCTTCAAGCAGATTGGCGACAAAAAATATTTTACAGTCGGTATTGTTATAAATGGCGCTTGCCACCTGTTCCATGCCGAGACCGTAAGCGTTTGCCTTAACCACAGCGGCACAGTCGGCACTTGATGACTGGCTACTAAGAGTTTGATAGTTACCAATTATTGCTGACAGGTCAACATTGAGCGATGCAGACGCATTTGCCAGAACGTTTGGGGTTTTCATTAGAAATGTTGTTCCGGCATATGTTCATCGTCAACGGGAAGATCACTAAATTTAGTGATTTCAGCTTCGAATTTAAGATTAATAATGCCGGTCGGACCATGACGCTGCTTACCGATAATAAATTCCGCCATACCAAGCAGCTTTTCACCTTCTGCCAGCCAGTCCATATGTTCTGCCGTGCCGGGATCTGGCTGCTGCTGTTCATGATAATATTCAGGACGGTAAACGAAGGTCACCATATCGGCATCCTGCTCAATAGTGCCGGATTCGCGAAGGTCAGATAGTAGCGGACGTTTATTTTCCCGACTTTCGATGGCCCGGCTTAATTGGGAGAGGGCGACAACCGGAATTTTCAGCTCTTTGGCTAGCGCTTTAAGACCACGAGTGATTTCAGAGACTTCCTGTACCCTGTTTTCGACACCTTTCCCTTTTGTGCCTGTCCCGCGCAGCAGCTGCAGATAATCAATAATCACCAGACCTAGTCCATGTTGACGCTGCAATCTTCTGGCCCGAGTACGAAGCGCACCAATGGTAAGTCCCGGTGTGTCATCAATGAAAAGCGGTAAGCCCTCTAGTTCAATAGCAGCACGGGATAGATTGTTAAATTGGTCTTGGGTTAGTCTGCCTTGACGCATGTCCTGCGACGATAGTCCGGCCTGTTCGGCAAGGATACGGCTTGCCAGCTGGTCCGATGCCATTTCGAGCGAGAAGAAACCAACGACGGCACCTTTATTCTGGTCCGGCGGAACACCAAGTTCCTCATCATGGCGATAAGCCTTGGCCGCATTAAAAGCGATATTGGTGGCAAGGGCCGTTTTACCCATGGCTGGACGGCCGGCAATGATCAGCAAATCTGATTTATGGAGGCCACCAATTTTTTGATTTATACTGTGAAATCCGGTCGTGATACCGGCGAGGCCGCCTTTACGGCTAAGCGCCGCGCTAATAACATTAACTGCCGTTGTCGCCGCTTTGAAAAAGTCTTGAAAACCACCTTCCGAAACACCGTTTTCAGCCATGCTGTAGAGCTGCTTTTCAGCTTCCTCTATTTGTTCCTTAGACGTTTCTTCAACTTCAAATGCGTAGGCATTATTGACGATATTGGTGCCAAGGTCGATCAGATTACGCCTGACTGCCAAGTCATAAATAAGCAGACCGTAATCAACGGCGTTTATAATAGTAATGGCTGATGCTGCAAGTTTCGATAAGTAAATCGCGCCGCCGACCTCTTCTAAAAGCTCATCTTTTGCAAAATACGGCTTTAGGGTCACCGGAGTAACGAGCTGGCCTTTTCCGATCATTGTCATACAGGCTTCATATATTTTAGCGTGCCCAGCATTGGCAAAATGATCAGGCAGTAAAAAGTCCTGAACTTTTTCCATAACGTCATTATTAACCAGAATAGCCCCAAGAAGCGCTTGCTCAGCCTCAAGATTATGAGGGATTTCCTTATAGGAAACATCCTCATTGGGGTCCGCTTCACTTCGATCATTGTCCTGAATGATCGGCATTTCTGAATAGTCTGACATATATTGGCCCAATTTGATTTGATTCCATTATATGCGTAATTTTGGAAAATGAAAGATTATAAATTGACTAATTTTCCACCCTGGAACGAGTTCTGCATGACGTAGGAGTAATGAGGTTTATAGCGAGTTATGCTGTAGCTCAACTCACTCAGGCTTACCAAGCTTTAGGTTGCCAGAGTTCTATTTTATTGCCTTCAGGGTCCATAATCCAGGCGAAGGTGCCGTTTTCGTGGGTTTCCGGTCCGGAAATTATGTCTATATCGGCGGTGGTGAGTTGGTCGATCATGCCGTCCATGTCGTCTACCCGGTAATTGATCATGAAGTTTGAAGTGCTGGGTGCGAACCACTGCGTGTCTTTTTCGGCCACATGCCAGACGGTCATGCCACCGTCGTTTCGAGCGTCATCCTGCCAGTTTAATATCGCCCCGCCAAAGTCGGCGAGATCAAAACCCAGATGATCCTTATACCACTGCGCAAGCGCCTTATTATCTTTTGTTGATTTAAAGAATACTCCCCCAATACCTGTTACCTTTGCCATGGAATTTCTCCTATTTAGAAGATCACCATACACTTTTTTGTGAAATTATTATAGTCTGCTAACCAAATGGGTTTATTCGAGGATCAAATCATGAGAAAAATACTAATAATATTGAGCTTGCTCACCTTATCAGCCGTAACAGCGACGGCGGGCGAGGGTACGTTGGCCTTTGTAGGGGCTCGTATCATCGATGGCACGGCCGCAGAACCGATGGAAGATGGGGTGGTAGTGATCACTGATGGTCGTATCAGAGCCGTGGGCCCACGAAGCGCCGTGACTATTCCGGGTGATGCCAAGCTCATTGATGTTCGCGGCAAGACCATTATGCCGGGACTTGTTAATGCCCACGGTCATGTGGGTGGGACGATCGGACTAGAAGGCGGACATTACAATACCGAAAACCTGCTAAATCAGTTATCGCTTTATGCCCGGTACGGTGTGACGACGATTAATAGTCTTGGCGGTGATGGTGAAGAGGGCTTTGCCTTACGTAACAGTCAATATAATAACGATCTAAACCGTGCACGCCTCTTTGTTGCTGGTAGCGTGGTGACGGGTGATAGTGAGCAGGCGATCCGCGCTGAGGTTAACCGCAACGCTGACATGGGTGCTAACTATATAAAAGTGCGCGTGGATGACAGCCTTGGCGCTAGTGAAAAAATGCCGAGAGATTTATTCGATGCCTTGCTCGACCAAGCCCATATTCGGCGATTGCCTTTAGCAGTACATCTTTTCTATCTGGATGATGCCAAATATATACTTGAGGCCGGAGCAGATATGGTTGCCCATAGCGTCCGCGATTTAACGGTTGATGAGGCGTTTATAAATCTGTTCAAAGAAAAAGATAAGTGCTATGTCCCGACAGTGACCCGCGAAGTTTCAACTTTTGTCTATGAAAGCGAACCGGAGTTTTTTAGTGATCCTTATTTTCTTAAAGAAGTCGACCCGGCTGTTATCGAAGAGCTAAGGGGCCCGGAGAGACAAGCTCGTATGCGAAATAGTCGTTCTGCGCAAGGCTATAAAAAAGGCCTTGATGTTGCTATGGCAAATATTGGTGCGCTTTATAAGGGCGGCGTCAAGATCGCTATGGGCACCGACACAGGACTACCCGGAAGATTTCAGGGCTACTTCGAACAAATGGAAATGCACATGATGGTTGAAGCAGGCATGAGCCCCATGGATGTTATCCGCGCATCAACCGGTGTTGCGGCGGCTTGTATTAATCAAGGTGACATTGGCACCTTAGAGCCCGGTAAATGGGCTGACTTGATCGTGCTAGGTGCCAATCCTGCGGAGGATATCCAGAATACGAAAACTATCGAAAGTGTATGGATTGCCGGTAACCGAGTACCGGAGTAGAAGAATGTATGCTTTTTAGTTTATAAGACTTTCAATTATTTCAACAAATTCAGGGCTAAATGTATGTTTTCTCAGTTCCCACATTTCTTTAGCAGGTTTCCAGTTATTTATATTTCCCTGAGCAATATTCTCGTGCCTTTTCCACTCATCTAAATCAATGACGCTTTTTTGATATTGATAATATGAATGTTCGAAAATTATGAAATTGATGTACTCGACTTGAACTAATTGTGAATTCTCGAGATTAGATAATGGTTCATTATTTTCAGTTTTGGCCATTGCCTGAGCAACTATTGTCTGATCGATACTGAGAGAGAGAAAGT